>Ga0265297_10000953_pt1 | contig 75055 bp, 92 predicted proteins | sample Munlanlwell13791_FD_192502 | JGI IMG/M metagenome (GOLD analysis project Ga0265297, IMG submission 192502) | Leachate microbial communities from a municipal landfill in Southern Ontario, Canada - Leachate well 137-91 | ecosystem: Engineered > Solid waste > Landfill > Unclassified | place...
GTTTACTCCGCCCAATAAGATTGAAGTTGCATTTACAACTGAAAAGTTCTGCCATCCTGTGAATGTGTTGGATTGATTTATCCAAGCTAGATTTGTGTAATCAACCGCTCCAGCAGAAATCGTACACAAATCACTTGCTGCACCAGTGATATTTCCACAATAAAGTTTGGTTCTATTTTCTTCCCCGATATGCAATGCAGAATTGTTTACAGTTTGTATTTGCAAGTCAGTGTAAGTATTTGCGAGAAATGTCCAGTTTCTTGAAATGTTTTCAATCCAGCTTGAAATGTCTATGTTCCCTAAGATGATTCTATTAAAGAAACCTGTATCTGAAGATAAATTTTTAGAGATTGTTAAATTATTGAAAGTAACATTGCTAGTTGTGTTTAATTGCTGATTAAAATGATTTCCGGTAGAAGTAGTTGTAGTAGATAATCGGCTGTCTATAGTTTCGTTTAGTTTGCCCTCGTTAAATGATAAATCGCTCCCATTAAAATTGAGGTAATTAGAATTTGCTCCAGTAGCATTAATTATCCAATGAAATAGTCCAGTAAACCAAGAAGAAGTTATATTGTAAATTCCAGTGTTAAAGTTAGAGTTTGGTTCTATCCCAGAAAGAGATACATTTTGCGCTCTGAAAGAATAAGGATTTTTTGCAATTTTTGATGTGCTGATTAAAACACCATCTCGGTAATAACAAAGCCAGTATTGATCAGAAAAGTTAAGGTTTATCCCCTCTAAATAATGTGAGATTATCCCCCTAGAATCAGTGGTTAAAGTAGAATGATTTGTATAAACAACATTAGCAGTAGAACAATCGATTGCTTTAGAAATGTTAAAACCGAAAACATATGTGCCGCTTATAATCCCCCCAGTGGAGTTTAATGTTTGAATATTTAAGTGTAAAGAGTTGTCAATTGATGCAGCAGAAATAAGATTTATGAAGAAAATTATATTTATAACAACTAGTATTACCCCCACCTTCTTTTCCATTGTCATTTCAAGGGAAAGATGTTTATAAATTTTGTCGGATATTAATAGCTGAATGCAAATTTACCATCAAAAAAAGATATATTTTATGCCCCGTCCGGGATTCGAACCCGGGTTTCAGCCTTGAAAGGGCTGTGTCCTTGGCCTCTAGACTAACGGGGCTTATTCATTCTAATCTTACTAGATTAAAAGTGATATTCAAAGAAAAAATTAGTTTTTAAACGTAACTAATAAGGTGCAATTTTTTAAATGAGCCTACACGGATTTGAACCGTGGACCCCCGCCTCTCTTAGAAATCTCTAACGAGAGAAACAATCCTAATGGATTGAAATCATATAAGAGCGGTGCTCTAAACCAGGCTGAGCTATAGGCTCGTTTAACAAAATTAGGTTAATTTTAGCGTATTTAAAATTTCTTATTAAAGAACTTCTCGTGTAGTTGTTTACAATCTGAAAAAGAGATTACTGCGTTAGACATCTTTTGATAAAACCAGTAAGAAGGTTTGTGTTCTTTTGAAGTAATCAAGATTTTGCTAAGTCCTTCCCACAGAAAAAACCAGCCAGCAGGATGAGCTAAAGAAATCAAAAGATTAAACAAAAAACTTTCCTGGTCATCACTCAAAAAAATTGCTGTTAAAATCATAATAAAACATCCAGATAAAAACCAAGTAAATCCGCTAAGTTTGATTTTGTCAACTTCTCTTTTTTTCTCTAAGAAATGTTTATGAAAATGCTCCCGTAATCTTTTTTTAATTTTTATTTCATCAAGAGAATTTCTCTTTGATTTTGGCATAAATAACTTTAGATGAATTCTTCCTTTTTTTTCTGCAGAAGCTTTCCTGCATTCAAATAAAAAATCCTCAGATAAAGCTTTTTCTGAATATGGGCGAGGATCAAAATCGCTGAAAAGATCTTGATAAGAATCTAAAATTAATGGGATATCTTCGGATGATTGGTAAAACTGATGAATCCTCTTCTTTTTCTCCATTAAATAAAATAAAGTTTTATAATTTATAAGATTATCGTTCAAAAGAATAACCAACAATTTTAAAAAGAATATATCCGTTAATTAAAGATGAGTTTAAGAAAAGGGGAGATTTGTATAGGTATAATCTTATTGATTTCTGTTCTAGGAATTACAACAATAAATGCATTGAATACCCCAGAATGGCATACCGCAGATAAGATTTCAATGATTAAACAAAGTTGTCCTTCGGGTACATGTTTATGGGACAGCCAATGGACAAATACAATTGTAAACTTGGAAGAAATAACTCCTTTAAAAACGGCAATAAGCTGGACATTTAATTATTTAGATTATAGAGATACAGTCCCAATGGTTGGGGGGCATAATGCTAGCCAAATTTGGGTTAAGGTAAGACCCACATTGGTAAATGATTATCAAACAGAGATGACTCTTCTTAAAGCATTAAAAAGTTCATGGGGACTTTGCCCACCAGATGATATTATAGATATTACGTACTCTGGACCGACAGATAAAACCCTAGCATATCATTATGCAACAGAAGTTGAAGTAACAATCGACGGAGTAACAGAGAGTTTGCAAGATGCAATAAATGGAGGAACATTTTGTTATAGTTATTATTGGGTGATAAGCGATTGGAGCGGAGAAGCTGGTTGCGGATATGTCACACAAACAAGAACATATTACTGTGCAAGAAGTGACGGTGTGAGTGTGGAAAATAGCTATTGCGAACAGACAACCCCCGCCCCGCTAACACATAGGAGCAATTTGTATGATCCTTGCCATTGGACATTTATAGAAACGAGATTACATCAGCCGTATACCTGTCCTGCATTTCAGAATGATATCAGTTATTTTTGGAATGGACCAATAGCGTGCTCAGATTATGGCAGTTGGAATTATGGATACAGTGCAGGGGGGGAACCTTGGTTTCATTGTAGACAAGATGTTTATCAATGTTTGAATGATTTTCCACCATTTGGAGAACCATTTTATGGGAATATGTGGTAAATTAAATCTCCTTAGTCATATAGCTATCTTCTAAATTATATACCAATTTTTTGTAATATTCACGAACACCAATTCCAGAGATAACAGAAATCTTCGTGCATTTGTTTTCCTTAGAAATTTTTTCTGCTTCAGCCATCAGCCATTTACCGAATCCAAGATGCTGTGAAGTTTTTCCTGTTTCTCCCAATTTCAAACTTTGTCCATAAACATGAAGTTCTCTTACAATTGCTTTCCCATTAGTAATTCTTAATCTTAACAAACCAAATAAAACATCGTCATCATTTACAATTTCTAAAAAATATTCTTCTCCACTAGAAGCCTTGTATTTAGTAATTTTTAATTTCAGTTTTTTATTGATATCTTTGTTGTTGAACCCAATTTCCCTGAATCTTATTTCTTGAATTTTATTTTTTTCCTTTCTAAGTTCTTCTTCAACATCTTTTCTTAAATCAATTCTTGTTGTTCCAGCAATAAGATATTCAGGGGGAATTTCTCTCATTACCCTCATGACCCGGCAATATCTCGGAACAATTTCCATCATCTGCTTTAATATTTTTTCAATTTGTTCTTTTGTGTAGGGTTTGTATTTCTTTTTCCAAAATTCTTCTTCAAGTTTGCTTCCTTTGATAACTTGGCACGGATAAATTTTCAATTGGTCTGGCTTGAATCTTTCATCAGAAAATATTTTCTTGAATAACTGCAAATCTTTTTTTGGATTGCTTCCTGGAAGTCCAGGCATAATATGATAGCCAATTTTAAATCCTGCATCTTTCAACGCTTTTGTTGCGTCAGCAACATCTTTGACACTATGTCCTCGTTTTATTCTTTTGTAAATTCCATCGTCAGGCATTTGAACCCCAAGTTCAACTCGAGTAACTCCAAATTCTCTCATTCTTTTAATATAAGGAATACATTCATCTGGCCTTGTTTCAACGCAAAGAGCAACACATCTATGCTTTGCTTTTTCATTTAATTTCTGTGCTTGTTCTAAATTTCCAGATTTTTTTCCATTCAGGGCATCATAACATTTTTTTACAAATTCATATTGAAATTTTTTAGGATATTCAAGAAAAGTCCCCCCCATAATTATCAATTCAATTTTTTCTGTCGGATGATTCATCACTTCAAATGCTTTTATTCTAGCCAAAACTTGTTTGTAAGAATCATATCCAACTTCTGCAGCCCGCATAACAACAGGAGATTTCGGAGTATAGCTTTGCGGAACATCAAGAGAAGGGCAATACAAACAAGTTCCATGTTCGCATTTTCTAGGGGGAAGCATAACTGCAACAGGAGTAATTCCTGAAATAGTCTTAGTAGGCTTTCTAATTTCGTTTTTCTTTGGAGCTAACATATATTTTAAGTGACAATAATAGTTTTAAAGGTTGCCGAATGTAAAAATAGATGGGTGGCGGATGTATTAATGACGGAACGGGAATGAAAGATTTCTATAAAAGAGAAATAAAAATTAAAGAGAAAGTGGATAAAATTTCTAAGGAATTGAAAGAAAGTAATATTGTTAAGAAATGTTACGAAATAGCCAGAGACTATGGCAAAGGAACTACTGATGTTGAAAATTGTTATACCAAATTAGACTATGAATTTAATAAGAATAATTTAAAGATAAAACTCAATGATGGATGGAGTATGATGGGCGGAGGAGAAATAAAAATATTTTATTTAGGGGAATTAGTTTTGCATGGAGATAGATATTCTTTAGATAAGAAAGATGATGTTATGGCTGAATCTGAAGGTTTCGGAATTTTAAAATATAAAAAAGGAACATGGGAGAAAGAAGTGGAAAAAATCTTGATTTTCCCAAAGGAAAAACTAATTCAAAAAAAGGAAGAAAAAGGTACTAATATTTTAGAAGAAAAATTCTAATAATTAAACTTATCTATTTCTTGTTTCGTTTAACAATAAAGTAATAGATTAATGCTCCAACAATGTTAGTGAATATGATTACAAGAATCCAAACAATTTTTTCAATGTCATCTTTAAATTTTCTTTTTATACAATCAACTAACATTAAAATCCAGAACACGAATGCAATAATTGAAACTGCTGTGGCTAATAAACCAAAAATCATTCCAATGATCCCCAATCCTAATATCCCCATGAAACTCATAAGAAATTTAATGAAAACTTATATTTAAACTTATCTTCTGGATTGCAAAAATACTTTTAAATCAAAACAGATTAACGAGATTATGGCTAAATTAAAAGTGGGGATAATCGGAGGTTCTGGACTTGAAAACCCCGAGCTTATAGAAAATTTTCAAAAAAGAGAAGTTGATACTGTTTTTGGAAAACCTTCTTCCCCATTGATAACTGGAAAAATAAATGGAGTAGATGTAGTAATAATTTCTAGGCATGGACTAAAACATGAAATCCCCCAACAGAAGTCAACAATCGTGCAAATATTTATGCATTAAAATGCGAAGGATGCAGTTATATTCTAGCAACAACAGCAGTTGGTTCCTTAAAAGAAGATATTCGAAGAGGAGATTTTGTAGTTCTTGACCAGTTCATCGATTTTACAAAGCAAAGAAAATTAACTTTCTTTGACAAGTTTGAATTTGGTCCTGTTCACACGCCAATGCCTGAGCCTTTTTCAGGAATTATCAGAAAAAAATTAATCGAATCTTGTGAAGAGTTAAAATTTCCCTGCCATAAAAATGGGACAGTTGTAACAATTGAAGGCCCGAGATTTTCTACAAAAGCAGAAAGCAAAATGTTTAGGCAGTTTGGTGCAGATGTAATCAATATGTCAATAGCACCAGAAGCAATTCTTGCAAATGAGGCAGAAGTTCCTTATGGGGTTATAGCAATGTCAACAGATTATGATTGCTGGAAAGAAGATGAAGAGCCTGCAAGCTGGGAAGTAATAAGAATGGTTATGAGAGAAAATGTTGAAAGAGTTAAACAAGTTTTATTAAAAGTTATTGCTTCATTTTCAAGAGAACAGGAAATTGCAAAATTAAAAGACAAGATAAGAACAATTCCAAATTTCCCTAAGCAAGGAATTATGTTTAGAGATATTACCACATTGTTGAAAGACAAAGATGGGGTGCAAAAATTAATTGAACTGCTTTATGACAGATATAAAGATTTCCAAATAGACGCAATTGCAGGAATTGAATCAAGAGGATTTGCTATTGCAGGTATGCTTGCCGGAAGATTAGGAACAGGGTTAGTCTTGATTAGAAAACCTGGAAAACTACCAGCAGAAACAATTTCAGAAGCCTATAATTTAGAATATGGAACAGATAAAGTAGAGATTCATAAAGATGCAGTCTCTCCAAAACAAAAAATTCTTCTTATCGATGATTTAATTGCAACAGGAGGAACAGCTCTTGCTTCTTGCAAATTAATTAATCAGTTGCAGGGGGAAATAGTAGAATGCTGTTTTCCAATTGAACTTCCAGATTTGAAAGGAAGAGAAAAACTAGAACAGAATAATCAAAAGGTTTTCTCCTTGATAAAATTCAATGAAACTGAATCCTAAGCAAAATATTTAAATGACTTCTTAATAAAAAAGGCATGAAACAAAATCTATTAGAAAGAAAAATTGAAAAAATAAAGTCTAATCTAGAAAGAAGTAAAATCATCGATGATTGCTGCGAGATTGCAAAAAAGTACGGGAATCATGAAAAGATATATTCTACAGATTTGTACATTTATTCCCATAAAAGATTAGTAATAACTTATAGGGAGGATAAAGACATTGCAGGAGTAGAATCTGGAGATAACCTTATAGTAAGGTATCTAACTTTAGAAGAAGTATTGCAATGTGACAGAGATGATATAAAATATGAAAATAAACCGATGGTAAATTCTGAGTTTGGCAGATTTAAGGTTTTAATATATCTCCCAAAAGGAGGGAAATGGGAAAGGTTAGTTAAAAAAATTAAGAAGAAGAAAATTCCAAGTGGAAAAGTAGAACTCAAAAAAGAAAGGATTGACCCAATAAAAGAGTTTAAAGAAAGTTTTGGCAGATAAGATTAATCTAAAATTTCCGCAAACAGCTTAACCCCATTAGTCTTTATCCTATAAGAATTAAAATATAATATCTCGTCAAGTGTTGCTTTGAAAATTCTTGTTGGTTTATGTTTCTTTTCAAGCATATAGTCTCCTAATTTTTTAGCGCTAGATAAAGTTCTCGCAACCCAAATTCCCCCCCAATCGTTTTTACTTTTTTCAATTTCATTTTTAGAAAGATAAATCCATTTTCCCAATTCAAATTCTAGGATATTAGGATTCTTTCTTAATCCCAAAGATTTCATATCTCTTGTTACAACCTTATATCCCAGAGGGTATTCTCTCCCATGAATTTTAACAGATTGAAGCAAATCAGACATTTTTTTGTTACTTCTTCTCCCCATTTAAACATTTTTATACTATAAGGGATAGAATTTATCATGAAAACACCTAATCAAAAAGAAGTCTGGAATAATATAGCAGAAGAATGGTATGAATTCAAGACAGAACCAGCTTTTCATGTTAAACAATTCTTAAAAGGAAGAAAAGGAAATATTCTGGATTTGGGAAGCGGTGCAGGAAGAAATATGAAGAAAATCCTGAGAGGAAAAATGTATCTTGTAGATTTCTCTGAAAAAATGATTGAACTTGCAAAAGAGCGGGCAAAAAAGAAAAAGATAAACGCTGAATTTTTTGTCTCTGATTTGACAAAATTGCCTTTTGAAGATAATTTTTTTGATTCAGCAATTGCAATTGCAAGCCTGCATTGTGTTGAAGGGGAAAAAAACAGAGAGAAAACAGTCAAAGAACTTTACCGAGTTTTAAAAAAAGGGGCTCAAGTTGATATTTCTGTCTGGAACAAAAATTCAAAGAAGTTTATGAAATCAGAGAAGGAAAGATTTGTAAAATGGAGAGATAAAGGTTCAAGATATTACTATTTATTCGACGCTGATGAAATATACAAATTGTTTGAAAAAGCGGGCTTCAAGATAGCTTCAAAAGAAGAACCAGCAAGGAATATTGTTTTTGTTGCAAAGAAATAATTACTTCTTCTTTTTCTTTTCTACAATTAAATCTCCGCTATAGATAAGGTCCCATTCTTTATTAAAACGGATATTAAATCGAACAACCCCGACACAATTCATCTCCAAAATGTGTTCTTTAAATTCACGATTGTAATCATTGAAATTGTCTTCATAAGGAAGCATTTTATAACTAATGTGTTTATGCTTGGATCCATATTTTTTACCTTCTGAAGAAATTAAGTTCAATTCTCGTAATCCAAAAGGAAATAAAATTATATTGTCTAAGTTATTTGCCATACTTGTTTAAGGAAAATGGTCTTTTTATTTCTTATCCCCTTTAACAACTTTCATCATATCAAAGAAAGATTTCTTTTCAAAGTTAGTTATCTTCTTTGTTTTCAGGTCAAAATCAAATTTTAATAATGCAAATCCAGAAACAAAAATAGTTGCAAATAAAACTTCCTGTTTATCTTTGCATTGCAAAGAAAAAATCATTTTTTGGACCTTATTTGTAATTTTATTAGAAGCCATTTCATTCAATGTTTTTTCTTTTAATTCATCAAAATCAAAATGGTTTTTCATGGAAACTTTTTCTAATATTTTTTCATCATTTCTTTCCAAAGGAACCAATCTAACCCCGTTTTCCAACTCAAAGCTGAATGTTTTCTTGCTTTCAGGAACATAAAAATCAAAATGGTATTTATTCTCAGGATTTTTCTCCATATCAATTATAAAAAATCCAGAACACAAGTAAGCTTTAGGGTTTTCTTTAATGAACTTTTTATATTCATCAGAACTTTCAAGTTTTTCAAAAAGGAATTGTGAATTCATAAGCCAGTATAAATAGGATAGTTTAAAAAATTTTAGCCTGCCCAGTGTTCGTCAATTGTATCAAGAATAAGACTAACCTTTATTTCGTCTATATGCTTTTGGCAATAAGGATGAACTGGAATATCTGGGTCAAAAACAGGGAAAAAACTATCCGCAGGAACTTCTTTTTTCTTAGAATAACATTCAACACAGTAAAAATCTTTAGCATAAGTCTTTCCGTCTTCGCGGACAATTTTATCTTTCCCCCAAACCCCTAATTTTTTCTCTAAAGAATTATTTTCTGTCATTAATTTCTTCCTTCAGCTTCTTGATAAAATCGTCAACTTTGATAGTTTCAATCTTGTTATTTCCCCTTACTCTTACTGCAAGAGTTTTTTCCTTTTCTTCTCTGTCTCCAACAACAATTATGTAAGGAACTTTCATAATTTCTGCATCTTTAACTTTTGAAGGAACAGTTGTCTGGCTGAAATCAGAATCTATTCTTAAATGAGGAATTTCTTTTTCAATTTTTTCAGCTATCTTCTTAGCATAATCTGCATTTCTATCTGTAAAGCTCATAACCCTTACTTGAGTAGGAGCAAGCCAAGTAGGCAATCTTCCGTTAGTATGTTCTAATAAAATCCCAATAAATCTTTCCAGGCTCCCATAAACAACCCTATGAAGCATCACTGGTCTTTTCTTAGTATTATCTTTATCTGTATATTCTAATTCAAATCTTTCAGGCATTGCAAAATCAAGTTGGATTGTAGATAATTGCCAAGTTCTTCCTTGTGAATCTTTTACGTGGAAGTCAATCTTAGGCCCATAAAATGCCCCATCCCCTTTGTTTATTTTATACTTCATCTTTTTCTTTTTCAAAACAGTTTCCAATGTTGATTCAGCTTTGTCCCAAACCTTATCAGAGCCTATTCTTTTCTCAGGTCTAGTTGACAATTCAACATGGTCAAACTCTAGATTGAATTTTTTATAGAATAAATTAATCAATTCCATAATTGCAACAATTTCTTCTTCAAGCTGTTCTTCTTTACAAAATATATGAGCATCATCTTGAGTAAACTGAATAACTCTAAACAATCCGGCTAAAACTCCAGAAAGTTCAACTCTGTGGACAACTCCAATTTCCCCAACTCTCAAAGGCAATTCTTTGTAGCTTTTAGGTCTATTTTTGTAAACCAGCATCCCACCAGGGCAATTCATTGGCTTGACTAAAAATTTCCTTCCTTCATATTCTGTTGAAAAATTATTATCTTTGTACTTCTCCCAGTGTCCAGAAATTTGCCAAAGTTTCTTGTCCATAACTTGCGGAGTTGAAATTTCTTGATAGCCTGCCTTTCTATGCTGTTCTCTCCAGAAATTAATTAATTCATTTCTTATAATCAAACCATTATTATGCCAGAAAACCATTCCAGGTGCAACTTCAGAGAATGAAAACAAATCCATTTGCTGTCCCAAAATTCTATGATCATTTTCCTTCAATTTGGAAGTATCTAATTTGTTTTTTGAAATTTCATTAAGTAATCTTTTGATGTCATAAACTTCTTCTTTGACAATTACTTGCTTATCTCCGGCTTTTCCTTCTTCAAGAACAATGCTTCTGCTTAGTTCAGAAAGTGGATGCCCCTTAACTTTTAATTCAAACTCCTTGTAATATCCGAAAGGAGCCCGAGTAACACTGAACTCTTTTTTCAATTCTTTCTCTGCTTCATCCATTACTTCAACTGCATAATCTGGAGAAGCAAGATTGCTTGAAAGATGAGCATAAGGGTAAAGAACAATCTTTTCTGCTTTTACTTGTTTCGCAACATCCTTGACATTATCTACAAGTTTAGCAACAATTTTTTTCTTGTCTGTATCTCCTTTTTCAACAGCCATCAAAACAGCTAAAGCTTCATCAATTCTTTTTCCTTCCTTTTCTTTTTCAGAAAGTTCTCCAATTGATTTTATTGCCTTCTTTAGCGGCTTAAATTGGATATAATCCACATGTAAGAGTAAAATCTTCATGATTAACGTAGAAATCCCAAGTTTATAAAATTTACAGTGCACAAAGTTTAAAAATCATGTTTTGTCCGAAGTTTTATGAGAAAAAAATTAACTTTAGTGGGGATTGCCCTCTTAACTGGAGCCCTAATGGCTAATAGCGCTGAAAGTCGTGTTCAAAGAGTAAATTACATAAGACCGCAGCCAAGTTTAATAAAAAAGACTAAAGAAAACCTAGCAAAAAGATATATAGAAAGACAGAATATAATCCCACCAAAAATTCCTTACTTTCCTGAGCAAAAAACTGAGGATATAGAAAGAAGGGAAATTGAATGCTTGTTTAATTACAAGACATCAGATTTTTGGGAAGACTCAGAAAAAGTTTTGTTGGCTAGGATGTTATTGGGAGAGGGGGAAAGTTGCTCAAAGATTGAAAAGATTGCAATTGCATGGACTGCAATAAACAGGGCAAATGACAATCAAGAATGGAATGGAAAAACCCTAAAAGAAGCCATATTAAAACCATACCAATATTCTTGTTTTAACAAGGAGTATAATCAATCCCTAAAAAACCCATTAGCATATAATCCTAAAGAATTTTATGAATGTCTTTATCTTTCTGAAAGGATTCTTGCAGGCGGGTATAAAGACCCAACTAAAGGAGCTACGTTTTATTATAATCCTGGAAAAATCAAAACGCCAAGATGGGTAAAAGGTTTAGAACGAGTTGGAAGAATAGGGAAGAGTTATCATGTGTTTTATAGGGAAAAGAAAAAGAATTTTACATTCCCCTCAAAAAATGTTTGTGAAAAGAATTATCTTCCAAAAAATAATCGCCTTTAATCAAGAAACTTATCTGCTTGTTTTTTAGCAAGTTCTCTTTTTTTTTGATGCTCTTTCAGAAAGGCATTTATTTTTTCAATTAAAATTCCTTTCAACTCAGAAGTTAGCATTTTTCCAGATTTGTAATCGTCATGAATCTTTTTCAGTTTCTCGTCATCTGGTTCAAAAAACATTCTAAGATATTGATAAGAAATATCCACATCCGAATTTCCGCCTTTTTTTCTGTGTTCATCAATTGTAGCTTGTCCTCCAGAAAAAGCATATCTTTTAATTTTATTTTCAACTTCTTTTGGAGTATCTGTAAGAGCAATAAAAGAATTAGGATCAGAAGAAGACATTTTCCCCCCGCCAAGTCCAGGAATGAATAAATGATAAGTCGAACTTAACTGAACAAAATTAAAACTTTTTATCCTGTTTGAGATATCTCTTGCTAACCTTATATGGGGATCTTGATCAATTCCAACAGGGACTATTACTGGGCAATTTTTTTCAAATTCTGGAAGCTGAGCATGAAGCATATCTGATGCCTGAAGCAAAGCAGAAACCATTTTTCCAGGACTTATTTCACCATAAACTGCTTTGAATTCATTGAATGTGGCATATTTTGCAAGAAGATTTTGTAGTCTGTAATAAGCATTTGCCTTTTCAGAATTTTTGCTTCTTTCGCTCTGAAAATAAATCTCGCAGTTCTCCAATTTTAATCCCAAAGCAAGATAATTAGTAATGTATTGTTCAATTGCAATTTTTCTGCTCTCTTCAAGACTTTGCCCTCTTGCATTATAAGCTTCCAAATCTGCAACAGCAATGTAAATTTTTGCGCCTAATTTTTGATAAAATATCATCTGCTGTGCAAGAATCATATGTCCAAGATGAAATTTTCCAGTAGGCATGAGACCAGTCATCATAACAAATTTCTTCTTGTTCTTTATTGCATCCAGAATTCTCTGGATATCCCTATGAGCAAAAACAACTTTTCTCCTAAACAAAACATTTTTTTCAAAAATATCAGGAAGCTGCTTTAAGGGAGTCACACCAAATTCCTTAATCAACTTATTATAATCAATTTCTCCTTCAACTTCCCAAGGATTAACTTTCATCTCTTTTACCATGCACAAACAAAGAAGGATTTATTTTTAAACATTGGGAATAATCAGTTTAGAGGAACGGAGATGTCCTTATTATTAATTCTATAAACATAAGCTCCACTTTCATCTTGTCTTTCTTTAAGGGTATCCAGATATAGTTGAAATTCTTCTTCCCCAAGGTACAGGGACAACATCCGTTTTGGTCTTGTTTTTCTTCAAGATAACTGCAATGTATCTTTTTTCTCTGCATAGAAAGTGAGCAATATCGATTACCAAGGATCTGGACTTGAAAATAAAGCCCATTCTTTAAACAGACGTCTTTTAAACAGGTCATTTTAGAACTAGCAACATACTAATCTCCCTTTTTTAAGAATTTGTGTCCTAAAAAACAAGAATGAACAAATGTTTATAAATAAGTTTTTGCATATTTTATAGAGGGTAAAATGAAAAAAGAGATCATTGCATTGTTCTTGGTTATAGGGTTAATTTCATTATGTTCAGCAGGGGTCACATTTACTAAACAGATAAACCCAATTTACAGCTTAGGAGAAACTATTTTTGTTCCAGTAACAATAACTACGTCAACAGATATTTCTGAAGTTTTCCAAATGAATTTAAGCTGCAATAGTACAGAAGTAAATTTTTACAAAAATGGTATCAGCTTATCTGCAGGAGAAGAAAAAAATTTAGAATCATCATTGATTTTAATAAAGGGTGTTGTCGGGCAGAATAATGGAATCTGCCAGATAAAAGCAACCCTAGGGGAAGAGACTTTCGTAAGCAATGAATTTGAACTTTCTAATTCATTAATCTTAAGTGGGAGTTTGCAAAAAACAGATTTTGACACAGGAGAAACTATTTCTATAACTGGGAAAGCAGTAAGAGAAAATGGAAAAAATGCGAATGGATTTATTGATGCAAAGATGAACATAGACAGCACCGCTTCAAGCATAGAAAAAACAGGAGTTGTCCAAGAAGGGTCGTTTGAGATTAGCCTTGACATTCCAACCAATTCCAAAGCAGGAAATTATAGGCTTAAACTTTATGCATATGAAAAGGATAGCGATGGATTAGTCACCAATAATGGAGAAATGATATATCAGGTTTATGTAAAACAAAGACCAACAAGTTTAGAATTAAAATTAGGGAGCAGAGAAATAGAGCCTGGGACTTCAGCAGGGATAAGAACAATTCTGCATGATCAAACAGGCGTGCCAATAGATACCACTGCAGTCGTGACAATTAAAGATTCAGCAGGAAAGATAATAGAACAAAAAGAAGTATCTACAATTAACACCTTTGATTATTTAATAAAATCAAATGAACCTCCAGCAACATGGGCTGTTCTTGTTGCTTCGGGAGGATTAACTTCAGAGACTTCATTCACAATCAAAGAAAAAGAAAGTGTAGATATCAAAATGATTAATAAAACATTTTCTATAACAAATACAGGAAATGTCCCATACAATAGAACAGTTTCAGTAAAAGTTGGAGATAATTTGCTAAACTTCCCTGTATCTTTGAAGGTTGGAGAAAATAGAAAATATGTTCTAAGAGCACCAAATGGAGATTATGAAGTTAAGATAACTGCAGAAAACGGAGGGGAAACTATCGGAATGATGAGTTTAACAGGAAACGCAATAAATATCAAAGAAGCTTCAGAACTATCTTTTACCACCTTTGCTTGGGTTCTTATAATTTTAATCTTGCTGACAATAGGATTTTTCTTCTTCAGAAAAATATATAAAAAACCATTTTTTGGAAGAAGGATACCACAAAAAGGAAAAATTAAGGATAATAACATGTTTTCACTAAAACCCAAACAGGATTATAAAATATTGAATCAGACAGGGAACAAGGCAGAATTGTCTCTTTCAATAAAAGGAGAGCAGCAAGATGCGAGTGTCGCTTGTATTAAGATAAAAAACCTTAAGCAAATGAAGTCTGGAAAAGGAAGCGCTTCAGAGTCTATAAGAAAGATAATTGATGCTGCTGAAGAAAAAAAAGGAACAATTTATGAAAATCAAGACTACTTGTTTTTGATGTTTGCTCCAAAGAATACTAAAACACTTAAGAATGAAAGAACTGCATTAGACGTAGCAGAAAAAGCAAAAGATATTCTGATTGAACACAATAAAATGTTCAACCAAAAGATAGAATTTGGGGTATCATTAAATTACGGAACAGTTGTTGCAAAAGTAGAAAATGGTATATTCAAGTTTATGAGCATGGGTTCATTTATGACTATTTCAAAGAGGATTGCTTCTCTTGCAAAAGAGGAACTTTTAGTAAGTGAGAAAATAAATGATTTGTTGAGATTACAGCAGGTAAAGACAGAAAAACAAATACGAGATGGAACATCTGTGTTCGTTGTTACAGGTATAAAAAAAGAGAATGAAGAAGCCAAGAAGTTTATAGAACGATTTATGAACAGGCAAGATAAAAATAATTATTAATTCTTCTTATATAATTCCAATAGGCTATTCACGACAGCTCGCTTGACTTCGGGGTGTTTCTTTTCAAACTCGTCAAGAAAAATTTCTATATTATCTTTCTTAATTTTTATTTCCTTGAATTGTAATCCTCTTAATTTAGCATAAAGCAAGATTTCCTCATCTAAAAAAAGAGATAGGGGGGCGATTACTTTGATCCCTTTTACTTTTTTAACAGGCATAAAAATGTCTAGATTTTTAGCATCTCCTTTAATTAGGTTGTCTACAATTTCATCAGCATGTAAATCAACAGAAGAAGAAAGTGCAACATTAGTTATTCCAAGTGTTCTCATCTTTTTCGAAGTGTTCTTCTTTAGCTTTGCAAATTCTTTTATTTTTATGTCTCCCTTATTTGAAATCATTTTCAACATTTCCTTAAGGACAATATCACGAAAATGTTTTGACTTGAAATACCCAATAATATCTCCGGATTGAACCATCTTAAATTTCCTTATGGTATATAAAACCTTTTTTTCAAAATAATGGATAAAGCAGGTTTTGCAGAGCTTTCGCTGATTGGTAAATTCATACACGGGATTTGTTTCACATAATCTGCACATATTAAGTTAAGAAAATTGTCGTATAAAAATTATTTGGATTTGTCTTTGGTCTTCTTGGAAGCAGGGCTGTCTGATTTCCCCTTAGTTTGGAATTTAGAAAAGATATTAGAGATGAAAAATCCAATCTTGAATATCTTGAAAACAATCCCAGCTAGAATTAAAATTATCCCAATAATCAAAAAGTTTAAAGAAACATTAAAAGATTGCGAAAAGAAAATATTCAGAAGTTGAGCGATTGTTGGATCTAAGAATAAGCTAAACAAAGAAGTTAGATTAAGGAAAGGTATTGAAACAATTACTGAAAGAATACCTACAAGAATCGGAGTAGTTGTTTTCTTTCCAATAAGGAAAAATGAAGCTAGAATTAATATTAAAGAGATGCCCAATAATAGATAGAATTTACTGTCCCAGTAATCATGTGCCTTTTTTGAAACTAAAAACATAGGAAGCCCAGAATCTCCACCGCAATCCCAAAAGTTACAATCATCGTAATTTGTATAATAAACTACATCAACCAAATTTTTTATCATTTCATTGATGATAGCATCTTCTCCTTGGGATACAGAACTGCATGGAATACTCATGGTATACCCTGCCTCGCTAAAAACATAACTGGAATTAGTATTATTCTGGCAGTATAATTGCATTGTTGGAATAATTGCAGTTACAGCGCCAGTTAGTTCGGTAGTGCCCAATAAATCCCCTAAAACAGTTACAGACTCTTCCTGGACATTTTCATAGATTAGAGAAGAACTTAAGGTTAAAAAGAGGGCTGTACAAAAGAGTGATAAGAATAAAGTTACAGAAACTAAAACTAAAAGTACCCCCTTTATTATTCCCATGAATAAATTAATAAAAATAAGTTTATAAAATTAACATTATCTTAAAATATAATAATTCTTATAAATGGTGCATTTGAATAAAGTTTATGGAAAAAATAGAACTAAAAGATATGACTGAAAGATTGATTGAAGAATATAAATCTCAAAGAGGGGATTTGATAAGGCAGAGAGTAAGAGTTATAGCAGAAGAATACAGAAATAAACCAAAAGAATTAAGAAATTATTTTGATGATGAAAATTTACTGCTTGCAGGAATTGCAACTTCAGCCTATCATTTTATTACGGGGGAAATAGAACCTATCCAATCTACCCAGTTTGGAGGAATCGGAGCAATTATCTTAGATAGTTCTATGGATCTAGAATTCGAATTAGATCAATTGCATTTTGCACAGATATTCGGAAAATCTCTAAGGGGAGCTAACTTGAAAGATAATGCAGGGTGGAGTGCAGAAGCTTATGAATATTCATTATGGAGAGCTAATCTCATAGATAACTCAATGACTTATTCAAAAATCTATGATGAAGTAGGATTAAAAGCAACACTTAAAGATAATGCAATGAAGTACTCCACAAGGACTAAAGGCACATTGCACAGAGCAAAGATTGAAGATGATGCATTATATGGTTCTAAGATTGTAGAATAATTACATTCGTTCTAATACTTCAATTCTTTTTTCTATTGCTGGATGCGTGCTTCCCAATTCTTTGAAAGGATTTGCAAAGAATAATGGAGCAATTGCCTTGTTAATCTTTTTATCACGAGGTTGATTTTCTTCTTTTATTTTTTTTAGTGCTCCAATTAATCCTGGCGGATACCTGGTGAACTTGACAGAAGAAGCATCTGCACTGAATTCACGCTTTCTTGAAATAGCCAACTGAACAAAATAAACTACAATTGGAGCAAGAATAGCAAGAACAACTCCAATTAAAATAAAGATTGCATTTCCCTTGCTGTTATCATCATTTCCTCCGCTCTTAAACCACAAGCTTCTCAAAAATATTTCAGAAATTATCGAAATCATCCCCACCATTACAGCAACAAGAGTCATATAACGAATATCATAACTTCCAACATGCCCTAACTCATGAGCTAAAACTCCTTCAAGTTCTTTCTTGTCAAGTTTTTCAAGTGCGCCTTCTGTAACGCAGACAACAGAGTGTTTAGGGTCTCTTCCAGAAGCAAAGGCATTTATTTGATTTGATCTCATTACGTAAAGCTTAGGCATAGGCAGACCAGAAGCAATTGTCAACCCTTCAACTAAATCATAATATTGTCTGTAATCTCCTTCACGTCTGACTTCTTTAGCTCCTACGCTGGCAATTGCAATTTTGTCAGAATTGTAATAGCTGATTAAAAGGTAACCAATAGAGAATATAATTGAGAAAATCATTATTGTGAAGAAATATCCTGGCTCAAATGCATAAGATATTACATAGCCTAATAAGACGACGATTAAAAATACAGAAAACATAAGAATTACTGATTTTACCTTATTTCTTGAAATCTGGTCATCAAAATTTATTCTTTGGTTTTCCATGATTAAATGAATGAGAATTGGTTTTTAAGAGTTTAGAAGCTAACTTTTACCGGCTTTCTTTCTGATTCAGCAATCTGCAGGTAGTCTCTCTTTTTCTTTCCGTAAATTCCTGCAAAGAATGTTCCAGGGAAAGTTGTACAAAGCATGTTGTATGAAAGAATGCTGTCATTGTAATATTGCCTGGAATAAGCAATTTTATCTTCAGTAGTTGCAAGTTCCTTCTGCAGTTCTAAGAAATTGGTATTTGCTTTCAAATCAGGATAATTTTCTGCAAGAGCAAACACTGATTTTAATACAGATTCAAGTTTATCATTTGCTTTTACTTTTGATTCAATATTCCCTGCAGAAATTAAAGCTTTTCTAGCATCAGTTACTTCTTTGATTATAGTCTTCTCGTGCTTTGTATATCCCTTAACAGTCTCAAGTAAATTCGGGATTAAATCTGCTCTTCTCTTTAATTGAACATCAATTTGGCTGAGAGAGTTGTCAATTCTATTCCCAAGAATTGCAAATCTGTTAAAATATGAAAGAAAAATTATTACAATTAGCACAAAAAGTCCTGCAATTATCCACCCAGCTGTCATAAAAATACTAGAGGAATTAGATTTATAAAGTTTGCCGAATAGAATAATTTATGATTAAAGTGGATAAAGAGAAATGCATCGGATGCGGACTTTGCCCGACTATTTGTCCAGAAGTTTTTGCTATGGGAAAAGATGGAAAAGCAATGGTAAAAGCACAGAAAAAAGTTTCCTGTGTAAAGGAAGCAATTGAGTCATGTCCGGTTTCTGCTATTAGCGAATAAAGAATTAGATGATTAAATTGTCTAAAGTAATTCTCAACAAAATATTTATTAACTATATTCCATTTTCCTATGGATGAAAGAAAAAGAGGAAAGAGCAGATTTTGTAAAATGGTTTTCTGAATTAAGTAAAGATTCTATTCCTGTTGCTGGTGGAAAGGGGGCAAATCTTGCAGAGATGTATAACCTAAAAATTAATGTCCCTCCAGGATTTGTCATAACAGCACAGGCTTATGATTACTTTATAGAAAAAGCAGGCTTGAAAGAAAGCATAAAAAAACTTCTAGATGGAATAGATTACGAAGACACAAAACAATTAAATGAGACAACAGAAAAAATTAGAAGCTTAATCATAAAGGCAGAAATTCCAAAAGAAATGAAAGAAGAAGTTCTAGAATCTTATGAACTTCTTGATACAAACAGCTTAAAAAATGTAAGGGGAACTATTCTAGAAGTTTTGAAAACTTCAGAGCCAATATTCGTCGCTGTAAGAAGTTCTGCAACAACAGAAGACTTGGCAGATGCAAGCTTTGCAGGACAACAGGAAACATTCTTGAATGTAAAAGGGAATACAGAATTATTGTTAAGCATAAAAAAATGTTTTGCATCTTTATTCACTTCAAGAGCAGCATATTATAGGCATAAAAAAGGCTTTGAACATACAAAAGCAAGTCTGGCAGTAGTTGTTCAAAAAATGATAGACTCAGATAAATCTGGAGTAATATTCTCAAAAGACCCAACAAACCAAACCGAAGAAATAATTATTGAAGCAGTTTTCGGATTAGGAGAAGGAATTGTTTCTGGAGCAATAACCCCAGATAAATACACCCTATCAAGAGAAGACCTAAGAATATTAGACAAGAATATTTCCGAAAAGAAGATTGCAATAACAAGAGATTCTGGCGGAGGGCAGGCAGTTGTAAAATTAAGTCATGAAAGATCAACACAGCAAGCTTTGAAAGATTATGAAATTAAAAAATTAGCAGAATCGTCATTAAGGCTGGAAGAGCATTACAAAAAACCGCAAGATATAGAATTTGCAGTAGAAGGGGAAGAAATTTACATTGTCCAAACTCGTCCGATAACTACCATAGGGAAAAAGCTTGAGGGAGGAAAAGAAATTTCTGGAGAAGTAGTTTTAACAGGATTAGGAGCATCGCCAGGAGTCGGTGTCGGAAAAGTCAAGATAATCAATGATTTGAAAGATTTAGACAAGATAAAAGAAGGGGATATTTTAGTAACAAAAATGACAAATCCAGACATGGTAGTCAGCATGCAGAAATGCACGGCAATAGTTACTGATGAAGGGGGAATGACTGCTCATGCTGCAATTGTTTCTAGAGAAATGGGAATTCCTGCAGTTGTGGGAACAAGAGAAGCAACAGCAGTATTAAAAGACGGAGATATTATAACCGTCGATGGTTCTTCAGGTAAAATTTATATGGGGGAAGTTGCAGAGACAAAAAAGAAAGAAGTTCTTCCAGTTACAGCAAAAACAAAAACAAAGATTAAGGTTATCGTTGATCTCCCAACATTTGCAGAAAGAGCATCAAAAACAGGGATAAGGCAAGTAGGATTAACAAGAATAGAAGGAATAATTGCAGAATCAGGAAAACATCCAAACTATTATTTGAAGGCTAAGAAAATGGGAGATTATGAAGAAATTATATTTAATGGAATTTCAAAGATTGCTGAATTCTTCGATGAGCTTTGGGTTAGAACTTCAGACATAAGAACAGATGAATTCCAAGATCTTGAAGGAGCTCCAAAAGAAGTAGAAGTAAATCCGATGCTGGGCATGCATGGGATAAGATTTGGGGTAAAATATCCTGAAATATTAAAAGCAGAATTAAGGGCATTAAAAAGAGTTGCTGAACAAGATAAAAAAATTGGAGTGATGATGCCGCAAATAATTTCTGTAGAAGAAGTTCAAAAAGTAAAAGAATTTTTGAAAGAGATAGATTTCACAGACTGCAAGCTTGGAATAATGGTGGAAACACCTGCAGCAGTCCAATTAATCAAAGAGATTTGTGAAGAGGGAATTAAGTTTATTTCATTTGGAACAAATGATTTAACCCAGTATATTTTAGCAATTGACAGAGGAAATGAGCAAGTGCAGCATCTTTACAATGAAATGCATCCTGCAGTTTTATATCAATTAGAATTTGTAATAAGAGTTTGCAAGAGAAATAATGTGGAAACAAGCATTTGCGGGCAAGCTGGAAGCAAAAAAGAGATGGTTAACTTCTTAGTAAAAAAGGGTATTGATAGTATCAGTGTTAATGCAGATATGGCGAAGGAAATTTCTGATTATGTTGCAGAAATTGAAAATGAGATAGGGGAAGGGTCAAGACAATATGAGCCAAGTGAAGTCACGAGAGTAAAGAAAGAAGAACCAAAAATAAATGGTGCAGAAAAGGTAAAAGAAGAATCTGAACAATATTACAAAGAAGAAGTAAAACCATATAATGAGGATGAAGAAAAGTCCTCAGATGAAGAAACATTAGATATATTCTAAATAACAAAATTTTATAAATAAAAAAACCCTTACTATTCTATGGTTGTAAAAAAAGAAGTTCATCATATTAAGCATACTCCAGAGGATTTCAAGGTTGAAAAAGTTCTGATAGAAAATTTTGTTTCCTTGCAGAAGGTTATGACCAATATGGCTGTAAAGTTTGATAATTTATCAAATCAAATTTCAAAGTTATTAGAACTTTTTGAAATATCTGCAAAAACCTTAGCTGAGAAAGATTATGAAACAAAAGACAGAGAAGAAGCTAAAAAAGTTGCTGAAAAACTTGACAGTCTTCTTGACCAGAATAAAGTAATTGCAAAAGGAATTGCTCTTCTTCATGAAAGGAGTTCTGAACCGCAGGAAAATGTAATTTCTGTTGAAATTCCTCGTCAGCAGATGATGAGGCAGCCAGAAAGAACAATTGAAACCCAGAACTTTCAGCCAAGAGCACAGCCTGCAAATTCAGTAGATCCAAGATTTAGGACTATGAACGTTTAGTATGGAAAAATTATTTTCAAACGACTTTAAAAGATATTTTCTTATAACATTTACAAAAGAATTAGTTTTACAATCTGCAAAAAGAGATATTAACAAACTTCAAAAGATAATAGACTTGAAAGAGAGAAAAGAAGTAAAAAAGTTTCAGGTTAAAGGGGAGTTTATCCGTAGAGTTGAAGAGCCACAAAGAATAGTCTTAAAAAAACCGAATGTCCAAGAAAAAATAACTCCTAGGATTACGAGGCCAATCACAAGGCAAGCTTTGTCAATTCCAGAGCCAAGACTGCCTTCTCATTTGGAATATTTAAAACCAGTTTCATCAAATCTTCCAGATATAGATTTAGGGAAACTAAACCCTCTGATAAAAGACAGAGCAGTAAAAATCATTGAAGTAAATCCAGATGAAAAGGTAACTGTGATGGGTTTAATGGGGACAAAATCAACAGATATCACTCTGAATAAAGAAGATATTGACCGAGTCATAAATGCATTTTCAGAAATTTCTAAAATCCCAACAGAAGAAGGAATCTACAGAGTAGCAGTTGGAAGTTTAATTCTTTCAGCAATTATTTCAGAAGTAGTAGGTTCTAAATTTATTGTTAAGAAGATTGCAGAACAGACAACAACCCAATCAATGCCTTATCAATCGCAATTGAGAAATAATTCTTTTAGGCGATAGCAGCATTGCATTCATCTTGAGTTTGCCAAATGCTATAATGATTTCCAACTGCAATTGAAGTCTCAAAATTGAATCCAATATGACTATTAGTATATCCGGGAATAGGGGTTCTAAAAAGAGCAATTAAGAAACATTCAGTTCCGCCAGTATAACTGACATATTCTCCAGCGCTAACCCCTTCGGTATTTGTGATTGGCAAATCAGAACTTCCAAAATACATTCCAGACGTACCAGGCCAAGCTTCATCCACATCTCCCTCGTTGATTAAAACAGGAGTTCTGCAAACACCACTGCCGCAATATTCTCCGCTGGAACAATCCCCGCAGTCCAATGTTCCTCCGCATCCGTCCCCATGAGAATCACAATTATACCCAAGAACCAAACAAGTTGTAGGAGTGCAAGAGATGCAACTTAGTCCATCTCCACTGCAAGTTCCAGTTATGCAAGTTCCGCAAGATTCTCCACAAACAGGATCATTGCCGCAAATTCTTAATCCGCACGCAGGAGTACATTCTGTTTCAATAGGATAACAATTATGTTCTGCTGTACAAATATCAGAACCGCTGCAATCTGCAGTCTCAAGACATTCAAAACATGTTCCCTCAAGACAATGAGGAGTTCCTCCACTGCATGCAGGGGTGCAATCTCCTGTTTCTTCTCCAGGTTCACCATTAGAACCTCCAGAAAGATAATATGTGTCAGTGATATCCAATATTTTTTCTGTCCCATCCTCTATTAAAACAACTGGGACAACAGAAACAGTTGATATGCTTAATGAAGATAATTCCGAGGGAGTAAGAGTAAAAGTATTGGATTGAAGTTCTTCCAAACTGCTGTCTTGAGTTATAATTTCAGAATTATCACCAGCAATTAAAATAAATTTAATTTTAGTTAAGGTTCCTTCCCCGCTCCCTCTTTTAACAACTACACTGATAGTTCCAGAATGTTCATAGGCATGAGTAATTTCTAGTTTAGTAGTAAATTGTTCAAGTCCAATATCATCAGAACCAGTAGTCAAAACATTTCGAATAACAACCCAAACCACCCCGATAGCAACAAGAGATAATACAGTGATGATTAAAGTAACAACAATCGTAGATAAACCAATTTTATTTTTTGCAAAAAGATTACACTCGAATAATTTACTATTCTTTCCCCTTTTCATATACTAGACTAGAATTTCAAATTTAAAAATATAACCTAATTAAGCAGAAGCAGCTTTTTGCAGACATTCAACAGCAATAAGGTTGATTGTTTGGTTATTTCCAAGGTTCAAAGGAATTTGCTGACAAGTAACAGCAATAGAAGCAATTTGCTGTACAGCATAAGTATATCCATCAACTTGACCTTGAACAACTAATCCATTCAATGATGGCTGAATTACCAATAAATAAAGAAGAGTTAACCCTAATAAAAGTACAACTGTAATTAAAGCAATCATTAAAATCTTTTTTTTGTCTCTAACCATAGATTAGAATAATAATATTTAGTTTAAAAATATTTGCACAATCCAGATTATACTTCTTTTGAAACTTTTATAAATAAAAGAACATTAAGAGGATAATGCAAGACAAGGTTACAAAAGAGAAATTAGAAAAGTACACTGCCCTTACTTCAACAGCATTAAAAGAAGTTAAGAGGCATATAATCCCTGGAAAAGAAAAATATGCCAAGGAAATAATAGAAATGGCGGAGAATTACCTTTCAGATGCAAAACACTTTGAAAAGAACGAAGATTTTGTTAATGCTTTTGCTGCATTAAACTATGCTCATGGGTGGATTGATTCAGGAGTTCGATTAGATATATTCGATGTTAACGACGACAAATTATTTACAATAAAATGATAGAAAACAAATTGGTAGAAGCAATGAAGGAAGCAGGGATAGAATGTAAGGCTATAACAATAATTCCTGAAACTCCTGAAATGAAAAGAAGAAATAAAGAACTTTTGAAGTATATTGCAGGGATTGAAAAAGTTCACAAAAGGGCCTCAAAATGTAAATTAACATTTAAGGATTATTCCACAAATACATATTCTCCTTTTCCAGCACCAAGAGAAGAGATGGTAAAAGATTTCTATCGGTCTAGATAATTATCTTGCGTATTTCTTATGCAGAATCTTGATTATGTAATATGCAGAGCCAAAAACTAAAACTCCAGGAAGAAGAGCTAACCCTAAAGCAGGCGCAAGCAGACTAGTTCCAAGAGCCCCGACAGTTCCAGCGCCAACAGCTTCTAAAAAGTTGACAATTCCAGGAACAGATTTTTCAACATCTTTCTGCAATGCGTCAAGTTGCATTACAAGTTTTCCATCTTTCAAAATCTTAACTTTTCTGTCTTCTTCAGAAATTATTACAACTAGATTATCTCCCTGTGCAGCGCTTAATGCAGCACTATGCCTTGTCCCGTAATTTTTGAAAACCTTTTTGCTTTTTATCATAGCGCCATAAGCTTTCAAGAATCCTTTTTTATCAATTATAACTGCTCCGTCGATTAAAGCTAATGATTCTAAAAGTTTCGGATTATCTATAACCTTGAATGGGGGAACTGTTTGATTCACAAGAGTCCCATATTGAACATCTCCAACAACAAAAAGTGCTCCTTCTCCTCGCTTTGCAATCCTTAATCCAACTTGAATTAATACTTCTTCCAGACTCATTTTTTTTGACGGCATATATAATTAACATCCAATAGTTTTTTAAATTTTGCCCACTTAACGTCCACATGAAAAAAAAGGTGATTGTTCTAAGTCTAGGCGGAAGTCTGATAATTCCGGGGGAAATTGATGTAAAATATCTTAAAGATTTTAAAAAGATAATCTCGAAAAACATTCACAAATACAAATTTATCGTCGTATGCGGCGGTGGAAGCATCGCAAGGAAATATATTTCTGCACTGAGAGAAATTGGAATGAATGAAACATTCCAAAGTTTCGCGGGAATTTCAGCAACAAGAATGAATGCTAGGTTTATGTCATATTTTTTTAACCAGAATCAAGAGAGAGGAATTCCGCATAAAATGAGGGAATTAAGAAGATATGTAAGAAAGTTTGATGTTGTATTTTGCGGAGCATTAGAATACAAGCCCCACCAAACATCAGACTCAACAGCAGCAGAGATTGCAAGAGTGTTCAAATGTTCGTTTGCTAACTTGACAGATGTCGCAGGATTATTTGATAAAAATCCAAAAGAGAACAAAGATGCAAAATTTATTCCTAAGATATCTTGGGCTAATTTTAATAAAATTGTAAATAAAATAAAATTCAAGCCAGGCCAGCATTTTGTCTTAGATCAAACTGCTGCAAAAGGCATTATGAAAGATAAAATCACAACATATATTCTTGGAAAAGACATGAAGCAATTGGATAATCTGTTAAACAATAGGAAGTTTAAAGGAACCACAATCGGAGATTTTTAATGGAACAAGTTTTCATAACAGAAACAGATTTTGACAAGGCAAGAAAATTAATAAAAGAAAATAAAGACAAAAAGATAATATTCTCTTCTGATGACGATGAACTAAATAGGAAGATTCTAGAAAAAGAAAAGATTGATATCCTTTTATTAAACCAAGAGAAAAGAAAAGATTTTCACAGGCAGAGAAATTCTGGATTAAATCATGTGTTGGCTAGATTAGCAAAAAAGAATAATGTAATCATAGGAATTAATCTTGATGAACTGGTAAATGCAAGTGAAAAAGAAAAAGCCAAGATTTTAGCAAGAATCAGCCAGAATGTTAGAATATGCAACAAGAATAAGCTAAAGATGAAGCTTATCTATAAAAACCAGAAAAGGAACGACTTTGATTTGAAAGCATTGGGGTTGATTTTAGGCATGCCCACAGAGATGGTTAAAGATTTATGATTAAGTATAGATAAGATAAAGCCCGACAATTAAGAAAACGAAAGCTATAATCTTTTGTAAGACTATTTTTCTGTTTATTTCTTCTTTCAAGAAAGAAGGATGCCCAATAGAAATAAATAAGACTAAAAGTAAAACCATTATCGATTTAAATCCTGCAAGAGAACTGACTAATGTCGCATGGCTTAATTTAATAGCCATATTTCTTAATCCAACAGAAACGATAGAAAAAATACCCACTGCAAAAATAAGTAATTTTCCATGGAGGTTAATCCCCTTGAATTGAATAATCCCTGCTCTCCCATAACTCTTAAAGAAAATTAAGGTTAAAGAAGCGAATACAATTCCCAGTTGAATATAGGCAAAAGCACTCCAATAATCATAATTCTTGAATAAATAATCTGTCCCAACAAAAAAACCAGCCAAAAGGAGATTAGTCAAAACCATATACCAAAACCCCTTAGATAGTCTGAAAGAATTGTTGCTCTTCCTCATAGAAATTAGAAAGCTGCCAATAACTAATAAACAGATTCCGAGGTACTGGATGCTAGTTAGTTGGAAGTTTAGGAAGATTAAAGATAAACCTAAAACAAAAAGAGGTTCCAAATTAAACAGAGGGTCTATTCTAGAGACCTCTTCAAATTCAAGTGCTTTCATATAGGGGAGTAATCCATAAACATAAAATAACCCAGTTAAAAAACAGATAATCAAGAAAAACCATCCTTGAAAAGAAGTTTTAAAGAATAAGAAGATTATAATCGATGCAATTGCCCCTTGGATAAACGTGCTATAAAAGAGGTATATTTTAGAGTTTTTAATAAATTTCTTTATGGCTAATCCATCAATAATTGTACATAAAGAAAATCCAAATAAGGCTAAAAAAGCAAAGAATAACCACTCCATAAAAAACAGAACTAATCATTATTTAAAAATATATTTAACTAGGGAATTAAAGATTTATAAGTAAGGTTTTTTAATCCAACTTATCTAGAAATAAGATGGCCGAAAATACTGACCGATTGATAGAATCTTTAAGCCCAAATGAAAGGAAAATTCTGCCTTATCTTAGAGAGAAAGACATTGACGAAATAGTAAGGAATTCAAAATTAGACCACACTTCTGTTTTAAGAGCTCTTGAATATCTCAGCAACAAAGGGATAATTACACTAAAGCATGAAAAAAAGAAAGTTGTGGATGTAGGAATAAATGGAGCATTATACAGAAAAAAGGGGCTTCCAGAAAGAAGATTATTAATTTTAATCAATGAAAAAAGAATCCTGAAATTAGATGAAGCGCAAGCTCAAAGTGCTTTGTCAGATGAAGAGTTTAAAGCCTCAATTGGGGCATTAAAGAAAAAAGCTTTAATCGAAATAAAAAATGAAAAATTAGTTCTGAACAGAATAGGAGATGAGATCTCAAAAAAGACTCTTGAAGAATTGTTCTTAGAATCTCTGCCTCAAGATTACAATGCACTTGCACCAGAACAGCAATACGCATTAAAATCTCTTGAAAAAAGAAAAGATATAGTTCAGATAAAAGAAAATGAAACAATTGAAATAAACATTACAAAAATAGGGGAAGAAATATTAAAGTCGGGAAAAAAGATTGGGGAGCTTATTGAAGCAATTACTCCAAAACTTCTTGAGAAAGAATCAGCCTGGAAAGGGAAAAAATTCAGAAGATATGACGTAACTTCTCCTCTTCCTTCATTAACTGGAGGTAAAAGACATTTTGTAAATCAAGCAACAGATTATGCCAGAAAAGTTTGGACAGAAATGGGATTCCAGGAAATGACAGGAAACATGCTTCAAAGTTCATTCTGGGTTTTTGATGCTTTATTCACAGCTCAAGACCATCCAGTCAGAGAAATGCAGGATACATTCTTTACTAATAAAAAAGCAGAATTGCCAGACAAAAGGCTGGTAAAAGCAGTAAAGGAAAGCCATGAAAAAGGAGTTGACGGAAGCAAGGGGTGGAATTATAGCTGGAATGAAGAAGACGCTAAAAGATTGGTCTTACGAACACACACAACATGCCTATCTGCAAATACACTAGCAAATTTAGACAAAAAAAATATCCCTGCAAAATTCTTTGCGTTGGGAAAATGTTTCAGAAATGAAACAGTTGATTGGAGTCATGGATTTGAATTCAATCAAACAGAAGGAATTGTTATAGGCAAAGAATTAAATTTTAGAAACTTATTGGGATATTTAAGGGAATTCTTTAAGAAAATGGGATTTGAAAAAATAAGATTCCGCCCTTCTTATTTCCCCTATACAGAACCAAGTGTAGAAATTGATGTGTGGCACCCAGAGAAAAAGATATGGTTTGAATTAGGAGGAGCAGGAATTTTCCGTCCAGAAGTAACCATCCCTCTTCTTGGAGAAAAGATGACTGTCTTAGCATGGGGACCAGGATTTGACAGAATGATAATGGATCATTACGCAATCAAAGATTTAAGAGAAATGTATAAGAATGATTTAACTCAACTAAGAAAAATGAAATTTTGGATAAAAGACTAAAATGAGAGAAGAAGTAATTACACTTATATATCAATACGGGAAAGAGATGGAACCGCAGTTATTGCTGGGCTTGAAAAAAAAGAAATTTGGAGAAGGAAAATACAACGGATTTGGCGGAGGAGTTGAAAAGGGAGAAACTTTAGAAGAAGCTGCAATAAGGGAAACACTTGAAGAAGCAAGAATCCATATAATGACTCCAGAAAGATGGGGGAAGATATTATTCACATTTGATTCAGGAGAGCAAAATCATTTAGTTCATTTTTTCAAAGTTAGATATTATGGAGAATCTGCAAAAGAGACAGAAGAAATGAAACCGCAGCTATTCAATTTGGACAAAATTCCATACGAAAAAATGTGGGAAGATGATAAATATTGGCTCCCATTATTATTGCAAAGAAAAAAATTCAAAGGGATCTTTCATTATGACAGCAATTCCAAAATTAAAAATTACAAACTAAATGAAGTAAACCAATTAAGATAAAATGTTAAGAGAAACAAAAACAATCTATTTAAGAGAATTTGAATTAGCGGATGCAGAAACATTATTTAAAAATTTTAATGACCCAGAGATTATCTCTAGAATGGATCTAGATATAAACCCAAAAAAGCTTACGTTGGCTGAAGAAAAAAATTGGATTGAAAAGACTAGAAAAGAGTATACTCAGCCAGAAAGAGAAAATTATAATCTGGCGATAATGGTGGAGTTGGAAATAGAAAATATTTACAAACAAAAAACAATGAAAGAGCTGGTCGGAGGGATTGGAGCCCATAAGATAGACTATAAAGAAGGTGTAGCAGAAATATGCTATTGGGTGGATAAAAATCACCAAGGAAGAGGATATGCAACAGCAGCAATAAACATATTTTGTGATAAATGGCTGTTTGAAAGGTTTAAAACAGTAAAGGCAGAAGTATTTGATTATAACCTTGCATCCCAAAATGTTTTAAGAAATGCAGGATTTCGCTGCACAAAAAAGAGATTAAACGAAGAAACAGGGAGCTATGATCTTTTTTATGAGAAAGATAATCCCCTGCTAAATAGAAAGTTTCTATTTAAAAAAATAATGATAGGAACAGCTTAATAAAAATGGCATCAGCAACATTCAACAGAAAACAATTTGAAAGAGAAATAGGCAAATTAGATGAAAAAATGCAGAACCGAATTGCAATGTTCGGAACCCCCTTAGAAAAATTTGATGACGCAGATATTGAAATTGAAGTTTTCCCGAATCGTCCTGATTTGCTTTCGTACCATGGATTCAAAAGAAGCTTTTTATCATTTTTAGGGAAAGAAGCAGGATTAAAAGAATACAAGATAAACAAACCAGAAAAAGATTATGCAGTAAATATAGATCAATCTGTAAAAGACATTCGCCCATATACTGCATGCGCTATAATTAAAGGATTAAAATTTGATGATGACAAAATTAAAGAGATAATTGATATCCAAGAAAAATTGCATCTTACAGTAGGAAGAAAAAGAAAGAAGCTTGCAATAGGAATTTACCCTTTAGAAAAAATAAAGCTGCCAATTACCTTCAAAGCTCTTGAGCCAGACAAAATAAAATTTATCCCTCTTGAATCAGACCGTGAGATGACAGGACTGCAGATATTGCAAAGACATCCAACTGGAAGAGAATACGCTCATCTACTTGCTGGAAAGGCAAAATTCCCAATATTTGTAGATGCGAATAACAATGTGTTAAGTATGCCTCCGATTATAAATTCGCATTTGACTGGAAAGATAACTACTGAAACAACAGATGTTTTTGTTGAATGTTCTGGATTTGATTTCGAAGTGTTGAATAAATGTTTGAACATAGTTGTAACAACCCTTGCAGATATGGGGGGAAAAATTTACCAGATGGAGCTAAGATATAAAGACAAGAAAATAACTCCCGACCTCGTTCCAGAAAAAATGAAGATTAACCTAAAGAATGCAAATTCTCTTCTTGGATTGACTCTTGATGAGAAGCAGATAAAAGAATTAATTGAAAAAATGGGATTTAATTACAACAAGGGAATTGTAGAGATTCCCTCATGGAGAACAGACATATTGCATGAAGTGGACTTAATAGAAGATATAGCAATTGCATATGGTTATGAAAACTTTATTCCAACTATCCCAGAAATAGCAACTATTGGAAAAGAAAATAAAGAGGAAATAATAAAAAGGAAAATAGGGGAAATTCTCTCTGGCCTGAATGTTTTAGAAGTTTCAAATTATCATTTAACTTCAAAAAGAGACCAGTTTAGAAAGATGGGGTTGATAGAAGAAAATTTTATAGAAGTTGAAGAATCAAAAACAGAGTTTACAATTCTTAGGAAAGATTTGACTCATTATTTATTAAAAATTCTGTCAGAAAATGTAGATTCAGAATATCCCCAGAAGATTTTTGAGATTGGAAGAATTTTTGCTCCAGCAGAAACAGAAAATTTAGCTCTTGCAATTGCTCCTGCAAATTTTACAGAAGTCAGGCAGATATTAGAGTATCTTTCAAGGATGATGAATTTAACTTTTACAATAAAAGAACCAGAAAAATTTCCAAACTATTTCATTGATGGAAGAACTGCAGAAATTGTTCTGGATAAAAAGACAATTGGGTTTTTGGGGGAAATTCACCCAAGAATATTGAAGAATTGGAAAATAAAAATGCCCGTGGCATTATTTGAGATTAATTTAGAAGATATTTTTAAGAAGATTGATTGATTTTTATTCTTGAATATAATATTATTGCGGGAATTAAAACAAGCCCCCCGATTAGAATAGTTTCTTTTATACCCAGATTATCTGCAATAAAACCCGCTAAAGGAAGGGATAATGCAGAAACTAATCCAGTCAAGGTATTATTTATGGAAGTAACTGTTGATCTGATTCTATTTGGGACTAAACTCTGAAAGAAATATCCCCTAACAGGGTTATAAGAAAAAATAAGTGAAACATAAGCCAAAAAGAACAGGACTAATAAGGATAAGGAGTTGAAGAAGATAACAGAAATGAGAAGTAGTGCTATTGAAGATAAAATGATAATAAAAAATCTTTTCTCTTCTCCAATCTTTCGAACAATTTTTTTGTTAAGAATTGGGATTACAACCCCCAAGAGGCTTACTGCAGAGAAAAGATAACCAAACCAGTAGTCTTTAAATCCAATTTTATTGAATAAAGCCACCCAGGTGTTGTTTCCGGAAAAAGAAGAAGAAATAACAGTGAATATTGCAATAAGGGCTAATAAAAAAATATTTTTATTTCCTAGGAGGTACTTAAAAGATTTTTTAGTATTATTTATTGCTTCTGTACGTTTGTTTATATTATTGTTCTTAATAAAATACTCTTTTCCAAAAGATAAAACAAAAAAGCCAGATACATAAGCAAATCCAGTAGATATCCAAAGGATAGATAATCCAAAAAACTGAACTAGGATAGCCCCGACAATTCCAGAAAGAATTCCTCCGAGATTAGCTATAGAAATAATTTTGTTATAATAATCTTGAATTAAAGATTTTTTTCTCTCATGTTTTAATAAGTCAACAATCCATGATTCATCTTTCCCAGATTGCAAAGATTGAGCAAATCCAAGCAGGAAAAACAGGAGGAGGATTACATAAAAATTTTTAAAAAAGAACAATAAGAAAAAAACTATGCCCACTAAAAGATATCCCAATCTTAACATTCTTTTTCTCCCGATAATGTCAGCTATTGCCCCTGTTGGAATTCCAAAAATTAACATTGAAATAGAAAGGACAGAAAGAATAATCCCAATTTGAGTTAGACTGAATCCTAACTTTAGAAAATAAGGTATAGAAAAAGCAGCATAAATATAAAAGATAGAACCAAATAAAGCCTGAAGATAAAACGGCCATAATATTTTCAGTTCCCCCTTTTCAAATAACTTCATTCAAAGAGGAATACAACCCACTTTTTAATTCTTATTTTTGTCTAATAAAGACAATGTTTCTCGATTAATTTTATCCAGCATATCAATGGCAAGGTTTTTATCAAAATAATCATTTTTTCGCTCTTTCACAGAATTATTCAATTGAACCAAAAGACTTTGTTCTTTATTTGTCAAAAAGTCTTTGTTTAATTTTATTGCCTTATCCAAATCCCAAATCGGTTTTTGATATTTTGCATAGGTTAAAAGTTGCAATCTACTTCTCAAGGCTGGAAAAGCATACTTTATTGCAGGGTATCCTTCCATTTTTTGGATTTGGTCTCTGTCAAATTCTGCCTTAAATTTTATTCTGTCAGTATTTTTCAGATTTTTTACGAAATTAGTATTGTTTAGTCCATTGAAAAATTGTTTATATTCTGAAGAAAAGTAAAGCATTTTAGCACTTTTCAAAAGAGTTATATAAAGACTCCAATGCCCTTCACTGATTAATTCAGACAGCTGTTTAGCAGTGCCAAAGTACTGAACTGAAATTTTTTCCAATTTGTTTGTAATAAGATTACTTTCATTTTTTGTTTCTTGATTAAAAACTAAGAAAACGTCATAATCACTCTTCTTCTTATCAAAATACCCCCAAGCATACGAACCATAAATCCCCAAACCAATTAAATTTTTATTATATCTCTCCTTACAAAAGCTAACAAATTCTTTCAAATAGGAATCAGAATGAATTTTTTGGATATGCATTGAAAAAGGAGTGAGGTTTATTTTAAAAATGATTAGGTTTAAGGATGAGCTGGACCAAAGAAATCTTTTTCCATGAGTTCTCTTTGTTTTGCTAATCCTGAAGGAAGAGAATGGAAATGATATTGTACGGGTTTTTTATAGACTATTAAAGTTCCTTCAGTTGAAATCTTTTCTTGACAAAAATTCTTTAATTGAGAATAATCTTGATTTATTAATAATTGTATAAACTGCCCGTCTAATCCTTCCCCCTGCTCAAATAAGATTTCTCCGATTCCGTCAGTATAAAGTAAAGCATAATCCCCTTCTTTTAATTTTTCTTGTCCTTTTCGAATATAATTCTCCGCTGTTTTTTCTCCAGTCAATACTCCATAAGCAAGCGGTTCTTTAGGATTGTTTCTAAATTCACTTCTTATTTTCATTCTCCCAAATGAATCGTTAAAACTAGACCCATAGAGATATTTTACTTCTTGGTCAATACTTCCATGGCTATTAGGTCCTTCACAAGGAGTATTAAATTTTAATTTTCCGTCTTTATTAAAAATTGCAACTCCTGAATCTGCAATAAACTGATAATCTAAGAGCCCATCTTTTTCAACAATTCCTGCAGCAGTACACCCAGCAAAATCATTCCCAAGATAATCAATTGTCTTAAATGTTTCAAGATTATATCTTCGGATAGCCTTATTTGAATCTTCAAGAGACTTGGTTAAGATAAAATTTCCAACACAAATTTGTGAAGCTTCCTGTGCGTGTTTAGGATATTTTCCAGTCCAAAATTTTAATAACCCTTCCAAATCTTTTGTTACAATGCTTCCGTCTACAAAATCTCTTGTTACTCCATCAGCAACACAAGCAATTGTTTCTCCTGTATCAAAGGGGGAACATGAAGCATATGAATCTTCAGTAGGAAATCCAGCTAATTTTGCTTTCCAATTTCTAACAGTAAATCCATAAAAATTTTCATTTTTCATTTTATTTTTATAAACTATCTCTAAAAAGAGTATTTTCATCAATGGGAACATGTTTGAAATACCCTACAGAATTATTCTCGATTACTCTAAAATTTACTTCTCCTTCGCTTTTAAGTCCGTTATGTGGAATAAGTGAAAGTTCATCTTCTCTCTTGTTTTTAAAATTGTAATTAATTTTCTCAAATTCAATTTTGTTTTCATAGGGTTTTAGTGTATATGTTCCCTCATAATAAACCCTGCAACAATTTGGACAAGTTGTTTCAAAGGTTCCATCTTTTTTTAACAAAGCCCAAGAGTTACTATCTTCTCCACAGATACATCCTTCAATAGTAATTTCAAGTGTTTTCGGAACCTTCAAAGTAATTTTTCCTTTAAGTCCTAGAAGAGGGGGGATCCCCTTCTTTGCAAAGTCTTCTGCAAGTTTTTCAAGGTGTTTAGGTCTAAATAATACCATCTTTTTAGTTTAGTTTATCTCCTTTTAAACTTTCTGTAGGATTAATTTTTTATACCTTCTTTCCCAAATAAACTAATGAAATTAAAAAGAGAGGTTAAACTAAAGCCATTGGATTATCTTCTTGTTCCTACAGGTTGGCCGCATCAAAGAAAAAAACGTGCTCTTGAAGAAATCAAAAGAAGAAAAATAAAAAATATCTATCTTTTAAATGGGAAGGATAGTGAAGAAGACATCCTTTATCTTGGGAAAATATTAAAGGGAAAAGAAAGGATTGGTTTTGTTACATTTCCCCTTCATTACATAGAATATACTGAAATAATAAAAAAGGCGCAAAAAGACCGAAATTTCCCAAGGGGAATTAAAACAGAAAATGTCGCAACAGAACAAACCTTTAAACAGTTTATTTATGGAATTTTAGGGCTGATAGAAGAAAGGTTAGACAAAAAAGTAAATTATGTTCATGAAGAGCACAGAAATAAAATGTTACAGGAAATAAGGGGAGCAGTTATACACTTCTTAAAACACTGATTATCCAAGATACCCCTTTTCGTTATCTTCGGTTTTGTTGTCCAAATTCTTTTTAATGACTTCAATAACTTCAGAAAACTTTATCTTGATTTCTTCCCACATTCCGCAATACTTTTTTATTGCATCTGCTTCTTTTTTCTCAGAATACCCCAAATCCAATTCAATTAAGTCAATTTCTAGCTTAGAAATTTTCTTGTATAATTCTATCAACTTTTCCCTGTCTTTTACTCCCAAAGATTTTATCATTGCAAAAACAAACATAGGAGTATTGGAAGGATTGATTAAAGATTCGATAAATCTAAGATAATTAAGAAATTTTTCTGTAATGCATACCCGGATTTCCCTAAGAACAAAGTCTGTTTCGTTGTCTGCAATCTTTTCTATATGAAAGTCTGCATTCAATTTCTCAAATGAAGGTAAACCGTATTTTACCTGAATAGGTTCATAACTCTTTTTCACTTGCCCTAAATCCCATTTGTCAGTCATAATGGAGAAGCGATAAAGAGATTTATAAATTTAAGTTTATATGGACAAATAAGCCTCAGTAGCTCAGTTAGTAAGAGCGTAACATTGGTAATGTTAAGGTCCTGAGTGCAATTCTCAGCTGAGGCTTATTGCACCAATTTTAAAATATTTAAGAGAAAGATAGAAATTATTTCTTAATAACCACTTTCATAATCATCAAGATTATAAAAGCAATCAAAAATCCAACAGCTATGAATCCAAAAATAACTGCCATAGCAAAAAATAAGTTGATTAAAAATTCATTTTGTATGTATCTATAAAGAACAAGTGAAACAAGTGATAAAGCAATGAATAAAAGAAGATTATTAACAACCAAAGAAAGCCTGCTCTTAACATTCAATTTAGGAACTCGATGTTTGACTCTTTTAACTGTCTTTCTTACAACTCTTTTCCCTCTTTTTTTTCTCGCCATGTTATAATATATATTACAAACTATACTTTATAAATATTATGATGTTTTTTCGGTATTATTTGTCTGCCAATCCATTTTAATCGCCTCAGTGGTGATTATTTTTACATTGCTAAAAGCATTAGAAAGCCATGAAAAATAAACTGCTCCTGCATCTTTCAAATCTCCGAAGCTGTTCATAGAAATATCTTTTCCATTAAATGCTAAAACTAGACTCAAAAAAGAAAATAAAACAAGTGCAACTATGATAAATGTAAAAATATTCTGTTTTATTCCAAGAATCTTGGAAAATATAAAGATCAAAACTATAATTCCTATAAAAATCATTAAAAACCAGTTCATTGCCATAATAAAATAAATGAGAAAGAAGTATTAAAAGATTTCTAAAGAAAATAAATAGCCCCACCAGGATTCGAACCTGGGTCACCGGCTTCAGAGGCCGATATACTTGACCGCTGTACTATGGGGCTATGCAAATTCTAACCAAATAAAGATATTAAAAGGTTACTAAAGGGGAAGCAAACTCTTTTAAATTAAAGCCAATTGTAAAAATTAACCTATAGGCCCCCGTAGTCTAGAGGCCAAGGACACCACCCTCTCAAAACGCACAGTAGTTTTGAATGAAGATTAAAAGTTTAATTTCAAAGCGAAAAAGCGGAGATCAAAGTTGTTAAGAGACCACAAGTTTCAGTATAGCTTTAAAAGAGAGGTGATCAAATCTCGAAGAGAGCATAAGATCTAGCATCTCAATGCGACTTCTCTTGGAGAACGGTGGTAACCCGAGTTCAAATCTCGGCGGGGGCATCCTGCAGAATTAATGATACAATCGGTAATGGTAAGACCATTCTTTCAGCTTAAGATATGCTTTTGCTAAAACCCATCCAAGAAAAGAGGCAAAAACAAATAAGGCAAAACCCAACAAAAGGAGAATACAATAATCTCTTAATTGAAATATAAATTGCGCGCTAGGCAAAAGAGAAGGGATAAAAAAGAAAACCAGAGAAGAGGGAATAAAACAAAAAATCCCAACTATCAAATTCTGTTTTAAATTAAATCTCTTTTTAGTTACAAGACGAAATCCAAAAAATAGAACCAAGAAAGCTTCTAAAAATTCAAGTATAAACACCGGATTTGCAAAATTTCTTTGAAAAAAGTAAAAGTTGCCTGAAACCATAATCTCCCAAATAAAAGGAAGGGAATTCCTCCAAAGAATAGAAACAGATTGGATTATGGAAATTACTAAAACAAGGATTAAAGGAATTTTAATGAAATGGATGTATTCCTTCAGTGATTTTCCAAATATTCTCATTTTTCCCTCTTAGGTTATAAAAGCGGTTCAAACTTAAAAGCTTTTGTAAATTATCAAAGCTTAAAAAGAATATTTAATTAAAATGGTTATGAAAAAAGAGAAGAATATTCTGATATTTAATGTTGGAAGTTCTAGTGTAAAATACAGCTTTTTTAGCGGTTCAGAATTAATTGAATTGGGAAATTTTGAAAGACTAAAAACAAAAGAAGATTATGACAAGGCAGTAAAAAACATTTTCTCAAAGTTGGATATAAAAAATATTGATGTAATCGCGCACAGAGTAGTCCATGGCGGAGATTTAAAAAAACCAAGCAAGATTACAGAAGAAGTAAAAGATAAAATAAAAGAGTTCTCAGAATTAGCCCCATTGCATAATCCAAGGCAGCTTTTAGTAATTGAATTATGTGAAGAATACAAAAAACCCCAGTATGCTGTTTTTGATACAATGTTTTTCTCTGAGATCCCAGAAATTGCAAAAATATATGCAATCCCAAAAAACTTGACAGAAAAATACAAGATAAGAAGATATGGATTTCATGGTTTGTCTCATGAATTTGTATCAAAAGGTCTTAAAGGAAAAACAATAACTTGCCATCTTGGCTCTGGTTCAAGTATATCTGCAATCTTAAACGGAAAAGCTGTTGACACGAGCATGGGCTTTACGCCATTAGAAGGATTAATCATGGGAACACGTTCTGGAACAATAGACCCAGGAATAATTTTCTTTTTGGAAAAAAAAGAGCATAAAATGGAAAAAATATTGACTGAAGAATCTGGGTTAAAGGGAATTTGCGGATATAATGATTTTAGAGACATATTAGCAAATCTTGAAAAAGACAAAGACTGCAAACTTGCTTATGAATTATTTATTAACAGTGTGGTAAAGATAATAGGGTCATATATTGCTGTTTTAGGTGGGTTGGACAATTTAGTATTTACTGCTGCAATTGGAGAAAATGTAGCTAGACTTAGAGAAGATATCTGCAATCATTTGAAATTCCTAGATATTGAACTAGATAAAGAAAAAAACAAATCCAATTCAGAAATTATTTCTTCAGCTAAATCAAAAGTGAAAGTTTTTGTCAAAAAAACAAATGAAGAAAAAATGGCAGTTGAAGAAGTTTTGAAAATTATATAAATTAAACAATATTAAGATTAATATGAAAATACCGATTGAAATCTCTGGCAGACACATTCATATTTCTGAAAAAGATTTTGAAAAGTTATTTGGAAAGAACCAAAAGCTGGTAGAAGTAAAGAAATTATCCCAGATAGGAGAATTTGCATCAGATAAAAAAGTTATTTTTTTGAATGGAAAAGATAAAATAGAGAATGTCAGAATCTTGGGGCCATTTAGGAAAAACTCCCAAGCGGAAATATCCTTGACAGATGCTTATCATTTAAAGTTAAACCAGCTCCCAAAGATTAGAGTTTCTGGAGATTTATCAAACACAACAAATATCCTAATAAAAGGACCAAAAGGCTCATTAAAAATTCCATGCATAATTGCTCAAAGACACTTGCATTGTTCAGAAACAGAGGCAAAAAGATTAAGATTAAAAGAGAATCAAATAATTTCAATAAAAATTAAAGGAGTAAGAGAAGTAACATTCCATAATATTATAGTAAGAATTGCTGAAAAATTTATATTAGCGTTGCATTTAGATACAGATGAAGGAAATGCAGCAGGGGTTTCTGGGAAAACTTTCGGAGAAATAGTAAAAAAATAACTTCTTAAAATGAGTAATAAAACAATTGAACCAGTAATGAAAATTCTTGAAAAAGAGTTTCCAGTAAGTAAAACCACATTAAATAAAATGAGGAAAAAGCCAAATGCTTTCAAGATATTAATTTCATGTTTGCTTTCATTAAGAACCCAAGACAAGAACACAAAAATAGCTTCAGATAGACTTTTTGCTGTTGCAGATACTCCGAAAGAAATTCTTGCCTTGCCAATTAAAAGACTAGAAAAATTGATTTTCTCTTCAGGGCATTACAAGAAAAAAGCACGAATATTAAAGCACGTTTCAAAAGTAATTCTAAAAGAATTTAACAGAAAAGTTCCAAAAACAAGAGAAGAATTAATGAGTATAAAAGGGATTGGTCCAAAAACAGCTAATATCGTTTTGGCTTTTGCTTTTGGAAAAGAAGTTCTCCCGATAGATACCCATTGCCATAGAATCCCAAATCGTCTTGGCTGGGTCAAAACAAAAACCCCAGAACAGACAGAAATAGAGCTAAACAAAATCCTCCCAAGAAAATATTGGCAAGAATTTAATTCTATTTTTGTCCAATTTGGTAAAACAATCTGCCAGCCAATTTCTCCATTATGTTCCACCTGCCCGATAAATAAGTATTGTCCAAAAATTGGAGTTGCTAGATTTAGATAAAATTAATTTAAAAATTGCTGAAAAGATGGATGCTTAAATTCAGGCATTTCTCCAGAGTCATAAATTTTTTTAACAATTTCAATTGGTCGATTGCATTTCAAAACTTGAATATCCCCAAGAGATTCATCCAGTTTAATAGAATAAATTCCATCTTCTTCGTTGAATAATCGCTTAGTGATTGTATCTAAAGTTACTCCAACTACTCGTGGCTGAAGAGTTGTATAAATTTTCAAAGCAAAGTCAATTCCTTCACGCCCATTTAAACATGCTTGCGTATAAGTATCAGTAAAAAATTGGAGGGCATTTTCTTTTGACCTAAAACTATTAATAACTTTCCCGTCAGGAGAAGCCAGAACATAAAAATCATTATTAATATCCATCATTGCCAGCCAATGTGTAGGGGGAAACATAGATTAGGAGAGGGTCAGAATTATATAAATTTTATCAAAAAACTAGGGATAAAAATCTTTAAAAACCAACTTTTTCTATTCCTTTTATGAAAAGAAGCTCAAGACGTTGGAAAAAGAAAAGACAAATGCGCTGGAAGTGGCAAAGAAAGCGACTTAGAAAGGAAAAGCGTAAAAGAAAGATGAGAAGAGAAAGAGCTAAGTAAAGAGTAATTAGGATTCTATATAAAATATTATAAATCTAATCGGATTAAGAATTGTATGAAAGAACTCAGTTTGGGATTAGACTATTTCAAGATAGCAATGAATTCTACTAGCACAATTAGAGAATTAGAGAAACTAATGAAAGGAGAAGAATATAATAAAAACATTATAACCTTTGGATATGAAATTGTTGAAGGATGTAGGAAAGTTTTAGTCCCGTATTCTAATCCTATCCTAACATTCAAAGATTTATATGATTGGGGCATTTATCACCCATTGGTTTTAAATGATCTAAGAGAATTATCATGGAAGAAATTAAGGGGGGATGAAATTCTTAAGGGAAGAATGAAAAAAGTTGAAAAAGTACACGCAACTCTTGAAGTTATTCTTGAAATAGAAAAACAAAATATTAACATAGTATCCAAGGAGATGGTGGGGCAGAGTATAAATTTTTTTAAAGAATTAGTAGAAAAATGCAGGGAATATTATTTTATTGGTCAGATATAGTTATTTCTATATAAAATATTATAAAGGATTTCTCCCCACTACCTAAATGAAAAACTTGGAGTATTTTAGGGTCGGATTTAACTGCGGGAGTGTTGTTTCTCAATTAGAAAAAATAAGAGACAAAAAAGAGCATAATGGATTAATCCTAAAAATTGGATATGATATGATAAAAGAATGTGAAAATGTCTTAAATCCAAATAATTCAAAGCTGCCAGAAAATTTCGGATTATACCACAAATTATTTTTTCCTAATTGGAATTTAATAGTTAAATCATATAGTAAGGAAGAACTTACAAAAATTTTAAAGGAAAAGATAAACCAAGTAAAACAAGTTAAAACCACATTAGAAACAATATTAAAAAACAAGCCAATTTCAAGTGAGAACATAAAAGAAAGTATCGATTTTTTTGATAAGTTGCATAATCGGTGCCTAAGTGAAGAATCTCCAACTCCTTATTTCTAATTACCACAATAATCTTTATAAGTTAAATTAAGAATATTCTATTATGGTGAGCAGTATTTGGACTGAAAGGTATCGTCCTATCAAATTCTCTGAAATTGTAGGGCAAGATAACTCTGTAAAAAGAGTAGAAGCACTGACAAACTCCCTAAACATCCCGCATATGCTCTTTGCAGGGCCAGCAGGAACAGGGAAATCAACTTTAGCATTAATTGTAGTCAAGGAGTTATACAAAGAAAACTGGAAGGAAAATTACCTAGAATTAAACGCTTCTGATGAAAGAGGAATAAATGTAGTTAGAGAAAAAGTAAAGAATTTTGCAAGAACAAAATCATTAGGAAATATCCCTTTCAAGATTATCTTTTTAGATGAGGCTGATGCGTTGACCCCAGAAGCCCAGCAGGCATTAAGAAGAACTATGGAGAATTATTCTGCAACCTGCAGGTTCATTATGTCTTGCAACTATTCCAGCAAGATTATAGACCCAATTCAATCTCGTTGTGCTCTTTTCAAATTCAAGCTTCTTGAAAAAAAGGACGTCGAGCAGGTTATTTACAAAATTGCAGAAGCAGAAAAATTGACAATAAATCCTGCAGCAGTAGAAATATTATACGAAGGTTGTGAAGGGGATTGTCGTAGATGCATTAACATCCTCCAGTCAACAGCATCTATTTCTCCATCAATAACTGCTGAACTTGTAGCAACAATAATTTCAAATACAAAACCAAGAGACATAAAAGTTGTTTTAGATTATGCTTTATCTGGAGACTTTCAAAAAGCAAAAGAAAAATTATTAGACATGATGTTAAGGGAAAGCATTTCAGGGCAAGATGTGATTAAAGCGATTCAAAAAGAGATTTGGAACCTTCCAATAGAACCAACCATGAAGGTGAAGTTGACAGAAAAAACAGGTGAAATAGAATTTAGAATTGTAGAGGGAAGCGACCCATTTATACAATTGCAGTCCTTGCTTGCAAGTTTTGTCCTTGCAGGCTTAGGGAAGGAGTAAAATGCCCTGGGTTGAAAAATATCGTCCAAGAAAGTTCAGCGAAATAAAGGGGCAGGATGAAGCTGTTTTAAAAATAAAAGATTTTCTAAAAAATTTTGGTAAAAAGAAAAAAGCAATGCTTTTGCATGGCCCTCCAGGAACAGGAAAAACAAGTCTTGCTCATGTTGCAGCCAAAGAAAATAAATTTGAAATTTTTGAACTAAATGCTTCTGATTTAAGAAACAGAGAAAAATTAAGAACTATCCTTAAACCCGCAATACAGCAAAAATCCCTGCAAAACGATAACAAATTAATTCTTGTAGATGAAGTTGATGGAATTTCAGAGTATGATTATGGGGGGGTAGGAGAACTTTTAGAAATAATTGAAGGAACAACTTATCCAATAATAATCACCGCTAATGATATATGGGATAAAAAGTTTAATTTATTGAGAAAAAAATGTGAAGTATTGCAGCTTAAGGAAATAGGTTATGATATTATAAAATCGGTTATATCAGAAATTTCAAAGATAGAGAGAATTGAGATTAATGATGACTTCACCACTGAACTTGCAATAAAAGCGAAAGGAGATTTAAGAGCTGCAATAAATGATCTGCAGACTTTATCCAAGATAAAAGATTATTTATCCATTATTCTTGATGAAAGAAATAAAGAGACAGACATATTTAATTCTTTAAGGAAAGTCTTCAAAGAAAAGCCGACAAATGAAACACTCGGAGTTTTTGATTCTGTAAAAATGTCTATTGATGATATAATTTTGTGGGTAGAAGAGAATATTCCTGCAGAATACAGCGGAAAAGAGCTTGCAAGAGCATATGACTTGTTAAGCAAGACAGATGTTTTTAGGGGAAGAATTTACAAACAGCAATATTGGAGATTTTTAGTTTACGAAAATATCTTCTTAAGCTATGGAATTGCTTCTGTTAAGAAAGATGCTAAAACTGGATTTACAACATACAAAAAACCAACAAGAATTCTTCAGATATGGATGAACAACCAAAGGACAGTTTACAAAAAGTCAATTTGTGAAAAATATTCTGCTTATGTTCATGTAAGTAAAAAACGGGCGATGAACGAATTCCCGGTGATAAAACAGATTCTGAAAGCAAACCCTTTAATCCAAAAAGAACTCAAATTAGAAGATGAAGAAATAGAATATCTTAGGTTATAATCAAATTATTTTAAAATCAACTCGCAGCCTGATTTTATGCGGAGCAAGTTCTCCTGCTTTTCTTACATTCAATAGTTTGATGCTTTTCTTAGCTTTTTTGGCTTCTGCCCATATTTTTTCTTTCACATCTTCAATTTCATCATCTCTGCAAAAATCATAGTAATAAACCATGGTTCCTTTTTTGCTGAGCATAAATGCCTGTTCTAAAAAGCTGTCTTTTAATTGAGGGCGAGGCATTACAATCACATCAAACTTCTGATTCAGCTTAGGAGCAATTCTTTTGATATCTCCAGAGACCAGCTCAATTTTATCTTTAAGTTTATTCAGGGAGATGTTTAATTCAGCGTATTTGTTTGCTTCCCTGTTCAATTCATTGGAATAAACCTTTTTTGCCTTTGAATTTTTTGCAATAACAATAGAAAATGGAGCTACTCCTGCAAACATGACTAAAACCAAGTCTCCTTTTTTTATTTTAGAAGCAATTTCTTTTCGTTCATTGCTTAGCCTAGGAGAGAAATAGGTTTTGTCCACATTGAATCTAAAAGTGCAGTTGTTTTCCTTATACAAAACTTCTTTTGTATCTTCTCCTGCAATAAACTTGGTAGACAATTTCCTTAATCTTCCTTTAAATTTCCCGACCTTTTCAAGAACTGTCTTTATAGACTTGTTTTCATTAAGAATTTTATTCGCAAATTTTCTCTTATCTTTTAATGCAGAATTCTCAGGAAATTTAACAATTACCAGGTTCCCCAAAACATCAAATGATTTCATGATTGAATAACTCAAAAAGAATTATTAAATCCATCGGCATAAACTTTATAAAAAGATTTTCATTGGAACTAATATGAAAAAGGGTGCAGTTGGAATTGTTTTATTGCTTTCAATGATTAGCTTTGCAAGTGCAGCAGGAATTGGAAGCTTATTGGATTTGGTTGATGAATCAAACCTAATATTATCTTCTCTGTTTATAGTAACATTCTCAATTTTATTCTTCTCGCTTCAAAAATTTTTCAAGGGGAATAATGCTACTGCCGGAATAGTTTCTGCAGCAATTGCATTGGTGACAGTTTATTTCGTAAACAAAAGCGGGTTTGATATCAGCGGTTTTTTCTTTGACATGGGGATATCTGAAGAAGTAATGTGGACAGTTATTCCAATTCTTATAATCGTAGGGGCAATATTTGCGATAATAAAATTGAAGACTGGTTCACTATTATTATTCGGAGGGTTGTTAATATTGTTAAGTTTCTTTGCTTATGAAGGAGTATTGTTAATCTTCTTAGGAATTGTTTTAATTGGACTTGGAGCCTTTTTCCTTTCTAAAAAGAAAAAGAAAAGTCCATTTGAGATTAGATTAAGATAATAAAGAAACTAAAACCACTTCTCAAGATTCTTTTGCTTATTCTGTTCATTAATTTCTCTTAATCTTTCAAGCTGCTTCTGAACCCTTTCATCAGAAAAGTCATGTTCTTTTACAAGGATGTCCCTTATTTTTTTCTCATCAACTTTTCCAAAGACAAATACAGAATGAGAAACACTAGGTTTATGGAATAATTCAAATATTTCCTTCCATTCAAATCTGTCTTCGTCAGGAAGACTCATTATTTGTTCATTCAAACTTTCAAAAATTAAAACTGGTTGTTTATATTTTTTAACTATCTGCAATGCCTTTTTTTGCCCAATCCCAGGAATTCCTTTTGGATTGTAATCTGTTCCAACCAAAATTCCAAGGCAAATAAGCTGGTCCAGATTTATTTCTAAGTAATTCAAAACTCTTTCAAGTTCAATAAATTCAGGCCTGACTTCAACCCAGCCACTGATTGTTTTCCTTTTCTTTGCAAGAGTTAAATTTCGGATTAGTTTCGGAGCACCAAAAAGCAAGCTGTCATAATCTTGGCTTGCACTTGCGTAGATATTTTCTCTTGTTTTTGCAAGATAAGCAGCCTGTGCTTCTCCTTCTCCAGGAGCTTGAACAATTGCAATTCCCATTGCTTCTAAAAGTTCCTTGCTCTCCCTTATCATTTCATCATTTAATCTAACCAATTGACTGCTATATCTTTTCATTCCCCCTAAGTCTTCAACATCTTTTGCCTGTTCATATCTTTCTTTGGCAATTTCTCTATTTCCTTCTCTTTCACGGAATGTTTTATACTTCATTGCAGGAGGTTTTCCATCAAAAACATAAACCAGTTTTATTCCATGTTCTAATAACGCAATGTTTCTATAAAAAATTCCAGAAAGATGGCTTGTAATTCTCTTTTGCCTGTCCATTAAAGGCGTTCCATCTGCTTGTCTTACACTTGATAAAAATTGATAAAGAGAGTTAAAAGCATCAATACAAATAGTTTTTCCCTTTAAATCAGAAAGCTCCATTTCTTGCCGAGGTATAATCTCCCTTATATTTAGTCCCATAAATTAGGTATGTCGTCCTCGTATAAATAGTTTATTATCTAAATAAATCAGGATATTTTGACTTGACTTCAAGAGATTTTGTGTAGAATCTTTTGAAAACTTCTCCGACTCTTTCAGGAATGCAATTTTCTATGGGAGTACTCACTCCGCTAGCAACCTTAAGTTTTGTATAACCAATTGTCTCTTTGATTATTTTTGCTTTAACAGAAGAATCCGTATAAACATTATAAGGAGAAACATGGCTTTTGTCTGTAGCTTTATAGAAGTTTAAGAGTTTTTCTTGATTGGGGGTTAAAGAAGGATTTTCCTTTCTATGAATCCAGCCAGGAATTAAGTCTGTATTTCTACCATTAGCATAATAAACTTCGTCAGCTAAACCAATACCAATCCATCCGCTAGAATCATTTTCAGCGTTGTAACTATCATAATGTGCCCTAACTTTCTTATCTTCAACTGTGTCTTCTAACATAAAAAAATGACCAAAAAGGAGTTTTTAAGACTTGCGAATGACAAGTATTTTTAAATAATTCAACCCTATTTATGAGTATGAAACTAGAATTTAACCCTATAGATTATGATTATTTTGACTTCGAAGGAAGAAATTATGCAAAGATAATTGGTAGAGATAACAACGGAAAAAGAGTTTGTATTATTGACTCCTGTGAAGTATACTTTTGGGCAATTTTAAAGGAAGGTTTAAACCAAAAAGAGATAGAAAAATTGCAAAAGAAAATTGAGGATATCCAGCTTGATGTAAAAGGAAGAAAAACTAAAGTTGAAAAGACAGAAGTTCACAATAAAAAATTCCTTGGAAAAGATGTCAAGGCAATAAAGATATTTGCTACAAATTACAAAGACATGCATGACATAGCAGGAGAGCTGGGAATGCCAGAAATAGAAAAAAGAAGAGGTTATGATATCGGATTTATCAGCCATTATATAATTGAAAAAAAGCTTAATCCCTTGCAATGGTATGAGATTGATGGAGAAGTCTTAAACAATAGTTTAGAATTCGGAGGGATTGATTCTGTTCTTGAAGTAGATTCATGCATTAAGGTTGATTCAATAAAGAAACTGGAAAAACAGAATCTTTCTCCAAAAATTTTAGCATTTGATATTGAAGCAGATGAATTAAAGATAGGGGAAGGAGAAATTTTAATGATTTCTCTTGTTTCTGAAAATTTTAAAAAAGTCCTGACCTGGAAAAAACACAAAGACTTGCCCAATGTAGAATATGTAAAAGATGAAGCAGAACTTATAGAAAAATTTGTGCATTATGTAAAAAAGATTTCTCCGGATTTTCTTACAGGATATTTTACAGATGGATTTGATATTCCTTACCTAAAAGCAAGAGCAGAAAAATACAAGATTAAACTCTCTTTAGGATTAGATGGAAGCCAGCCGAAGTTTTCAAGAGGAATAACAACAACTGCAAGGATAGATGGAATTGTTCATATAGATTTATTCAGATTTATTGAAACTGCTTATTCTCAATATATGTCTTCAGAAACATTATCATTAAATGAAGTTTCACATGAATTTTTAGGCGAATCAAAAAAAGAGCACGAACATCGACATTCATCAAAGATAAACGGAGACGAATGGACAAGCTATTTTGAATATAATCTCCAAGATTCAGTTTTAGCTTACAAGATTTTTGAAAAGATTTGGCCAGATTTACTGGAATTTACTAGGATTATGCAAGAACCAGTATTTGATGTTTCAAGAAATGGGATGTCAACAAACGTAGAAGATTATATTATTCATAACTTGCAAAAATTTAATGAAATTCCAGAAAAGCGTCCAACTTATGATGAGATTGGCGAAAGAAGAGGGAGAGGAAAATATGAAGGGGCATTTGTTTTAGAACCAAAAGCAGGGCTGTATGAGAACTTAGCTATATTTGATTTCACAAGCAGTTATGGCAGCGTTATTGTAACTTATAATTTATCAAAATCAACATTCCTTGAAGAACCAGAAAAAGATTCCTACAGCACAGAAGTTGCAGGTAAAAAAGTTTACTTTAGCAAAAAACCAGGATTCTTTCCAAAGATGTTAGAAGAGGTTATAGAAAAAAGAAGGCAATACAAAGAAGAACTAAAAAATAAACCAGATGCAATAAAAAAAGCAAGGAGCAATGCCTTCAAACTCTTAGCAAATGCAAGTTATGGTTATTTAGGATTTTTTGGAGCAAGATATTATTGTGAAGAAGCTGCAGCAGCAACAGCTTCATTTGCAAGACAAGCAGTAAAAGAAGCTATAGAAAAAACAAACAAAGCAGGATTTGGTGTTATTTACGCAGATACAGATGGATTTGCATTTTCTTTAAATGAAAAAACAAAGAAACAAACAGAAGATTTCTTGAAAAAATTAAATTCAGAACTCCCGGGAATAATGGAGCTTGAACTTGAAGAATTTTACAAAAGAGGAATTTGGGTTACAACAAGAACAGGGGAATTTGGAGCAAAGAAGAAATATGCTTTGGTAAATGAAAGTGGAAAATTAAAAATTCGTGGATTTGAAACAGTCAGAAGAGATTGGTGTGCACTTGCAAGAAACACACAAAGCAGAATATTAAAAATGATTTTAGAAGATGGAAATGAAACAAAATCCTTTGAATATATCAAAAAAATTGTAAAAGAAGTCAAAGAAAGGAAAGTAAATTTGAAAGAGATGACTATCAAAACCCAGTTGAAAAAACCAATAAGCGAGTATAAATCAATTACACCTCATGTTGTTGCTGCTAAAAGAATGATTGAAAGAGAAATCCCTATGGATATCGGGGTGGTTATAGAATACTATATCTCAGAAACAAAAGAAAAAAAGAAATTAGTAAGAGAAAAGGTAAAACTTGCTGATGAAAAAGGAGAATATGATATTGAGTATTATCTAAAACACCAGATACTTCCAGCAGTTGAGAATATTTTTCAGGTTTTTGGAATAGATATTAATGCAGTATTAGAAACAAAGAAACAAAAGACCTTAGGAGATTTTTAAGCGGATTTTGGAGAATATTCTACTTTATAATCAAATAGATCTCCTGAAATTAAAGAGCCATTTGGAGGAGAGAGTAAAGCGTAATCTTTTTGCATACTAATACTGAATGTTCTTTTATTGCCCGACCTTAATGCAAAATGGTTTATTTCAGACTTATTATCAAGAGGAAAGAAAACAACCATATCTCTAGGGTAGGGAGTTTCTAATCTTGCCCCGACTTTGCCTTTTCCATTAAAATAAATCCCTCCAGCAATTTCTTGCAGAGCTCTTTCTATGATTTCTTTTTCTTGATTATCTGCAGCAATTATTTTAATTTTTTTAAGCAAACTCATAAAAATAGAGGAGATTATCGGTTTTTAAACTTAATGGAAGGTTAATAGCGGCAAGGAAATCTTATTTGATATACTATATCACTAAGTTTAATCTGTATACATCCAGGAAACCAATAAACATAAGTGTTTTCAGAATTTTCTTTAGTATCCAGAGATACAATATGGGCTCTTGAGTCAAATGGAGTAATATCAAGAAAAAATGGTCCAGTTTTAGGATAATATAGTTTAAGATTTATATTTCCCACAAAAGAAAAATTGACATTCTTTTCAAGTTTATCAAGTAAAACTTTTACATACTCTGCGGTATTTTCTTCTTCAAGTATCCTTATTCTTCCTTCAGCCACAAGTTTGTCAATGGATTGCATAGACATAGTAAGAAACAACCGATAAGGGCATTTTAAAGATTATGTAGATGTGATACATAATTCTTAAAAATGGGAAAAACCGGACTTTTTTATGGAGTACAAGAGAAGTATAAAAGCACTAGAACAGTTTATGCAAAATGCAAACTTTAGAGAGTCTATCTCTGTAGAACAATCCATAAAAAACCTAGAAGAGGGTTTAGTAGAACTATTTTACGAAACTGGACAACATAAAGGGAATGGGCTGTTGATTACAGAAGATGGATATTTCCTAACTGTAAGTCACCTAGAAGAAGAAAATGTTGAAAAATCCCCCCCGGCAAAATATATAAGAGATTATCATGGAAGAATCTATAAAATTGACAAAATTTGTCAAATAAATAAAAGGGAAGATTTAGCTTTATTAAAAGCAGAAATTTCAAAAAAAGATGGTCCAAAAAAGTATAGGATATATCAAACAGATCAATTAAAAAATCTTATATCTAAGGAATTCCCAATAAATCTAAAAATTGTAAAAGATGGAAGAATAAAAAATAAGTATGGGTATATTTTTACCAAATTTGGAATGGATGAAAAATTAAGCTATACTAATCAGTTTGGAACAGACATTTCGGTTGTAAGGGGAGAATCTGGAGGGATAGCGATTTCCGTGAAAGGAGAATTAATCGGATTCATATCAAATGGGTTCCAAAAAGAAGGTCAGGGAGATAAATATCTAAATTTCAAGATTAAATCATATCATTCAAAGGTTTTATCGGGTTTAGAATTAGTAAAAAAAGAGATAAATAATTTAAAGATTTTAAGCAATAACCATAAAAACTATCAAGGGTTTTCCCTACAATGACAAGACGAGCCAATTACGAACCAAAACCTCTTTTTTTAGAAAGGATGAAAGCCCTGTTAGGAAAAGATTTTGATTCTTATATGGAAATATTAAAGGAAGAACCAGTTCGTTCAATAAGGTGCAACACCATAAAAATTTCTCCAGAAGATTTGAAAAAACGTCTTGAACAAAAAGGCTGGAAAATAAGACTTCCTTTCACAAGCTATCCAGAAATAATGATTGTTGAAAATGAACTTGCTCCAGGAGAACTTGGAAGATCTCTTGAACACCTTTTAGGATATTATTACATACAGGAAATTGCAAGTATGCTTCCAGTGTTGGTTTTAAACCCAAAAGAAGGTGAAAGAGTTTTGGATTTATGCGCTTCTCCAGGAAGCAAAACAACGCAGATTGCAGCACGAATGAAAAATGCAGGATTATTGATTGCAAATGAAGTTAAATTTGGAAGAATGAAAATTCTAGCGGCAAATACAGAAAGATGCGGAGTTATGAATACAATCATGACAAGAAGAGACGGAATTGCTCTATGCAAGAGATTTAAACAAGAAAATTTCTTATTTGATAAAATTCTTCTTGATGCTCCTTGTTCAGGAGAGGGGACAATAAGAAGCACACCAGCAACTTTTGAAATGTGGAACATGAATACAATTGAAAATCTGTCTAGATTGCAAAAATCATTAATCGCCTCAGCAATAGAAATTCTCAAACCAGAAGGAGAATTAGTTTACAGTACATGCACGCATGCCCCAGAAGAAGATGAAGAAGTATTAGACTTTGCATTAAAAAATTTTAGGGTTAAAGTAGAAAAAATAAATCTCCCATTAAAGACACGTTCAGGAATAACCAAATGGAACGAAAAAGAATATTCAGAAGATGTAAAACATTCCTGCAGAGTTTATCCTCAAGATGCAAATACAGAAGGATTTTTTATAACTAAAATAAGGAAACTAAAATGAACATTAAAACCAAAAATATACTTAAGATAGTTTGGAGTTCTGTAGGAATCATTATTGCAATAGCAGTCATAGCAATTTATTTTAAGATGAATTCTCCAACAGGATTAGGAATAGTCAAGTGGGTTATTCGGTTTACAATAGGAATTTATTCGCTATTTTTATATGTTGGAATAACTCTGTCAGTCCTGTTAATTAAATGGTTAGCCAAAAAATTAAAAAAATAAAATGATACCGTTAAAATTTCTCAGCAAGCAAGAAAAAGAAAGATTTGTTTCGCAATTGAACGAACAATTCGGAATAGAAAATGTGCCGTATAATATTGCAAGATTCGGCAAAGAAAGGATAATGATATTTTCTGGAGATATCTCTGAAAAAGAGGTCTTTAATCTAGATAGAATTGCAAGGATAGAAGGATTAGGAGTTTATTTTGCAAAGATTGATGAAAAAACACAGGATATTAGATTGAGTATTGAAGGAGTTCATCTCTTGCAAGACCAAATCACAAAAAATATTTTTGAACTTGATGAAAAACAGGCAGAGCAATGGATGATGGGGCAGGAGTTAAACATAACAACAGGGAAAAGGGGATTTTTTATCATGAAATTTAAAGATGATTTTCTAGGAACAGGAAAGATATCAACAGAAAAGATAAGCAACTTTATTCCAAAAAGCAGAAGATTAAAATATAAAGAAACCAAAATAGAAGTATGACACCAAAACAAAAAGAAAAAATCCTACAAGCAGGAGAAATTGCAAAGAAGGTAAAAGAGTATATTAAACCACAAATAAAAAATGGAACTCCTTTGCTGGAAATTGCAGAAAAGATTGAATCAAAAATTATAGAACTTGGAGGAAAACCCGCATTTCCAACAAATCTTTCAATAAATGAAATCGCTGCACATTATACTCCTTCATACAACGATGAAACAAAAGCAAATGGATTGCTAAAAATAGACCTAGGGGTTCATGTTGATGGATGGATTGCAGATACTGCTTTCTCAGTAGATTTAGAGAACAATGAAGAAAACAAAAGATTAATCGAAGCAAGCAAAGAAGCACTGAAAAATGCAATAAAAAAAGTGGAACAAAAAGGATCTTTAGGAGAAATTGGAGAAGCAGTCCAAAAAACAATTGAGTCGCATAAATTTTCCCCAATAATAAATCTTACAGGGCATGAAATGGATGAGTATGAACTGCATGCAGGATTAACAATTATGAATATAAAAAATTCAAGAACAGAAAAATTAGACAACGGGTTATATGCAATAGAGCCTTTTGCAACAAATGGTAGCGGAAAAATATATGAAGGCAAGCCATCAGGAATTTACATTTTAATAAACGGAAAAAATGTAAGAAGTCCAGAAGCAAGAAAAGTATTGGATTTTATAGGAGACGAATATCAAACTCTCCCATTTTGTTCAAGATGGATTATAAAAAAATTTGGAACAAAAGCGTTATTCTCATTAAAACAATTAGAAGAGAATGGGAATTTGCATCAGTATCCTCAATTAGTTGAAGCATCTCACGCAAAAGTAAGTCAAGCGGAAAATACTATTTTGGTAGATGATAAGGTTATGATTACAAGCGAGTAATCTCACGAATGCAGTAAATTTTGAATTGCAATGAGTGAGGGTATAAGTAGAATAAAAAAACAAAAGCATTTTAAATTAGAAAAACATGTAAAAACATGGAAAAGAGGGGTTTGTCTACTATTGTTGTAACTCTAATAATTGTTTTATTGTCTCTGGTAGCTATTGGAGTAGTCTGGGGAGTTGTAAATAATTTGATCAAAGATAATTCTTCTGAAGTTGGAATAAGTTTTACACAGATGACTACTGATTTACAATTAACCAAGGTGTATGAAGACCAAGGAAATCTTTCGGTTGAAGTAAAAAGAAATGCTGGCGGAGGAGACTTAGCAAGAGTAGAATTTATAATTTATAGTGCAAATGATTCTGAAATTATTGTAAAAAATAGTTCTATTCAAGAATTAAATTCAGAAAGATTTAGCCTAGCATTATCAAAATTTAATCTTAGCAGTGTAATAAGAATCTCAGTGGTCCCCATATTCAAGTTAAGCGACGGAAGTGAAAGACCAGGGGATATTTTAGATACTTATTATGTTAGAGAATTAACAGAACTTCCTTCACAAGGAAATTCTACAAGCTGTTCTGATGGAACAGGATATGGTTTATGTTCTACAACTAAACCTAGTTATTGCAGCAGCGGAAGCCTAATTGATAATGCTTCAGTATGCGGATGTCCAATAGGATATAACATCTCAGGAAATAGTTGCATAGTAAATTCAACAGGAAATTCTACAAGCTGTTCTGATGGAACTCTTTATGGACAATGTTCTGCCACTAAGCCAAGTTATTGTAGTAGTGGGGTTTTAGTAAATAATGCTTCAGTATGTGGATGCCCAATAGGATATAATATTTCTGGAAACAATTGTGTAATAATCTCCACAGGGAATTGTTCTGATGGAACAGGATACGGTTTATGCTCTGCTTCTAAACCTAGCTATTGTAATAATGGAAATTTATTCGATAACGCTTCAGTATGTGGATGTCCATCTGGATACAACAGATCAGGAAATTATTGTTACAACTATAATTTAGTAGAAATTACTGCAGCAAACGAACAAGTAGTACAAACATTTAATTTTGATGCTAATAGCAGTTCTGGGTGGGACAAAACATATTGGGCTTCTGGAACTTCTCCAAGTATGGTATGGGATGGGGTTGCAGGTCACACTAATGCAGGAAGTTTAAAGATAAAAACAAATAGTAATACAGATGCACAATGGTATTATCAATTAGGGTTAAGTTCTCAAACATTATATAGACTCACAGGATGGGTTAAGGGAGAGAATATTACAAATCAAGAAGGAACAGACACAACAATAGGGGGGAGATTTGAAGATGATTATGGTGGTTGGTGGGAGTTTGCAACAGATAATATGGGAACATATACTTGGAGAAAGACAACATTGATATTCTCTGGCTCTAGTACTATAAGGGCTCGTCTTGGGGGAACAGGAAATACCGTAACCGGAAAGGCATGGTTTGATGATATGAATATTACTTCAAACCCATTAACAATCTATAAAGGGGAGCATATAACATTTATGCTTGAACCATCTGATATTTCTGCATCAGGAATTACAGAAGCAAAGATGAAACAATGGGTGATAAACCTAGACAAAGTGTATGATGCATATTACGATTTAATCGGTTCTAATCCTTCGTATGGAAGTCAGAATTTAGGAATCTTATCTGTTCCAGCAACAACAGGATGGGGAGCTTGTTGTCAATCTGCAGGAAATTTATGGGTAATAAGCTGGGCGCAATACTCAGTACAAGATGAATTAAACAGAGTTAAAGGAAACACTTGGACATCTTTTGGAATTCCTCATGAACTAGGACATGCTTTTGATTCATGCAAATGGAATTGTGATTGGAGCGGGGAATTCTGGGCAAACTTAAAAGTTTATTATGCAACAGAAACATTAAACACAAAAGTATTACTAAATGGTAAAAACTATACTGGATCAGAATTAGCAAATTATTTCAAAACAGATTCTTCAACAAGTTATGATGACACATTAAGTGTGGGAACCTTTTCATGGGATGGACTTCTTTACAAGTTTATTTCCATAAAGAATCAAATTGGCTGGGAACCATTCAAACAAACATTTAGATATTTTACTAGTTTAGGTTCTGCTCCAGCAACAAAATTGGATAAATTAAATTTATTTATCAGTAAGTTAACAGAATACTCAGGACAAAATGTCAGGAATATGTTCACAAGCACAGAATGGAATGCTATGATGACAGAATTCTCTTAGATATAATCTAGAATTTTAACCTAAATAGCTACTATCCATTGGCAAAGCTGCCTTAGCTGATTTCAAATAATTTTCTTCTATCTTTTTGTAAAGTTCAATAGTAGTTTTATTAACACTGGGCTTGACTTTTTTCATTGCTTCTTCAAAGTGTTTTTTCTTTACTTGTTTAGAAGCCATATCTTCTCTTAATGCAAAATAAGCTGCTTCTCTAACTACTGCTTCTAAATCTGCACCAGTATATCCTGTTGTTTCTTTAGCAATTTCTTTCAAATCAACTTCTTTTGCAACAGGCATTTTCTTGGTATGAACATTTAAAATTTGTAATCTCCCTTCTTCTTCTGGAGCATTTACTAAAAGTATCTTGTCAAATCTTCCTGGTCTTAACAATGCAGTATCAAGCATATCTGGTCTGTTTGTTGCACCGATGACAAGAACATCTTTCAAATCTTCAAGCCCATCCATTTCAGCAAGCAATTGATTCAAAACTCTTTCTGTAACTTTTGTCCCTTGATCTGCTCCTCTTCTTCCTGCAAGAGAATCAATTTCATCAAAAAATACTATACAAGGTGCAACTTGTCTAGCTCTTTCGAATATTTTTCTCATTCCTTCTTCTGATTTCCCAACCCACATGCTTAACAATGAGGGCCCTTTAACTTGTATAAAATTTGCTTCTGATTCTTTTGCAACTGCCTTAGCTAAAAGAGTTTTACCTGTTCCAGGAGGTCCGTAAAGCAATATTCCCCTTGAAGGTCTTATTCCCATTCGAATAAAACTATCTGCATACTTCATAGGCCATTCAACAGCTTCTTTCAATTCTTGTTTAACGCTGTCTAGTCCGCCAACAGAAGTCCATTCTACATTAGGAGTTTCAACTAAAACTTCTCTCATAGCAGAAGGACGAACAGTCTTCAATGCATCAACAAAGTCAGTATGATTAACAATCAATTTATCTAAAGTTTCTTGAGGAATTTTTTCATCAGCATCTAATTTCATTTGAGGAAGAACTTTTCTAAGAACGCACATTGCTGCTTCTTTTGTTAACGCTTCCAAATCTGCCCCTACAAAACCATGAGTCAAAGAAGCAATTTCATCAAGATTCACTTTTTTATCCATAGGCATATTTCTAGTATGAATTTTCAAGACTTGCAATCTTCCACTTTTTCCAGGAACAGAAATTTCTAATTCCCTGTCAAATCTTCCTGGTCTTCTTAACGCAGCATCAATTGCATTTGGACGATTTGTTGCACCAATAACAATAACTTTTCCTCTTGATTTCAAACCATCCATCATAGTCAATAATTGTGAAACAACTCTTCTCTCTACTTCTCCTTGAACTTCTTCTCTTTTTGGAGCAATTGCGTCAAGTTCATCGATAAATATAATTGCAGGGGCAGTTTTTTCAGCTTCTTCAAATAAGTCCCTGATTTTCTTTTCAGACTCCCCATAAAACTTAGACATTATCTCTGGTCCATTTAACAAGATGAAATTAGCATCAGACTCATTTGCAACTGCCTTGGCTAAAAGAGTTTTACCTGTTCCAGGAGGTCCGTGCAATAAAATTCCTTTTGGAGGCTCTATTCCTAATCTCTCAAAAATTTCTGGATGTTTTAATGGAATTTCTACAAGCTCTCTTATTTTCTTTATTTCATCGGTTAATCCACCAATATCCTCATAAGTAATTTCTGGAATTTTCTCATCACTCAATTCAACAGCTTTTGGATTTAATGTAACTTCAGTATTTTCTGTGATTATTACTGGCTGGCTTGGATTAGTAGATACAATCATGAATTTTATTTGAGTAACTCCTCCCCCAAGTTGTCCTCCAAAGCCCATTCCTCCTAAAATATCTCCTAAATTGCCGAATATATCATCCATATCTCCACCGAATTCTTCAGATAAAACATCTCTTCTTCTCTGAACTCCACCAAGAACAACAATATCCCCTTTGACAATTGCCCTTCCCAAAAGTCCTCTTCTAAGATTATCAGAATCTGCTTGTACCATAATATTTTTTTGTGCAGGAGCAATCATTATCTTTTTTGCTTCTTTCAAATCTGCCTTGTTGATTGTTACCATATCTCCAATTCCAGTCTTCGCATTCTTTCTTAAAATTCCATCAATCCTGATGATTCCTTCTCCTACATCAGCCGGGTAAGCCCTATCTACTATAGCAACAGTTTCTCTGTTTCCTTTTATGAGGATTACATCTCCTCTCTTAATTCCTAATTCTCTCATTATTTCAGAATCAATTCTAGCAATTCCTTTGTAAGCATCATCCTGCATAGCTTCTACAACCTTAAGCTGAATTTGTTTTTCTTTCATTGTGATTTTCTCCTTTCATTTTGTTTTTTAGTTTTTATTTCTTTTAATTTATCTGCAATTTTTTTTGAACTGTCAATAATATGCCTTTGTGCAATATAAGTCCCTATAGCAACGCCTATACCTGTGAATATTCCGTTTAACGCAAGTGCGATATAAACATCAAGAGCTGAAAGATTTTCTAAAGCCATTTTATTTTTCTATCCTTTTACCTAATTTAGTTAATTCTTCTCCAAAGTTTAAACTTAATTTTCCCATGTCTTCAAAGCATAACCTTACCATATCATTCATTATATTTTCCTGCTCTCTCATAAATGAGACTATTTCCTTAGGGATTGATACAGCATAGCTATTTCCAACTAATCTCATTTTAACATGAAACTCTTTATTTCTTAAATCTGAAAATTTGCTGTATTCTTGTTCATCGGCAGGATGAATTATTTTCTCGTTGCATTTTGGACAAATCATCGCCCTGAATAAAAATCCATTTTTGGCAATTTTTGCTTTCTCCATTTTAGTATTGCATTTTCTGCATAAGATTGTGTTGTCGAATATGTCTGTCATTGTTTTTGTGTTAAACTTTGCTTTATCATTTTAAGTATAAAACCGCCGTATCATCGATACGGCTGGTTGAAAGGGGTTGAGGTATGTATTGTGTACACACCTTGTATACACAGGTTAGATATACAGACTTTATAAATATTTCTACAATTAAGAATAGGATTTGGAAATAAAGGATAAATTAAAATTTAATATCTTTTAATTTATCAAAAATATCTTTTTTTTGTTTCTCAGAAAGTCTGCTGTCTAAAAGGGGATAAAATCCGCTTATTTCTCTTTCTTCATGAGCAAATAAAAGCTCTCTCAAGATAGCAGTATTTGGCTTTCTTCCGAATGTAATTTCTTCATCAAGATTTTCAATTATTTTTCTTATGTCTTTATGTTCATTAAGAAGAGTTTGGAGTTGTTTTAGTTCTAGTTTATTATTTTTATCAGACACAGGGAATATGTTTTCCTCTTCAATAAACAAGTGTTTGCTTAAAAGCCAGCTGAATTCATTGAATTTTCTTGTAAGTCTAACAGAGTCTTGATCAGAAATTTTTTCAAAGTCCAAAAGAAATTGATTGATAACAGAATGCTGCTTGAGCATAGCCTGAGTTATTCTTTCATCCCTAATCATCTAGTATATAACTATTAGATATTTTTAATTCTTTTGAACTAAGATTATTTTCCTTCAAAAAATCTTTTATAAAGTTTGGAAGTAGCATATTCATCTCCTGGACAAATTATTTCAACAGGACTATGGCATGAAGCGCATGGAATACCAACAGAAATTTTAGGAATTCCTTTTGAACTTAACCCATTAGGAGCAGAACTATACCACAAATCAACTTTATCTTGATTATAAAATTGCCCGCATAACTGATGACAAAGCCTTTTTTCTAATCCAGATTCAGAAGCAAGATTTCTCAAATATCTTACTAAATGAAGGTTATTTCCACTTATATCTAATTCCTCAATGACTGCACCAAGCCCAATTTTTGCAGAACTTTGGTAATCCATATTATCTTCTTCATCGGATCTGGAAGGAGCAATAGTTACATCTCCGTTTATCATTTTAGATTTTGAATACATTTGGTAAATTTCCATTTTAGAGATTTTTCTTTTTTCATTTATTTCCTGTTCACCAATAATTTTTTCTAGTAGAATTTTAAAAAATGGCCCATCTGTTCCAACAGGAGAAGGGTCCCCAATCTCTTCGTTATCACTTATCCAAACAATAGAAGTATATTCTGGGTTTTTTGTTTTGATTATAGAGTCTATAGCCGAAAAAACAGTTGTTCTATTGTCATGACCATACCCAACAAGAAGATTCTTAGAATGCTCATCTATTGAAATCATATTATTGGTGGGTACGGCCCAAAGATGAGTATTTGCAAAATCATCAGGACTTTCAAAAGAGAGAGAATCTAACAAATTTGAAACCCCTGCATAACCTGTCGTTATTTCAAGAGATTTTTCAGGAGAAAAAGAATGTTCAACTTGTTCTGAATTGGAATAATCTATATGGGCAGAGTTTACTTCAACAGACCCAAGAAAACTAATCTCTTTTCTTGTGCCGTCTTTATTAATTGTATAGCCCATAATTTTTACAGGCTGTCCAACCCAATGAGGAATTACAATCCCGCCATGAGGGATTGTAGAAAGTCTTACACCGAGATAATTGTAAAGTTTATCCTTATCCCCTTCAATTCTTAATGGGCGGGATTTAATCTTAAGGCAGGGAGAATCTGCATGAGAATTGATAAGATGGAATCCTTCGGTAATTGGTTTTTTTCCTTCTTTAACAACAATCAGGCTAGACTTTTGCCAGGGATCTAAATAAAAATAATTTTTAGTATCTTTATTATTCTCTGAAAAAATATCTCTTTGTTCAAACCCCTGTTCAGATAACCAATTACTAATCGAGGCAACTGCTTGAAAAGCTAGTTTAGATTTAGAATGAAAATCAACCAAACTATCCACCCTTTTGCCTAGTTCTTTTTTTTCTTCATTCGTTAAACATTCCATGGAAGGGAATGGTCTATTTTCATCAATCCCCAAAGAATTAGGAAAAGTGCCATCTGGGACTTTAATTCTAACCATTCATACCATATAAAAAAATAATTTATAAAGATTCATTCAATTCAAAATAACTATTGATTATATGGGATTATAAAAAGGAAGAATAAAGGCGCATTAGAAGAGGGCTAGTCATCGCTTTCATTGATATAATGATTAGTATGATAAGGACATCCAGTGTTTTCAAGCCCAGAACAAGTTAAACATTTTGAATATATCTCATTTGAATCTACTTTTCTATAAATATCAAAAAGGGCGGCAGCAATTCTTTTGTTATCGCAGATAGTTTCTAATTCTTCTTCCTCTAAAAAGGTTTGCGGACTAACTTTTCCAGGTTTTCCAAATATACTCTCCAAGACACTTTCTGCCAATTCGATATTGTTCTCTATGATTCTTACCATCGTGAATCGATAAATCAAAGTTTTATAAATATTGCCATAGCACATTTTAAAAATACAAACGCCTAATGAGTTTAATGAGTTTGAGAAAAATAGGTGAAACTGGAAAAAGCAGTTTCAAAAAATTTTGGTTTTTGCTTTGGAAAGATAATAGCCTTAAAGGATGGATTTTTTCTTTAGTATTCCTGTTCATTTTTATCAAATTGATTTTTTTTCCATTTCTAAATTTAGTTACTGGAACTTCTTTGCCTTTAGCTATTGTTGAATCATGCAGTATGTATCACGAAGGAAATTTTTTCTCTAGTTTTAATAACTGGTGGACTGGGCATGAAACAAAATATGAAAATATAAATATCACCCAGGAAGAATTTTCTGATTTCTCATTTAGAAGAGGATTTAGCAAGGGGGACATCTTATTTATAGTAAAAGCCAATCCAGATAAATTAGAACTAGGAGATATAATCCTGTTTAATTCTGGAACTAGCAGCACCCCAGTAATTCATAGGATAATAAAAATTAAGGAAGAGGATGGAGAAAGGATATTTAGCACTATGGGAGATAATAACAACCAAATGTTAACATCTGGGAACAATCCAGCTAAAATTGATGAAAGAGAGATAAAAGAAAGCCAATTAGTAGGAAAAGCAGTCTTCAGAATAACTCCTTTCCTGGGATGGGCTAAATTAATCTTTTTTGAAGGAATCAGAACAGAATCAGAAAGAGGATTCTGTAAAGAGAATTAGGAAAGTTTTTAAACAAAATAAATAGAATTAAGAGATAACAAAGAGGAAAAAAATAATATGGAATTTTGTCCTAAATGTGGAGCAGTTCTTGTTCAAAAGAAAACAAAGGAAGGATGCCCAAGATGCAGTTATACCTCAAAGGGTAAGGTAAAGATAGTTTCTTCTGAAAAGATGGGGGAGAAGAAAAAAGAAATAGAAGTAATAAAAAAAGATGTTCAAGCATTCCCGATAATTACTGAAAAATGTAAAAAATGTGGAAATGATAAAGCGTATTTCTGGACAGTTCAAACTCGTTCTGGTGATGAAGCAGAAACCAAGTTTTTTAGATGCACCAAGTGCGAACATACTTGGCGAGAATATCGCTAATTAGCAAAATCAGTTAATATCTAGTTAGTGATGTTTGAGAAGAGAATATAGATAATAGCAGAATATTGTGAAATCTAATTATCGATGTTTGAGTAGAGAATATAGATAAGAATTATTTATAGTACAGATAATTTAAAAACAGAAACCTGATCTTAAAATAATGTCAGAGGAATTAATAATTGAAGTAGACGAATATGACAAAGAAATTGGTTTAAGACCGAGAAGTGATTTTTATACTGGAGAATATATCCATAGGGCATCACATTTAATTCTTTTTAATGAAGAAGGAAAAATCCTATTGCCAAAAAGAGCAAAAACAAAAAGATGGTATCCTCTCCATTATGATTATGCTGTTGGTGGAACAGTGGGAAATGAAACTTATAGGGATTGTATCCAAAGAGAAATACCAGAAGAACTTGGAATTGAAATACCAGTTAAAGAAATTTTCAAATATTTTTCTTCAGACAGAGGGATAGATGCGGCATTTCGTATGATTTTTGTTGGGAAAACAGACCAACAAATAAAACCTAATGAAGAAGTAGAATCAATTAAATGGGTCTCCAAGGAAGAGTTGATAAAAGATATTAAACAAAATCCAAAAAATTATGCCCCTTATCTTTCTAAGGGATTAGAAAAATATTTTTCAACAGCTTCAGGAATGTAAGATATATCTGGAAAAGTCACCAATCGGTCTAAGGTTAATTGATAAAAGCGATTATCGATGTTCGAGTAGAGAATATAGATAGTAGTTTATATAAATAAGAGAATTCTTTAAATGATTATGGCAATAAAAAAAAGACTTAGAGCTAAACATAAAAAAAGAAGGTAAAAGATTTTTTTGAATTGTTAAGTAAATAAAAGCAAGAGAAAGGGTGTATAGGTAAACTTTTTAATCTCGTTTTCTAATGATTATTTATGGCCTCGTAGCTCAGCCTGGTTAGAGCACCAGACTCTTAATCTGGGTGTCGTGGGTTCAAATCCCATCGGGGCCATTCATTATCATGAATAAATATTGGTTCAAACAAAAAACATATGGATATGGCTATGTTCCCATTTCTATAGAGGGATGGATTGCAACATTGGGAATAATTCTTGTAGGACTGATAATAGTTTATATCAATAAATTTTTCAACCCATTGGAAATGACAATAAAGAATAGTTTCTTCTTTCTAATTGAGATAATTATTCTAGGCTTTGTTTTTGTGAAAATTTTTGAAAAAAGGTGTAAGGGAAAACTACATTGGAATTGGGGAAACAAAAATTCTCGATAAATTTAATTATTTAGAAATTTCTTATTTGTGTTTAAAGAACTCGATTGCACGGAATCGTTTCATAACCTTGTCGTAACTTCCTTTCTCAACAAGAACTTTTGTTTTAGCTTCATTCAAAAGCCTAAAATCATATTTACTAACAGAATACTCTATTTTGGATTTTCCAGGGTAATCTTTCCATCTTTTTTCGGCTTTCAGTTTATATTGAAGAACCATTTAAAGTAAAAAATAAAGAAATATTTAAAGTTTGGGGAAAAAGGAAAGGAAAAAATAAAAAATAATTCCCATTATTTAGATTGTCAATTTTTCTGGGCGATAGTATAAGAACTATTTGATAAGCAACTGGATATTCTCTATCTCGTCAGCAACTTCTCTACCTTTTTTTGTAAGTTGTATCACTTTTATACGCCCTCTTTTTTCAAAAGCAACCAACTTAAGGTCTTCTAACGTCTGCAGTATTTTTACTGCATGGCTGTAAGTGCAATCCACTTCTTTAGCCAAGATACTACCATATCTCATTCGTGTGTTCTTCTTCAAAGAAACCAGCATCAAAGCAGGCTTTCTCCTGAAAAAGATATCGAAGTTATCTTTCATTGTATATATTCAGATAGTGGTGTGCTTTTAAATCTTTTGTAGTATAGGTATATAGAATATATAATTTAAGAAAAGAATGAAGAATATTATCATTTTCTTTTCAAGATAATCTTACTCATCAAGCAAGTACTATTCTGTTGACAATTTCTAGTTTCAAACTGATAATCTTTCTGAATTTTTTTGTTAACCACATCATATGGGCATTGGATTATTTTTCCCCCAATAAAATAATTTGCAAACCTGCATTTTGTATCTGGCAAAGTTTTTGTGCTTTCAAAAACCCCTCGTTTAGAAACATGTATTTCCATATCGCCGTCATACCTATCAAGAAAATTATGAACAAGTTCTTTGTATTCCAAAACAGGCATGGTTATTTCAGTATCATCAAAAAATTCCTTTCGAGGGTTGTCTAATTCCCTTATACTGGAAATAAAAAAGGTATCACATTTGAAATCTCTTTCAATAATCCTTGCAGAGTCGAATAATTCATCTAATGAAGTTTTTCTAGAAACCATATAGCATATATCCAAAGGGATATCTGTACGAGGCAAACTTTCTGCACTTTTTGTTTTTCCACTTTTACAATAAAGAGAGGCTCTTAATTTAGCTCCCTCAAAATCTGATGCATTAAATCTGTCAATGAAATATCCATTAGTGTAAATTGTAGTTTTAATTCCCTGAGATTTATTCTGCCTAATAAAATCTTTAATTTGCGGGTGTAATAATGGTTCTCCCCCAAGAATATTAATCTGTTTTCCTCCTTTTTCCAGAAATTTAGAAACTGCAGAAGAATATTCTTCAAAAGAAATATGTTCTCGGTCACTTCCCATTATATTCCTTGCAAAACATCCTTCACACCTAAGATTACACACATTTGTAATAAAAATTTGTAGAGTATTTCTTCTTTTTAATGGAAGTTCTTCATATTTATCCCAAGGAAATTTCATAACAACCTCCTTTTTGTTGTTTCATGATAAATAATCGTTAATTTTTTTTATCTACATTTGGTTTAAATAAAAATAAACCTAAAAGTTTATATTTGAAGGATATTCAGAACATGAATGGTATTAGAAATTCTCATTCCAGACATAGAAAATAACCCCAAAAATACTAAGGATGCAATAATCAGCGTATTAACCTCAGAATGGCCGTTAAGTATAAAAAAAATTTATAATAAATTAAAGAAACAGTTTGGTTATTCTAACAGTTATCAATCAGTATATAAGTCAATAAAAGAATTAAAAGAAAAAAAAGTAATTCTTCAGAAAAATGAAGGGTTTGAAATTAATATAGAATGGGTAAAAAAATTACAGTCTTTTACAGACATTGTTGAAACCAATTATTATGCAAAACATAGAATGGAAAATCTATCGGGTTTTAAAGACTCAAATAAAAAAGAAAATATCTTGGTTTTGAATTTTGATACAATATTTGATGCTGAGAAATATTTATATTATTTTATTAAAACAGAATTATCTAAGATAAAAAATGATTTATTATGTTTTAGGATAAATAATGAATGGAAATCTATTTTTTATTTAAGGGCGGAGTATAACTATTATAAAAAACTTTCAAAAAGGGGGCATAAATTTTATTTTATATGTTCGGGAAACTCTCAATTAGAAAAAGATGCGGAATCTTTTTATAAGATGTTAGGGATAAAAATAAACAATAGTAAACAATCATTCCCTAATGATACTGTTGTGTTTGGAGATTATTTTGTACAAATTTTTATCCCAGAAAAATTGAAAGGAGAGATAAAAAAGTTTCTTGAAAAAGAAGATATAATAAATTTATTGAAAACTTTAGATAAAAAAACTTCAGGATCAATAAAAATAATGATAAATAAAGATAAGGATTTAGCAAAAGAATTTAAAAAACAGGTAACTAAAGAATTTAAATAAAAATGGAAAAGAAAACAAAAATCCTCGCTGTTGGAGATATTCATGGAGATACTGGGCTAGTTAAAAGGCTGGCAGAAAAAGCAGTGAAGGAGAATGTTGACTTGGTAATTCTTGCAGGAGACTTGACTATGTTTGAAGAATCAACAAAGAATATAATCGGCCCATTTGTCAAAGCAAAAAAACAGGTTTTGTTAATCCCGGGAAATCATGAATCAATTGCAACTGCAAATTTTCTGGCAGAAATGTATCCAGAAACAAAAAACATTCATGGGTATTCTTTTAAAAAAAATGATTTGGGTATTTTTGGTGCAGGTTCAGCAGATATAGGGATTAATCAAATAAAAGATTCAGAAATTTTCTCTTTATTAAAAAAAGGGCACGAAGATGTAAAAAATTCAAACAAAAAGATAATGGTGACGCATATGCACCCGCAAGGAAGCAAAGCAGAATTTTCAGGATTTCCAGGAAGCAAGGGAATAAGAAGGGCAATAAAGGAATTCCAGCCAAATATTTTAATTACAGCCCATATCCACGAAGCAGCTGGGCTTGAAGAGTACATGGGAAAAACAAAAGTAATTAATGTTTCAAGGAAAGAAAAGATTTTTGAGATTTAGTATTTCTTTATTTCTTCAATTTTATTCCCAAGTCGGTTTATCAAGTTTTGATTAACTCCTTTTTGCTTAAAAAATGGCAATATATCCATATATTCTTCATCTTCTTTAGTTTCGTTAGAACAATCTCCCCAGCCATTACATCCGCTAATTTTCTTAAAAACAATACGTTCATCATCTTCAAAATTTTTATGTTGGATATAAACTTCAACGGGTTTATCTCCTTTAAGATTAAAATAAAATTGTGGATAAAAATTAGTAACATAATACCTAGATCCCCCATCATAAGTAGACGTTCCCCCAAGATTGCATTGTCCATCTCTCTTTTCTATTTTAAAATTAGTGGCCAAAGAATAATCTTCTGAAAAAAGCTGGAAAGAGTTACCAGAATATGTTCTGATAGTTAATGGAATTCTAATTTTTCTTAAAAAAGAAACATCTTTTTCAAGTTTTTCTAATTCTTCTTCTTTCTTACCAAGATATTTTTCTAAACTAATCTTCTCCATAAGCAAAAAATAGAAGAAGAGATTTATAAGAATTTATGTAATTTAACCAGATCTATCAAAAACTTTCCCTAAAACAAAATCAAGTCTTTTATTAATGGATTCTTTTTTATTCAAAGACATTTTTGGAACATAAATTGGATCATATCCAAACCGTTTGTATATCGTATAAATGGACTCTTCAATTCTACGTGCCTCTCCTTTATCTTTTTCTGCCCTAAATCCTTCAGAATCAAAATCTAATAGTTCAAATAAGAAAACAGAATTATATCTCTGTTTCTCAACAAATGGGATGTATTTCTCTATTGACTTTTCTCCAGCATAAAGCAGAGAATACCCCAGTCCATCAATTAAACACCTGTCCAAAAATAATAAATGGTAATTCATTCGCTCAGCTCTTTTTTCTTTTGCAAATTGTGTTTTGAAGATTAATTCTTGCCTTATATCTGATTCTTCTTTGGTCATTGGAATGTCCCTTCTTTTTGCAACAATCCCCTTTGCAGTTTCTCTAAGGGCATGAAATCCTTGTTTGTTTAATTTGTTCAAAACTTTTGTCTTTCCAGAACATGGTCCTCCAGTAAACACAAACTTATTCATTAAGAAATAAAGAAAAAAGGTCTTATAAAATTAAGGATTAGATAGATTTGAAAATATTTCTTAAGGGGGTGTGATAATCTCTCGGGAATTTTTTGTCTAGGTTTACCAGCTCCAAGTCAAAGGAGCCGTATTGATTGCTGTTTGAGTCTCCATTAACTTCCTGAAAATGATAAACAATTTTTCCAACAGGAAGATAGTCGTTAGTTCCTCTAGGATGTTCTTTTTTGGGGTCTTTAACATCAATAAGCAAAACATGCCCAAGGTTAGTAATTTTAAATCCTGAAGAGCCTAATTTATTCAAAAGAGTTTTTTTCTTATCCAGATTAAGATTTTCCCTCACTTTTTCAACACCAGATGTTAGTAAAGACATGGAAATAGGGGGATATTACTGTTTATAAGTTTTATACATCTAGAATGAATAAAACTAAAAATTATAAAAACCATCATAAATCAGAGTGTATATGAGAAAAAAGCCAGTAAAATCAAAAGAACAGAAATTAGCAGAGAATTATTTTCCTGTGGATGCAGGTGACGTCAAGTACGCAATAGAAAAAGCCTACAAACCACAAGGCACAGGAATTGCACAAGTAATAGAAACAAAGGGAAGAAAAAAGAAAAAAACGTTTAAGAAAAGTTCAAAATCAAAAAAAGGAAAAACTTCTTCTGAAATTAAGAATTATGAACCCCAAGAAGTTACGCTAAAAAAAGATGGATATGAGCTAGTCATTACAGAAAAACCCCAAGCTGCATTGAAGATTGCAGATGCCCTAGGAAAATCAACAAAAAATAATCTTCATGGAATTCCTTATTATGAAGTAGACAGAAAAGGGAAAAGAATAATCGTTGCATGTGCAGTTGGACATTTATTCACATTAACCCAAGTAGAAAGAGGCATAGGATTTCCAGTTTTTGATATAAAATGGGTTCCAAATTATTTAGTAAGAAAAAAAGATTTTACCAAAAAATATTATGACACTTTGCTAAACTTTGCAAAAAATGCTGGGAGTATTACAATCGCAACAGACTATGATATAGAAGGAGAGGTTATAGGATTGAATGTAATGCGGTTTATTTGCAATCAAAAAGATGCGAATAGGATGAAATTCTCAACATTGACAAAACCAGAGCTAAACACTGCCTATGAAACCAAAAGTTCAAGTATAAACTGGGGGCAGGCAATTGCTGGAGAAACAAGACATTACTTAGACTGGTTTTATGGTATAAACTTATCTCGGGCTCTAATGAATGCTATAAAAGAAACCGGAAGATTCAAGATAATGTCTATAGGGAGAGTCCAGGGTCCTGCATTAAACTTGATTGTAGAAAGAGAAAAGAAAATACAAGAGTTTAAATCACAAAAATATTGGCAGATTTTCATAACCATAAAAAATTCCCATGAAGTTGAATTAAAATACAATAAAGATGTTTTTGACAAAAAAGAACTTGAAAATTTTGGCAATTTAGTGGGAAAAACTGCAATTGCGAATACAATAAAAAAAGAGGAGCACCTCCAGCCAAATCCCCCATTTAATTTAACAAGCTTGCAGATGGAAGCATATCGTCTTTACGGAATAACTCCAACAAGAGCATTACAGATTGCACAATCACTTTATCTTGCAGGATTGATTTCTTATCCAAGAACGTCATCGCAAAAACTCCCAGATTCAATTGGCTATAAGGACATTCTTAAAAAATTAGCAAAACAATTCGGAGCAGAAAGGTTGATTACAAAAGACAAACCGATAGAAGGAGAAAAAACAGATTCTGCGCACCCTTCAATTTATCCCACAGGAGAAAATCAGGAATTAAGCGGGGAAGATGAAAAGATATACAATCTGATTGTTAGAAGATTTTTATCTCTTTTCTGCGACGATGCAATTATAGACAATAAAACAATAACCGCAAAAGTAGACAATTTTATTTTTAATACAAAAGGAAGCGAGGTTAGAAAAAAGGCTTGGCTTGACATTTATCCGTACAAGATTAAAGAAACAGAGCTTCCAGATATAAACGGAGAAGTGAAAATAATAAATTCAAGAACAGAAGAAAAAGAAACCCAGCCGCCAAAAAGGTATTCTCCAGCATCAATTGTTTCTGAACTTGAAAAAAGAAATCTTGGAACAAAGGCAACAAGAGCAGCAATTCTTGAAACACTTTATGACCGAGGGTACATAAAAGAAAAAAGCATTGAAGCAACACCTTTAGGAATATCTTTAATAGACACTCTTGAAAAATATTCTCCTGTGATTATTGATGAAGAATTAACTAGGAATTTTGAAAAAGAGATGGATTCTATTCTTGAGTCAGATAAAAATTATAGAGAAAAAGAAGAAAAGATTGTAGAAGAAGCGAAAGGAACTATTACAAAGATTGCAAAGGACTTTGAAAAAAATAAAAAGAGCATCGGACAAGAGCTTGTAGCTGCAGAGACCCAATCATGGGAAAAAGAAAAAGAAGCAAATAAGTTGAATATCTGCCCGTTGTGTAAGAAAGGCAATCTTGCTATAATGTATTCTAGAAAAACAAGGCGTTCTTTTGTTGCCTGTAATGCCTACCCAGAATGCAAGAAGACATATTCTCTTCCGCCGAATGGAGTAATAAAAAAAACAGACAGGATTTGTGAATCGTGCGGTTTCCCTATGCTGATGAGATTAAGCAAGGGGAAACGTCCTTGGATTTTTTGCTTCAATCCAGAATGCGAATCAAATAAAAAAAGATTAGAAGAATATAAAGAGAAAAAAGAAAATTCCGAAGTAAGATCAGAGGGGACGGAATAAATCTCCACGGATAAAATTATTTTTAAAAAGGTTTAAACCAAAAATTTGGGATTATTATGAATAAGCTTAAATAGTTCTTCACCCTTAAAATAAGATTATTAAGGAGGGTGTTCCGATGGCAGCAAAAAAGAAAACAAAAACAACAACTAAAAAAAAGAAAAGATAATTTATCTAAACCAATATTTAAAATTTTTTATTTTTTTATTAAAACCAATCTCTTAGTTTTGTCTGAGTTTTAATTTGGTTTAACAGCCTGCTTTTTTTCAAGATTTCTGAAATGTCAAAGTGATATTTAATTTTTCCAATCTTCTTCGCACTTTCAGTTAGTTCATTATCATCACTAAACCTCATTTTGTTCATTAAAGCTTTTCTAACACTCTCCCTTACAACCCATACTCCAAGAGCAGCCCAATAAGAAGGAGTTTCAAGTCTTATGGCTAAAACACTTGCTTGTTTTTTTATGGAATTGAGGTATTCTATTATTGGAAGGCGTGAAGCATAATATCCCCCAACTGTTGCAAATGCATATTCTTTTCTTCCATGAAAATCTTCATAATCTGTTGAGGCCTTTATTTCATCAGAAGGATTCCAAGAACTCTTTGGAAGATATAATTCAAATAATTCATAGCTCCAAACATCAGGAAAAAGCATGATAAGATATTGGTTTCCTAAAAATTCTCCAAAAAATAATTCAGGATTTTCAATTATAGGATAGTCTCTTATCTTTTTGAGTAATGTCTTGCCCAAAGTGTCGTCAGTAGCAGTTATGCTCCACCTAGTTGGGACAAATTTTTTATTCTTCTTTAATCCAAGAACCCCGACGCTGAGAATTTTATTTAAGACATATTCATTAAATCCTTTCTTGTACAAAATTTCAATTCCTTCAACAGATTTTATCTCATCATTGATAACTCTGTCAACATGCTGATTGACTTTTACATTTCCAGTAATTTTTGCTTCTTTTAATCTAGCTCTCATCCCATTGGGAGTAACAACTCTATCCCTGCTTCTTCCAAAATCAAGCTTATTTTTCAATTCAATCTCCAAATCTACAGGCTGAGAAGCAATAGCAATCTCCTGGGCAATCTGGACAAATTTATTCTGGGTTCTAGAATCCTGGACATTTGATTGAAACCTAGAGTTAAGTAAATTATCTCTTAATCTTAAGACATCATTAATTTGAAAATTATTATTTGCCCAATATTTCGCATCATCGTAAATCCACGCGTTTTCATCTCTTTCCAAGGGAGAAAGTATTCCAACATTTACCAAAGGGTATTTTAATTTGCTCCCAATAAAAACGCTCGGTGGTGAATTACTGTCTAATTTAGAGATGTTTCTCAAATTCTTATTTCTAAACCCCAATTCGCTTATCTTTTTGATTACCTCAAATTTTATGTCAGACATTATGACAATTAAATCCAGCCTTTTCTAAAAATCCCTTCATTCCTAATTTCAAAGCCCATTTCTTTTTCAGGCATGCTTCTGTGTTTTTTTAATATTGCTTTTCTTTTTCCTTTTTCATTTTTTAATTCAATAATACATTTGCACCAGTACTGAAACAAATCTCCCCCAACAATGCTTGTTTCTCTTTCAACCCCATTTTTCCAATCTTCTTCAGAAAGAAATCCGCGGTAAACCTGGTTTGTGATTACTACTGGAATTCCCTGATTCTTAGAAATTTCATAAAGCAGTTTCATCTGTTTTGCAACTTCCCGATTTACATTCCGAATATCTTCGCTTCCCTCTTGCCTGGCATCCCCCAATTCAAGCCTGTAAAGCATAGCCATCCCATCTACAACAATAAGGCTTATTTGTTCTTTTTTCAATTGATTATTAATAGTTGTAAAAAACTTCTTCTGTTCATTAAAATCTGCAGGAGTGATAAGCAAAATATTTTTTAAAATCTCTTCATAATTTTCCCCCACAAGCTGTTTAACCCGGTCTAAAGAAAAACCCCCTTCAGTGTCAATAAAAATAACTTTGTTCCCTTTTTTTGCCTGGCTGCAGGCAACTAAAATAGACATATTTGTTTTTCCAGAGCCAGGAGGCCCAGCAATCATAGTGATAATTCCTTTTTCATATCCTCCATAAAGCCATTTGTTCAAGTCATAGCTTCCTGTAGAAATTCTATTGTCAGACATATAAGAAAAATTGCTTTAGAATTAATAAGGATTATTGTAATAATAAAAGAGGCTTATTTTAGTTTCTTAAATTCAGCTTCAATTTTATCCAATTCTTTTGTTATTGCAGAAACAGCATCGTCAATTGCTTTCTTTGCAGCCTTGCCTTTTGTTTTAACTAAAAGAATAGGTTTTACTGTAGGGTGGTCTCTTTTCCAAGCAGCGAATGTTACAGAAGAGTCTTTGTTCAAGTAAACTCTCAAAATCTCTGCAATTGTAAGATTTTCAAGTTCAAGCTCAATTTCTTCTTTTTCGTTTTTAAGAATTTTAAGTTCCATAATAAGAAGTCATAAAATAGATTTATAAAAGTTGTGTTTTACTTTTCATCCTCAAAATCATCTTCAAAATCTTCCTCTTCCTTTTGGTCTAAGAATCTTTCGTCATCTTGGCTGTATTCTTCTTCCCAGCTTTCGGTCTTTGAAGACTTGGACTTATCTTCCTGCTTTTTCTTCATATCTCTTAAATCAGCAATTTTTAATTGATTTATTTCGTTTGAAGAAAATTTCCTAGGAAGTTCTTTTTGCTGCTGCTCTTCTTTTGAAACCAAAGAGTTGTCTAAAATAAATTGTTTAGGAGCTGATTGCAAATTGCCAGAAAATCCAGATTTTCCTGTTTTTCTAAGGCTTATTCCCAAAAATCCTTCAATTTTGTTTACAATCTTATAATCATTTTCAGGTAAAAATCCCTGTTCAATCATTCTGACAGTAGCTTCACTTTCCCCTATTCCCTTTGCAAATTGTTCCCTAGTAATTCTTTTTACTCTCTTAATCTGCTGAATAGTCCAATGAAAGTTGTCGATTAGGTCTGGATGAGCTTGTATGCCCCTATCCTTAAATTTTTTATCTATTAAATCTCTTAAACTAACATCCTGTCTTGAGGGATGAGCTCTGCTGCTCATATTTGCAAGTCTATCTTTTACAGAAACATGCCTATAAACAGGATTAAGCTGCGCTTCAGTAGGCTTTTTTATTATCGGAAGCCCTTCCATAGCAGCACAATTAGAACAAAGCTTGATGATTCCTTTGCTGGAAATAACACTATGCAATTGGGTATTTTCCCCAGAAGCCCCGCACCTAAAACAATCAGCCATTATGCAAAATCTCCTATTTTGTATTTTGGTTGAATTTCTTTTTCTACCATAAGAAAAAGGAGTTATATCTCTTTTTTAATATTTATGTGCTAAAAAAGATATTACTTAAGATATTTCTCCATATCCTCTATCTCCTCAACATTTGTCACTTTAATCTTTTCGTCAATTAAGATTGTTGGAAATTCAGTTATGTTATATTTCTTAATTAAAAGATTAATTGAAGGTATATCATTATCCCCCGCAATTGGAATAAGCATTAAACCATCCCCTTTATTTTCTTTTAATTCTCCAAGTAAATTAGAAAAAAGGTCTTGTTTGGAATCCTGTTCAATAGAGGGGTCATTATATTTGTAAAAATAGACTATATCATGATAAGAAGGGTTGCATTTTTGTTTTATCTCAATGCTATTAATCCAAAAAAGTGCCCTTAGCAGATCAAACCTTTTATGCTGAATAGCTATTTCAGTACCCATGATGTTTGCATCTTCATATCTTTGGATGGTTAAAGCTTCCTGATAGACTTTGTCGCCAAATTTAATATTTTCTTTAACGAGCAAATCACAATCTAAGTCTAAAACAGAAAAAGAATTTTTTTGGGCCATTTGATCAAGAAGTTCTATCTCTGCAGTAACATACATGCTGTTAATTTGGCTTATTCTTGAAGATTCCAGCATGTAACCCATAAAGATCCCTATATTAAAAACTACAAAAGTTAGAATTAAGGCATATAAAAAAATACGTTTTTGATTTTGAATCATGTCTCTTTCTCTTATTACCTCCAGCGATTATCCCTTTTAAAATAATTGTATATTGAACTAACTGTAATAAATGGATAGATAATTGAATAGAATAAAGCAAAAATTAACAAGTCTCTAATTTTTTGTTTCTTTAAGACAGTTGCTTTCATTACAGATAAAGCCATTAGAGTGAATGCGAATGCAATTATAAACAGGATAATTCCAAGGTAATTCAAAAAACTAGGAGTAATGTAGAGATTGTTCATTGTCAAAACCGGAACATCATAAGAAATAGAGTAGAATAAGAAAAGAAGTTTGGAAACTAGTCTATTAGTCATAAGATAAAAAAAAGTAATTAACCCCCCAAGACCAATGAAGGTATTAAAAATAAAAAAAGGAAGTACAAAGGTTCCTAATGTACCTTTTTTAAAAAATTCTTTTTTATATTTAGTCATGCATTGGATACCTCCAACTGCCCACCTTCTTCTTTGTCTATACCAAGGAGTCCATTTGTTTGGGGCAGTAGTTGTTACGTAAGTAGATAAGCACATTTCTCTTTCATAACCT
>Ga0265297_10000954_pt1 | contig 74937 bp, 47 predicted proteins | sample Munlanlwell13791_FD_192502 | JGI IMG/M metagenome (GOLD analysis project Ga0265297, IMG submission 192502) | Leachate microbial communities from a municipal landfill in Southern Ontario, Canada - Leachate well 137-91 | ecosystem: Engineered > Solid waste > Landfill > Unclassified | place...
CTGCATATAGCGGATTTTTTACCGGTACTAATACCAGTAGTAACAGTAACAACAGTAATAACAGCAACAACAACAACAACAACAACAACAACAACAACAACAACAACAACAACAACAACAACAACAACAGCAACAGCAGCAGCAGCAACAGCAACAACAACAACAGCAGCAACAGCAACAGCAGCAGCAGCAACAGCAGCAGCAGCAGCAGCAGCAGCAGCAGCAGCAACAGCAGCAACAGCAGCAGCAACAGCAGCAGCAGCAACAGCAGCAACAGCAGCAGCAACAGCAGCAACAGCAGCAACAGCAACAGCAGCAGTAACAGCAGCAGTAGTAGCAGCATCAGCAGTAGTAGCAGCAGCAACGCTGGCGAAAGCAATACGGACGCTGCTTCGACCCAAACAGATAATGATAACGATGAAGACGATCAGACTAACAATCCTGTCACCCTGGACTCCTTGCCGCAATCGGTGCAAGAAGTCACAACAAACTCCCTGGAACAAATCATATCGGTTGTGGTGGCGCCATCAACTCAATCGGGACAACAGTCAGGCGATCAACCGGGTAACAACCCACAAGGCGGCACTGGTGAATCCTCCGACCCAAGCAAAACAACCACCAATAAGCAGTGCACTAAATGACCGCCCATTTATCCTCTTTCAATAAAACGCCCATACCGGCTCAATCAACTGCAGGAAGCGCTGTAGCGGAACCCGGATGGCGCACCCTTGGTTTCGCCGGGGTTTTTCGGCGAGGCCAAGGACAGTCCTCCCGCGCTACACTCCTTAATTGGAGTAAACCACGACAACCGCTGTCTCTGGCGGGTTATGGTTTATGGTTATGCTTATTAATTCTCACCCTACCCGCTTATGCGGAGCCTCAAGTCGTCGGTCACATCAGTTTTGTCAAAGGTAGCAACGCAGCGCAACAACCTGGCGCCGCACCCCGTATCCTCGGTAAAGACACGGAGATTTTTCAGGGAGACAACATCCAAACGACCGAGCGCAGTTTTGTGATTGTCGAGTTTATCGACGGCGCCAAAGTTACCGTGCGGCCAAACAGCAACTTCAGTATTGATCATTACGACAGCCAATCGGCCAACAAAGCCGCTCAGTTGGTATTGCATCAAGGCGGAGTCAACACCAGCACCGGCGACATAGCCAAAGCTAATCCCGAAAGTTTCCAGATAAAAACCCCGACATCCACCGTTAAACCCACAACCGAAAAAGCTGAATATACGGTAAATATTTGCGACAAAGAGTGCGCGGAAAAAGCGAAGCAAGCAGCCGGGACCCGGACCGAACAAAGCGTAGCCGCTCGTGTAGTCGATATTAAAGGCGAAGTCAGCGCGATAAACCGCGCCGAAAAAGACGCAAAAGAGCGCCCCCTGTCATTAGGCGCCCCCCTGTATAACTCCGATTCCATTCACAGCGAAAAGGACAGTTACGCGCTGTTGGTATTTCCTGATGGTGAGAAAATCACGTTACAGGCCGACAGCGACATGGATATTAAACAATATGACTACAAAGTTAGCGGAAAAAAAGACCGGATTTTATTGCGTTTGACAACCGGCGGATTGCGTGCCTTGACTGGCAGCATCGGCAAGAACGATCATAGCGCCTTTGCGTTGGATACGCCGGTTGCAACAATCGGCATCAGAGGCACAGGTACGGACTCCTATACAGACGGATCATCCCTTAATCATTCTACCTGGCAAGGAACATCGTTTTTGCAGAACGAAGCAGGAGAATTCGATGTGCCGGAAGGAAGCAGCAGCACCACGACCGGTTCGGATCAAATTCCACGGATATATCCCACTCCGCAAAATGCCCCGCAACCGCCCGCACCCAGGCCGGATACCAATAAATCCGACCCCAAAAAAGTATTCGAGTCAAAAACTCCCAGCGAAGGCGATACATCTGTTAAGGCCGCTCGGGGAAACACCGCCGTCGAGAATAACAACGGCGGAAAAGCCACGGTAAAAGAAGGTGAAACCGGCTCCACAAATCAGGATGGACAAACAACGACGTTTCAGTCCGATGAAGCCTCCTCCGGCAATACTTCATCCGGTAATTCGGGAGTATTTGACAACGATCCAGGTAATTCACTCGAAGGTTGTTAATGTAGCAGTGTAAAAGCGCGTTGCATTGATAACCTTTCTGCGCGAATAATGCTGAAAATGCTTCGGCACCCCAAAAAATCATGAAAAAACAATACATCACCACACACACTAAAAAACATAAAGAGCGTTAGAGATGAATAAGAAAATTCATTGGTTTACCGCCCGATCCATCGGATCGACTCTAATCGCCGCCGGTTTATACCTGATCCCGCAAGCGTTTTGTCTGGCCGCAGCACCGCAGGAATTCAGATTTAACATTGAGCATTTTTCGGTTGAGGGTTTATCGCCGCTGTCCCAAACGTTTATCGACGACTACTTTAAACCGCTGCAAAACAAGCCCTACACGCTTAAAGAACTTCAAGACGTCAGCAAGGCGCTTGAACAGGTTATCCGCGAACAGGGATACCCGTTTTACCGGGTGGTAGTGCCGCCGCAAACGCTGGCCAGCGGCGATGTCAAACTGCAAGTCATTTCCTTTACCTTGGGCGAAATTGAAGTGACCGGCAATGAACACTTTACCCGCAACAACGTCATTGCCAGTTTACCGGTTCTTAGCAACACCGAATCGCCCAATACCCAGGCCTTATCCGAAGCGCTTAAAGTGGCTAATAAGCATCCGTCGAAACAGGTGCAGGTCATCTTCAAACCCAGCCAAATGCCGGATAAACTGAACGCCAATATTGCAGTCTCGGAACGCCGCCCTTATCAGGCGTCCTTGATAGCCACTAATTACGGCACGCCCAGTTCGGGCGCTTACCGGTTGACTGGCGCATTGCAGTACAGCAACTTGTGGGGCCTGGATCATATCGTCAACGGCAGCTACTCGACTTCTCCCGATCATGCGGATTCCGTAAAGCAATACGGCTTCAGCTACAGCCTGCCGGTCTACCGGCTCAAAGGCTGGTTGAGCGCCTACTATGCCAGTTCATCGGTTAATGTCGGCACCGTGGCGACCGATTTAACGGTGACTGGGGCCGGTGAAATGTACGGCATCCATTATCAGCAGTTTTTACCCAAACTGGGCAAATACGAGCATAGCCTGGATTTGGGCATCGATAACCGCTATTTCATCAACGATGTTCAATTTCAAAGCAGCCAAATCGGCGCCAATGTCCGCAGTGTACCGTTCAGCGTGCTTTATAAAGGCGAATATCCCTGGCAAAACGCTCACACCGGCTATTATGTGCAGTGGGTGGGCAATACCGACTTCGGCGGCCACAATACTGACGCGCATTACCAAGCGTCCCGCCTTAACACCAAGCAAAACTGGGACTTGCTGCGTTACGGCGGCAGTTTTTCGGTCAATGTTGAAAATTGGCTGATACAAACCAGCCTTACCGGCCAGCAAAGCAACAATCCGCTGATCGCCGGGGAACAGCTCGGCATTGGCGGCAGTTTTGATGTCAGAGGCTATGAGCAGCGCGAAACCGGGGCAGACAGCGGTGAAATTGTAAAATTCGAAGTCACTACGCCCGCTTGGCCCGCCCTGAGCCTAGTCGAAGGGCAAAAAACCAATTTATTTGTCTTTTATGACTACGGTCATGGCCGTTTGCAAAGCGCTACACCGGGGCAAGTCAAAGACTGGAACCTGAGCGGCACAGGGATCGGCGCGCGCTTTCAATGGCAGGAGTATTTTCTAGGCAATATTGCCTTTGCCAATGCGCTGGACACTGCCGAAGCGGGGACTACCAAAGCGGGAGACAACCGCATCCATGCCAATATTGTGTTCAAATACTGAAGATTGAGTCATACTCTACGCGGAACTTTATCGCGCTGTTCGACCTTTAGCGCGTTGCACGTAAAAACACTTCCGACAAGTTGACAGACATGCATCAGGCCGCATCCCATATCATTGTCATAGAGCTGGCTCCTCCAGATGAGGCCGTACCGCGTATTAAACTGCTTACCTCCTCCGCTGCCGCATTTTTAGGTTATACCGAGCAAGAACTGATCGGCAGCCCTGTCGACCTGATCTACGCCGCCGAACACGACAAGGTGCTCTGGCGGGCGGCCCTTGCCGATGTAATCGCTGGTAAAGAGCGCGAGCCGGGAGCGGCAAGCTTTGCCTGCGACATACTCACCAAGACCAAGCGCAAAATCCGGGCATTCATATCCCTTGGTCTGTTATCCCCTCGGACAGCCTATAAAACCGACATTGTTTTGCTGATTCAGGACAAGCCCACCGACTCCGCTGAAGACTTGAGCACTAAATCCGCGCTGGCCGAAAGCGAAGAACGTTTTCGGCAAATGGCCGAAATGACCGGCGAATGGTTATGGGAGCAGGATCCTGACGGCTACTATAGCTACAGCAGCACCGCGGTTACTCAAATACTCGGCTATCGTCAGGAGGAAGTACTCGGCAAACACTATACCGAGTTTTTAGCCCCGCAGGATAAAGCAGACCAACAGCGATATGTGACCAGCCGCCGGCCTTTTTATGCATTATTGTCCCACTACCGGCATAAAGACGGCCGCCAGATACTGACCGAATCGACCGGATTGCCGATTATCGACGGCGAAGGGAAACTGCTTAAATGGCGGGGCGTTGACCGTGACATTACCGCCAGAATGCATTTCCAGGATGCGCTTATCGAAAGCGAAAAACGCATCCGGCTCATTATCGACAGCTCGTTGAGCGCGATCGTGATTATGGATGCTTACGGCATTGTTATCGATTGGAATCGCCCGGCCGAGAAAATATTCGGTTGGTCCAAAGAAGAAGCTATCGGCCAACGCCTTGACCAGTTAATTATCCCCCCCGCACAACGTGATGCGCATCGTCGGGCGTTGGGGCATTTCCTTCGTACCGGTTTTGGCCCATTCATAAACCGGTTAATCGAGCAAACCGCCATTCGCCGCGACGGCACTGAATTTCCGGTTGAACTAAACTTTTCCCCGTTAAAACAGGGCAACACTTATATATTCAGCGGTTTTATCCATGACATAACCGAACGTAAACGCCTGGAGCATCGATTTCAACAAGCGGTGGAATCGGCGCCCAATGCGATTGTCATGGTCAACAAGACCGGAACGATCGAGATGGTCAATTCGCAAACAGAGACGTCTTTCGGTTATTCACGCACTGAATTAGTGGGGCAACCGGTTGAAATATTAGTGCCGGAGCGCTTTCGCGAAGCTCATACCGGTTTTCGCCAAGCCTACCTCGCCGCCCCGGTATCCCGGCCTATGGGCGTGGGCCAGGAACTCTACGGGCTACGCAAAGACGGCACCGAATTTCCGGTTGAAATAGGCCTCAGCCTGATCGACAGCAAAGAAGAAACATTGGTGCTGAGCACCATCGTAGACATTACCACGCGAAAAGCGACGGAAGCGGCAATCCGCCAAGCGCAAATCAATCTGGCCATTGCCCAAAGCGAAATCAAGATTGCCCAACGCATCCAGGCATCCCTGTCGCCGTCGGCGCCGATCAAATCCAATCATTTTGAAGTCACCGGCTATTGCTTGCCCGCCGACCAAGTCGGCGGCGATTATTTCGATTATTTTTACCGCGATGAAAACCATCTGGACATGATTATTGCCGATGTTTCCGGCCATTCGATCGGTCCCGCGCTGTTTATGGTCGAAACCCGCAGCGCCATTCGAACCCAGGCCGGCGGCCTGGGAACGCCCGCAAAAACCCTAAACATACTGAACAATTTTCTGTTTGAGGATTTGGACAAGTCCGACTACTTTATCACGCTGTTTTATTTGCAATACGACCTCTCCAACCATCAATTGAGTTTCGCCAATGCGGGCCACCCGCCCCCTTTACTGCTCAGTTCTTTTCAATCCGAATGCAGGCAACTCGATGCCGATGGGTTAATATTGGGCGTATACAAAAATGTGGTCTTTGAAGAAAAAATCACCACGCTGTCTGAAGGCGACTTAATTCTGCTGTATACCGACGGCTTAACCGAAGCGGAAAACGCTGATGGCGAGTTTTTCGGCCTAAAACGCGTCAACGACATTCTCGCCGAACATGGGCAGGAAACGCCGCAGACCATCATTGACGCGCTGCTGGAACAGCTAAAGCAATTTTGCGGCAGCGAATCCTTTAACGATGATATTACGTTGATGGTTTTTAAGCGGAATTAATGACTGGGCCGCGTTAATCCAGAAAAGTACAAATGCCGACTCAAAAATAGTCTGAAGCTGCCAACAACAAAGCGCCCGCGAACACGCCCGCCAGCACATCGTCCAGCATAATGCCCAAACCGCCGTGAACCTTCCGGTCAATCCACTTAATCGGCCACGGTTTGAGTATGTCGAAGAACCTGAACAGAACAAAACCCAGCAGCATCGCTTGCCAACTGAAGGGAACCAGCCACATCGTTATCAGGTAACCGGCAATCTCGTCCCAAACGATGCCGCCAAAATCATGTTCATCCAGTTTTTTTGCGGCAATGTCGCAAATCCATATCCCGGCAACGGTCACGATCAGCGTCAACAGGCTGTAAACGAACAGATTGGTTTGCGCAAACAGCCAGTAAACCGGAACGGCGGCCAATGTGCCCAAGGTGCCCGGAGCTTTTTTTGCCAGACCGGAGCCGAAGCCGAAGGCCAGAAACAGGATCGGGTCAGACAGGATCTGCCGGGGTGTCAGTTTGTTTTTACCCAGCCGGGTGTTAAGAAAAATGCTCAAAGCCTTTTACCTCTAATGGTTGGATATTGCCTGATTTGTTCAAGCGCAAACCCGGCTTGGCTTCAATGATGCCGATTTTGCTAGCCGCTATAGTTAATTGCTCGGCCTGATCTGGGCTTACGGTAAAGCACAATTCATAGTCGTCACCGGCAGTCAACGGCATAGCCCAATCGCCGGTATTGTTTATGTAGCTGAGCACCGGTTTTGACAACGGCAGCGCTTCCCAATCGATACACGCGCCGACTTGGCTTTGCTCCAGAATATGGCTCAGATCACCGGCCAAGCCGTCCGATAAATCGATGCAGGCATTGGCAACGCCGATTAAGGCCAGCCCCGCTTCGATTTGCGGATCAGGCCGGTTAAACCGGGTTAAAGCAGCGTCGGAATCGGCACAGCGGTACCCCTGTTTTATTTTCAAGCCTAGCCCTGCATCGCCTAAGAAGCCGGTCATATAAATAAAGTCACCGGGCCGGGCCGCTGAACGCCTCAGCGCCCTGCCTTTCGGAACTAGCCCCATAGCCTGAACGGTCAAGGTCAACGGGCCTGAGGTCGTATCGCCACCGATCAAATCCACCGAATGGCGCTCGGCCAGATTTAAAAAACCTTTGGCAAAAGCCGTCAGCCAGTTTTCATCAACCTTAGGCAGGGTTAATGCCAATGTCACGGAAATCGGTTTTGCGCCCATGCCGGCAAGATCGCTCAAATTCACGGCCAACAGTTTATGCCCCAGCAATTCGGGGTCGGCTCCGGCAAAAAAATGCACATTTTCGACCATCGTATCGGTGGTCACGGCCAGCTCATAGCCGTCTGGAATGGACAACAGCGCGCAATCGTCGCCTATGCCCAACAGCGTTGAGGGATTGGCGATACGTTGCTGGGTGAAAAAACGCCGGATTAGGGAAAACTCGGAAAGGGGCATGAGATTAGGCTAAAGGCTAAAGGCTAAAGGCTAAAGGCTAAAGGCTAAAGGCTAAAAGTATAGGCCTTTCCGCCCTCACCTTGCGCCTTTCGCCTTTATTTCCATCGCCCTTTTTTGCTGCGCGACTTTGTCCAGTATGCCGTTGACATACTTGTGGCTGCCGTCGGCGCCAAAATGTTTGGCCAGATTAATGCCTTCATTCAACACAACCCGGTACGGCATATCCAGTCGATGCAACAACTCGTACACGCCGATTCTTAAAATCGCCCTTTCGACCGGGTCTATCGTATCGACAGGACGGTCTACAAATTCCGACAGCACCTGATCAATAGCTTCCAGATTTTTAGGCACACCGTAAAACAACTCGACAAAATAACTTTTCTGAGCGTCTTTCAATCGCTCTTCTTCCAGGAACTGCCGTTCAATCTCGCTAAGACTCTGACCGGCCATCTGCCATTGATACAATGCCTGTACAGCCGCTTTTCGGGCATTGGTTCGAGCTTGACTCATTAGTTTTCCAGATTATTAAATAAATTGACCATTTCAATGGCCGACATGGCCGCTTCCGCGCCTTTATTACCGGCTTTGGTGCCTGCGCGCTCTATCGCCTGCTCAATACTGTCGACGGTTAACACGCCAAAACTGACCGGTACGTCATATTGCAGGGAAACCTGGGCCAAGCCCTTAACGCATTCACCGGCGACATATTCGAAATGCGGCGTACCGCCCCGGATTACTGCGCCTACGGCGATGATCGCATCGTATTTTTTAGTCGCCGCCACGCGTTGCACCACCATCGGCAATTCAAACGCACCGGGAGCCTTGACCAGATGAATATCCGCTTTGTTGGCGCCGTGACGCACCAGCGCATCGATCGCACCGGCTTCCAGTTGTTCAACGATGAAACTGTTAAAGCGGGAGGCTACAATGCAGAATTTTCCGCCTTGAACGAGCAAATTCCCTTCAAAGGTTTTTAGTGTTGACATGATGTTTCTCTACTGTGTGATTAACTGGTAATGTTATTGGAATCGCGTTGTAACAATTAATTGATTCACCACGAAGACACGAAGGGCACGAAGAAAACCAGGGTAAAAACGTTGTGCCCTTCGTGGTATTATTTTTTTAGCCTATAAAGTCAATATCTTCAACCCACATGCTCGGCGACTTCCAAATCAAAGCCTGACAACGCGACATACTTTTTCTGGGTGCCTAAAACTTTCAGTTTGCGCACACCCAGGTCGGCCAGAATTCTCGCGCCCGTGCCGGTGGTGCGCCAATCCGCGGCTCCGGCAGCCTGGACCGGATTAACGATGCCGTTATCTTCCAACTGATAATGATGTATCAGTTCCGCCAGCGACTTGTTATCCTCGCTTTGCCTGATAACCACCAGCACTCCGCGCCCTTCCCCGGCTATTTTCTGCATGGCCTCGCGCAATGAAATACTGCAATCGCTGCGTTTGGATGCAAACACATCATCCAGCAGATTCCGTGCGTGGACCCGGACTAGAACCGGTTCGTCGCCGGAAACCTGGCCCATGACCAGCGCCAAGTGCAGATTATTGTCATTCCTGTCCTGATAGGCATACAACCTGAAATCGCCGAATTCTGTCGGATAAGCGCATTCGCTGATGCGTTCCAGGGTGTTTTCGTGCTGGATGCGGTAATGGATCAAATCGGCGATCGTGCCGATTTTAAGGTCGTGCTGCTTGGCGAACACCTCCAAATCAGGCCGTCTTGCCATCGAACCGTCTTCATTGAGTATCTCAACGATAACCGCGGCCGGTTCGACGCCTGCCAACCTGGCTAAATCGCAGCCCGCTTCGGTATGCCCGGCCCGGTTCAATACGCCGCCGGATTGCGCCATTAACGGAAAGATGTGTCCCGGCTGCACCAGATCGTCGGCCTTGGCGTCCGCCGCGACTGCGCATTGAATGGTGCGCGCCCGGTCGGCGGCTGAAATGCCGGTGGTTACGCCGGTTGCCGCCTCGATAGACACGGTAAAATTGGTGGAATGGGCGGTCTTGTTTTCATTGACCATCAACGGCAAACGTAACTGCTGACAACGCTCGCCGGTCAAGGTCAAGCAAATCAGGCCGCGGCCGTAACGCGCCATAAAGTTAACATCTTCAGGGCGCGTGAATGAAGCCGCCATGACCAAGTCGCCTTCGTTTTCACGGTCTTCATCATCCATAATGATGACCATTTTGCCTAAGCGTAAATCTTCTATAATTTCTTCGATAGTATTCATTTTACCCTTGGGCTCAGCCTAAAAAACCGCTTTTTTGCAATAATTCTTCCGTAATGCCGCTGTGGCTTTTGGCCGCCGCATCACCCTTGATTAACCGCTCCAGATAGCGAGCCAACAAATCCACTTCCAGGTTGACCTTGGTTCCGACCACCGCATCACCCAACGTCGTCTCCTTGAGCGTATGCGGCACGATGTTAACGCTAAACACGGCGCCGTCGACTTCATTGACAGTCAGGCTGATGCCGTTGATGCAGATAGAGCCTTTTTCGGCAATATATTTGGCCAGGTTGTCGGGCGCTTTGAATTTAAAGCGGAAAGAACGTCCGTCCGCCTGCTTTTCCGTTACCGCGCCGATGCCGTCGACATGGCCGCTGACGATATGCCCGCCCAACCGGGTTGACGGGGTCAAGGCCAGTTCCAGATTAACCGGCGTGCCGACTGCCGCGGCATTCAATGTGGTTCTGGACAGGGTTTCATTGGATACATCGGCGCAAAAATAATCCGAGCCCAGTTCCACTGCGGTCAGGCACACGCCGTTGACGGCAATGCTGTCGCCCAGCGCGACATCATGCAGCGGTAATTTTCCGGTCGCTATGGTCAACCTGCAATCGCCGGCTTTCTGCTCGATTGCCGATATTTTCCCCACGGCCAAGATAATGCCTGTAAACATTGCTGCCCCTACAAGGGTGTATAAGTTAATTTTAAATCCTGACCGATCTGCCTGACATCGCGCAATTTCAACTGCTTTTTGTCGGCCATCTGCTGCAAACCCGGCAGGTTAAACAATCCGCGCCCTTGGTCGCCTAAAATACAGGGGGCCATATAAATGACATATTCATCAACCAGGCCTTCAGCCAGCAACGCGCCGTTAAGCACGAAACCCGCCTCAACAAGCAACTCGTTGATTTGCTGCCGGCCTAAAAAATCCATCACCGCATGTAAATCCAACCGCCCGTTTTTTCCCGGCAGTCGATAGACTTCAAAACCCGCCTGCTGCAATCTCTGTTGTTTTTGTTGGTCCTCTGCACAAGTCAAAATCAGGCTGCGTCCCGGAAGCTTAGCCATCTGTGCGGTAACCGGCATGTTTAGCTCTGTGTCCAAAACGACTCGGAGCGGTTGCAAGACATCTCCTTCGACACGCGCATTCAACGCCGGATCGTCAGCCAGCACGGTGCCGATGCCGGTCAAGATCGCCGAACTTTCCGCTCTTAGCCGATGCACATCGGCTCTGGCCTCGGCTCCGGTAATCCATTTGCTTTCGCCCGACGCCATCGCGGTGCGTCCATCCAGACTCATCGCCAGCTTGCTGCGCACAAACGGGCGATTTTGGGTCATGCGCTTGATGAAACCGCGATTCAACGCCATCGCGTCTTCCTGCAACACGCCGCAGGATACTTCAATTCCCGCCACTTTGAGCTTTTCCAGCCCGCTGCCCGACACCTGCGGATTCGGGTCCTGCATAGCCGCAACAACCCGAGCGATTCCGGCTTTTATCAACGCATCGCAACACGGCGGCGTCCTGCCCTGATGGCTGCAAGGTTCCAGCGTCACATAGGCGGTCGCGCCCTTGGCATCCGGCACATTTTTTAACGCTTCGACTTCCGCATGGCCTTGGCCCGCTTTAACATGCCAGCCTTCCCCGATTACTGCATCGTCCCTGACTAAAACACAACCTACGCGGGGATTAGGATCGGTCGTATAGCGGCCTTTTTTCGCCAAGGAAATGGCTTGCGCCATATAGAAAGCATCGTGCGGCGCCGTCATTATTTCTTCTGCAAATGTTCGATCATATCAGTGAATTCACTGACATCCTGAAAACTGCGATAAACCGAGGCAAAGCGCACAAAAGCGACATGATCGAGCAAACTGAGTTCCTTCATGACTTGCTCGCCCAACTCCTGCGCCGGTATTTCCCGCTCACCCTTTGCCATCAAATCCTTTTTTATCCGATTGATCGCGGCTTCGATGTCATCGCTGCCTACCGGCCGCTTTTCCAGCGCCCTGAGCATGCCCGCACGCAGTTTATTTTCCTCGAAAGGTTCGCTTATACCGTTACGCTTAACAATTCGGGGCAATGTTAGCTCGGCCACTTCATGCGTCGTAAAGCGCTCCTTACAGGCGTTACATTCGCGTCGGCGGCGAACCTGATCGCCTTCATGCGCCAATCTGGAATCGAGAACCCGCGTATCTTGCGCCCCACAAAACGGACATCGCATAGTTAAGCCACTGTTTTATATAGACCGATGACCGCCATGAATGGAGGAAATGCCGTCGGCTGCAAGAAGCAGCCCAGGAAAATCGGTCGTCAAATTTGAAAACCGCTAATTTTATAACACTCTGCATTTTATCTGTATTTTATTTTCTAAACTATAATGTCCGCTCAACCACACCGCTCAAGGCAAAGCTAAATGAAAGAACAAGAAGGCGTCATCAAATATCAGTTAAATCATACGCAACAACCGATTGATCCTTTATTCCCATTAACCGAAATCAACGCGTGGCGGACTATCGCAGTCCGGCTTGAACTGATTGGACAAGTCCCGGATCGATACGACAACATCGGCTTCGGCAATATCAGCCAAAGAATCGATCCGCACAGCAACCAATTTATCGTCAGCGGAACTCAAACCGGACATATCGAGCAACTCAGCCGGGAACATTATTGTCTTATCGTCAAAGCGGAACCGCACCGGAACCGGATTGAATCCTGCGGCTTATGCAAGCCCTCTTCAGAGTCACTGACCCATGCCAGCGTTTACGCCCAGGACAATGCCATTCAAGCCATCATTCACGCACACAGTCCCGACATCTGGAAACATACCATAGCGCTTGGACTGCCCCACACGACTGCCGACGTTCCCTACGGTACGGTAGAAATGGCGGCGGCTGTTGAACACTTATTCCAATCCGGCAAGCTGTCGCACACTTCAATATTTACCATGCTGGGGCATGAAGACGGCGTTGTCGCTTTCGGCAGAAACATGCAGGAAGCGGCTTGGGAACTGATTAAACACTTATCGCTGGCTATCAGCATTGAACAACAATCGCTTAACCGATAAAATGCAAAGCTTTATCAGCAACTGTTAATGAAATATGCCGGAAATACTGATCTACACCACCAATATTTGCCCTTACTGCATGATGGCTAAACGCCTGCTCGACAAAAAGGGCGCTCACTACACGGAAATTAATGTGGATGCCGAACCCGGTTTAAGAGAAGAAATGATGCTTAAAACCAAGCGCCGGACGGTTCCCCAAATTTATATCGGCGATTACCATGTCGGCGGCTTTGACGAGCTGCATGCGCTGGATCAACAAAAGAAACTGGATGATTTGCTGAAAACGGCATAAATGTAGCGGCAACGGTCGGGCATAAACCGCATGCCCGACAGGCTTACAACCCCCTTAAAATATCCTTTTTAATATCCTCAACATTTTCCAATCCTACGGAAATTCTTATCAAACCATCCTTAATACCGGCCGCCGCTCTGACTTCCGGCGTTAATCGGCCATGCGTGGTGGTTGCAGGATGGGTGATCGTAGTTTTAACATCGCCCAGATTTGCGGTAATCGACAGCATTTCTGTCGCATCGATCAGCTTCCAGGCGTGATCCTTACCGCCAGTCAATTCAAAACTGACTACGCCGCCGAAATAACTTTGCTGACGCTTGGCCAATTCGTGCTGGGCATGCGATGCCAAACCGGGATAATGAACCTTGGCGACTCCGGCCTGTTGTTCGAGCCAAAGAGCCAACTCAAAGGCGTTGTCGCAATGCGCTTTCATCCTGACCGCCAACGTTTCCAATCCGGACAAGAACACCCAGGCGTTAAAAGGACTCATCGTCGAACCGCCGGTGCGCAGATAGGGGTAAATATACTTTTCTATAATCTCTTCACTGGCGACAACGGCGCCGCCGACACAACGTCCCTGCCCGTCTATATACTTGGTTGCCGAATGGACAACAATGTCCGCGCCCAGTTCCAGAGGCTTTTGCAACACCGGAGTGCAAAAACAATTGTCCACGATCAGTAGGCAGCCGTGTTTATGGGCTATGTCGGCAAGCACCGAAATATCGGCAATTTCAGTCAACGGATTGGACGGCGTTTCCAAAAACAAGAACCGGGTATTCGGCTTAATCGCCGCCTCCCAGGCCGATGCATCGATCAAATCGACAAAATCGGTCTCAACGCCGAATTTGCCGAAATAATTCTGGAACATCAATACGGTATTGCCGAACACGCCGCGCGAACAGACCACGTGATCACCGGCTTTGAGCAGCCCCATGCCGACCGCCATGATGGCCGCCATGCCCGAGGAGAATGCCAGGCAGCGTTCGCCTTTCTCCATTAACGCCAGTCTTTCCTGAAACGCGCTGACCGTCGGGTTGGTAAAACGGGAGTAAATATTGCCCGGCTTCTGGCCGGTAAAGCGCAAAGCGGCCTCTTCGGCGCTCTTAAACACATAACTTGATGTGGCGAAAATCGGAATGCTGTGCTCATCTTCATGAGTACGTTGATGCCCGGCCCTGATCGCCTGGGTTTCCAGAGAATAGTCGTTCCAGTTAATGTCTTTCATTTGTCTTTAAACGTATTTATTTGTTAAAAAGATCAGGCAAAAGGCTAAGGACGAAAGGCAAAAAATAGGCGCCAATCCGGCCGATCTTTGCCTTTCGCCCTTCGCCTTTAGTCTTGCTTGCTCCTCAATCGCCGTTTTGCATGCCGATGATGAAATTTTCCGAGTTTTTTTCTGCTTGCGCACTGTCATTACGCAAAGCCTCGGTACGCTCCAGATACGCATCGTCAATATCACCGGTGATATATTCCTTACTAAAGCAGGAGGTATCGAAGTGCTTGATGCTCTGATTGCCTTTGCGAACCGCATCGATCAAGTCGCCCAACTCCTGATAAATAACCCGGTCTGCGCCTATTGCCTCGCAGACTTCATCTTCTGTACGGTCATGGGCGATCAATTCATGCGCGGCCGGCATATCAATGCCGTACACATTCGGATAACGCACCGGCGGCGCAGCGGAAGCAAAGTATACCTTTTTAGCGCCCGCATCCCTGGCCATCTGGATAATCTGCGCAGACGTAGTGCCTCTGACGATTGAGTCATCAACCAGCAATACATTCTTGCCTTCAAACTCAAGACTGATCGCATTTAACTTTTGCCTGACCGATTTCTCCCTCATTTTCTGGCCCGGCATGATAAACGTCCGGCCGATATAACGGTTTTTTATGAAGCCCTCACGGTACTTTACGCCCAGCAGGTTTGCCATCTGCAAAGCCGCCGTTCTGCTCGTGTCGGGAATGGGAATAACCACGTCAATATCATGATCCGGCCAGTCTCTTTGCACTTTTTTGGCCAACTTCTCGCCCATACGCAACCGCGCCTTGTAAACCGAAATACGGTCAATGATTGAATCCGGCCTGGCAAAATAAACATACTCGAAAATACAGGGGCAATGATCTATCTTGTCGGCGCACTGCTTGGTGTGCAATACACCTGATTCTTCAATAAATACCGCTTCGCCAGGCTCAAGATCCCTGATCAGATCAAAGCCCAACACGTCCAGCGCAACACTCTCGGAGGCTATCATGAATTCCGAACCCTGCTCGGATTTTCTTTCCCCAAACACGATAGGCCGGATACCGTTAGGATCCCTAAAACCTAAAATCCCGAATCCTGCAATCATAATTACAACGGCATAAGCCCCGCGACAACGGCGATGCACGCCGGAGACCGCCTGGAAAACATCGTCCACGCTTAACTGCAATTTACCCAAACTCTGCAATTCGTGAGCAAAAGCATTCAACAAAACTTCAGAGTCCGAATCGGTGTTGATATGTCGTTGATCTTCTACGAACAGCGCTTTTTTCAGCTCTTCGGTATTGGTCAAATTACCGTTATGGGCAAGGGTCAAACCAAAAGGGGAATTCACATAGAAAGGCTGCGCTTCCGCGGAACTGGTGCAACCGGCCGTTGGATACCGGACATGAGCAATACCCATATTGCCTTTCAATCTCAACATTTGGGCATTGGTAAAAACATCACGGGTCAAACCGTTTTCCTTGCGCAAATGCAGCCTGCCGGCCTCACAGGTCACAATGCCCGCGGCATCCTGACCTCTATGTTGCAACACGGTCAGAGCATCATATAACTCCTGATTAACAGCTTGATGTGAAACGATAGCGGCAATACCACACATTATTTTTTAACCTGCATTGTTTTATAGAAATTAGCGATAACTGATGAATTCCGCCATACCTGACGGAATATGATCTCGCAACCAGACGGCGAGCAACTGAAAAGGCGGAATCAGTTTTGATTCTGTCCACCATGAGTCTTTGGGCAGGGACGTCAGTCCCGCCAGTAAAACAACGATTGTAACGACAATCATGCCGCGAACAGCGCCAAAAATCATCCCACCGAAACGATCCATGAAGGTTAATCCGGTGTCTTTAGCCAATACACTCAATAGAAAACCGATTAAACCGCCAAGGCCAAGCGTGATTGCAAATAACGCCAAAAAAGATGCTGTCATCTTGGCAAGCGGGTGATTGATGGTCGAGTCAAGAAAACCGGAAAACTCACGACTAAACCTCAAGCTCACCCAAATGGCCAGTATCCAGAAGACCAATGAAAAAAACTCCCTGATAAATCCGCGCCGCAGCCCCATTACAAGGGAAATAAAAACAAGCCCGATAAGCGTAAAATCTATCCAGATCATGCTTTCATTGCCCGCATCACTCGGATATCAAAATTGCCTTTATGTTTTGCTTATCCAGTCTTAACTTCATTGCCGCGGCCTTTTTCCCGTCAAGCTCAGGACCTACCCGAAGACGATATGCGGTTCCCTTATCTGTTTCAATGGTATCCAGCGAGGCAGGCACGCCTTGTTCACGCAAGCTGTCCCAAAGAGACATTGCATTTTCTTTTTTACTAAAACTGCCGAGCTGAATATACCATCGCACCAATTTTGCATTCGTTTTAGGGGCCGCTTCCGGCTTTTTCGCTTCCGCGACAGCGGCGGCAATGCTCTTTGCATTACTAGGCGTCTTAACGGCCGGTGGTGGCGTGGCTTCAGCCGGAGTTCCGCTGGTTTTGACTGCTGGCGGTGCAATTTCAGGTTTTTTAACCGTTACCGGCTTTACCGGCTCTACGGCTTTTTTAACCTTTGCAGCCGCCTCTTTAACCGCCGTTTCTGCGCGAATATCTCTGACTTGCGCCTTGGAGGCTATGCTGTTGTCTTCTACAGGACGTAAGCGAGGAGCTGCGGCTTCTGCCGATACCGGAGTCTGTTTTTGACGTTGCTTCGGCAGATTGCCTTCAGGTTCGACGGTTTCTTCCGCATTGGTATAACCTTCGGATTCGGCATATAAAGACTCACCGGAACGCCCCTGCTCCGCTTGACCGGCTTCGGGCTCTTCCGTCACCTCTTCCGCAGCTCCGGTGCTTTCAAGAGTATCGCCCGCAGTTTCGGTGGATAAAGGCTCCGGGTCCGGCAACTTTAAAACCTGATCGGCGCCGGCCGGTAATTTTGCAGCCGTATCGGCGCCTGAACCACCTGAAGCCGGAATACTCAATTCGCTTACTACCTGCCCACTGTTATCGACAGGATCATCGAACAGCATCGGGATAAAAATAGCGCATAAGGCCGTAACAACGACGGCGCCAATCAAACGTTGTTTTAATTCATGATCCATTTCGTCTACTCACTTATTCTCAAATTCAACCAAGCACTCAGATACCAAAAAGAAAGATCCAAAAACCAGTAACAGATCACCTTCATTCGACTGATTTTTTGCGGCCGCAAAGGCTTCAGTGAAATCGGCAAAACCAAAAGAAACTCTGGACACGGAACTTTGCGAAAAAACTTCACGCATAACCGATTCCGTAGCCGCTCTGGGATTCGCCAACGGCGCGAAAAACCAGTCGTAAACCACTGGATTCATAATTTCAAGCACACCGGCGATGTCCTTGTCTTTCATCATAGAAAAAACAGCATGGATGCGTCTGCCGGGAAATACAGCGGTCACATAGTCAGCCAATGTTCTGACTGCCTGGGGATTATGCCCCACATCCAGCAGCACGGGGATTTCGCCGTCAATCAGCTGAAATCGTCCGGCTAAATGGACATTTGCCAGTCCCTGCCTGATTGATGTTTCGGTGACCGGCAAAACCCCGGCCATCTTGGTCAACGCAAAAACAACCGCCGATGCATTACGATATTGATGCTCGCCTTTTAAACCCGGATCGGGTAATTGTAGCATTTGCCGGTCGGCAGAAAACCAATCCCATCCTGTCGTCTGCTTTTTATAAGTAAAATCCTTACCGATACAATACAGCAAGGCATGCTGCTCAATAGCGCTCTGTATCAATGATTCGGGAGGGGAGGGATCGCCTGTGACGGCCGGGGTTTCCGCCCGGAAAATACCTGCCTTTTCCCGGCCTATCGCTTCCCGTGTACCTCCCAGCCACTCAACATGGTCAATACAGATGCTGGTCACCAATGCCACGTCGGGGTCGACGATATTGACTGCATCCAGTCGTCCGCCGAGGCCCACTTCCAATAATTGAACATCGACGCCGGCACGGTGGAATATGTCCAACGCAGCCAATGTACCAAATTCGAAATAGCTTAACGAGGTATCGCCCCTTACCGATTCTATTCGGGCAAATGCCTCGCAAATCCGGTCATCCGAAACAGGTTTGCCGCCTATTTTTATTCGTTCATTATATTTCAGAATATGCGGCGATGTGTAAGCGCCTACCCGATAGCCCTGCGCAGTATAAATGGCCTCAAGATAAGCGACAGATGAGCCCTTGCCGTTGGTTCCGGCTACGGTAAGGGTCGGTGGTTTGACATAATCAGGGTTTAGTGCATGAAAAACTTGCGCCGCCCGCTCCAAGCCCAAATCAATTACTAAAGGATGTAAGCTTTCCTGCCATTTCAGCCAACCCTGTAGCGAATCAAAATGTATCATTAACCGATATTTGTCAGTCTTCCTGATCCGGCTGATGGCCGGCATCATCCGCTTCAGCAATTACTTCCAGACCTGTATCCGCAGCGGCGCGTTGGGCAATAGCGTCTCTACCGGCCATCAGTATCGCCAAAATAGCGGCTATTTTGTCGCGCATTTCACGCCTGTCGATAATCATATCGATAGCGCCATGCTCCTGTAAAAACTCGCTGCGCTGGAAGCCTTCCGGCAGTTTTTCACGGACGGTTTGCTCTATGACTCTGGGGCCTGCAAAGCCGATCAAGGCATTGGGTTCGGCAACATTAATGTCACCCAGCATGGCTAAACTGGCTGAAACGCCGCCCATGGTCGGGTCGGTCATAAACGAAATATACGGCAGTCCCGCCTCGGACAACTTGGTTAACGCCGCGCTGGTTTTCGCCATCTGGAACAATGAAAACAACGACTCCTGCATACGCGCGCCACCACTGGCCGTAAACACAATAAACGGTACGCCCAATTCCAGGCTTTTGTTGATGCCGCGAACAAATTTTTCACCGACCACCGAACCCATCGACCCGCCCATAAAACCGAAATCGAACGCGGCTGCAACAATATCCCGGCCCTTTAACTGACCTTTCATGACCACCAGCGCATCGTTTTCTTTAGTCTGTTTTTGCGCCTGTGTAACACGGTCTTTATATTTCTTGCTATCTTTGAATCTCAACGGATCGACGGGCTTAACATTTTTTCCGATCTCTTCATGGCCGCCCTCGTCCAAAAACATATTCAATCGCGTTCTGGCCGAAATGCGCATGTGATGCTCGCATTTTGGACAAACACTGAAATTTCTTTCCAGTTCCGTATTGTAAAGAATCGCATTACAGCTAGGGCACTTATTCCACAATCCTTCGGGTACGGCGCCTTTTTTATTCGACCCTTCCGTTCTAATTGTTGAAGGGATTAACTTTTCAAACCAACTCATTCATATGCCCCATTGTGTTGCTGTTGCCTGATGGACTTTCTTGCGTCAGCCCATCCTACTTATCTATTCTCTAGTTATCCATTGCCTGGCGCATGGCGACCAATAACTCGACTATTTCGTTTTTAGCACGTTCCGGCTCATCCAGATTGGCTTCAATTTTGCTGATCAGAGCGCTGCCAATGACTACACCGTCACCTAAGCCTGCAACCGTCTTTGCCGTTTGTGCGTCTTTGACGCCAAAACCGATAGCCACAGGCAAGCGGGTATTGGCCCTGATTCGATTGAGCTTGGCTTCGACATCCGCAGTATTCAGATGTCCGGCGCCGGTTACGCCTTTCAGCGAAACATAATAAATATAACCGCTGCCGGCAGTGTCCATTTTCTTAATACGCTCATCACTGCTGTTGGGCGCCAATAGAAAAATCGGATCAATGTCACGCGCTTTCAGCAAGGCAACGCATTCTTCCGCTTCTTCCGGCGGCAAATCGACGGTTAAAACACCATCAATCTCGGCGCGTTGGGCGGCATTGGCAAAATCTTCGTAACCCATAGCTTCGATAGGATTCACGTAACCCATCAGCACCACCGGCGTATGTTGATTGGTTTTCCGAAATTCCGCCGCGATCGCCAATGTGCGCCGTAAGCTCATTTTATGTTCTAAAGCGCGCTCACTGGCCCGCTGAATAACCGGGCCGTCCACCATAGGATCGGAAAACGGCACGCCCAATTCGATAATATCAACGCCGGCTTCGACCATTGCATGCATCATCGGCAAGGTAAAACCGGGTCTCGGATCGCCAGCGGTAATAAACGGGATTAACGCCTTGCGGCCTGTTTTGGATAATGCTTCAAATGTAGCGGCTAATCGGCTCACAGTTCTATCCCCTCGCGTTGCGCCATCGTTTGCATGTCTTTATCGCCGCGACCGGACAGGCAGACAATGATAATGTCGTCTTTGCTCATAGTCGGCGCAAGCTTCATCGTGTAAGCCATCGCATGGCTGGATTCCAACGCTGGAATAATGCCTTCCATCCGGGTCAATGAATGAAAACCTTCCAACGCCTCATTGTCGGTAATATTGACATACTCGGCCCTGCCGGTATCTTTCAGCCAGGCGTGTTCAGGGCCTACGCCCGGATAATCGAGACCCGCTGAAATGGAGTGCGTTTCGATGATTTCACCATCGTCATCTTCCATCAGGTAAGTCCGGTTGCCATGCAGCACGCCGGGACGGCCAGCGCATAAAGGGGCGGAATGCCGGCCTGTTTCAATGCCGTCGCCGGCTGCTTCAACACCGATCATTTTTACCGAACGGTCGTCGATAAATGGGTAAAACAAACCGATGGCGTTCGATCCGCCGCCAACGCAGGCAACCAGCGCATCCGGCAAGCGCCCGGCCTGCTCCAGGCATTGCTGCCTGGCTTCACGGCCGATAATAGCCTGAAAATCCCTGACCATCGCCGGATAAGGATGGGGACCTGCAACCGTACCGATAATATAAAAAGTATTATCGACATTGGTCACCCAGTCTCTGAGCGCCTCGTTCAACGCATCTTTTAAGGTTTTTGAACCGGATTCAACGGCGACAACTTTCGCACCCAGCAACTTCATCCGGTACACATTTAAAGACTGCCGCGCAACATCGACGGCGCCCATGTAAACCACGCACTCCAGGCCCAGCCTTGCTGCAACCGTCGCCGTCGCCACGCCATGCTGACCGGCTCCGGTTTCGGCAATAATCCGTGTCTTTCCCATGCGTTTGGCCAACAAAGCTTGACCGATCGTATTGTTTATTTTATGTGCGCCGGTATGATTCAAATCTTCGCGCTTTAAATAAATCTGCGCACCGCCAAGCTCCCGGCTCCAGCGTTCGGCATGATATAAAGGCGAAGGCCTGCCCACATAGTATTTTAAATCGGCATCCAGTTCCGCAATAAACTCAGGATCGTTTAAATACTGCTGATAAGCGGCATTCAATTCTTGAATCGGCGGTATCAATGTTTCGCCGACGAACATTCCGCCATAAGGGCCGAAGTGCCCTCTCTCATCGGGCATATTATATTTTTCTGTCATATTATTATTCTGTCACCCTCGTTAACTTCACGTATGAATGCCGCCATTTTTAGCGCATCCTTAACACCTTTTTCCGCTTCCACACCGCTGCTGACATCCAGCGCATAAGGTCTTACTGTCTGCACCGCTTGCCTGGCGTTGTTCTCGTCCAAACCTCCCGCCAGCACGATAGGCAAGGCGCAATGCTCAGGAATTTTGTTCCAGTCAAACCGACTGCCGGTACCGCCTTTTGCTCCCGGATCATAAGCATCCAGCAGCAGCCCTGCCGCATCATGATATTGCCGGGCCAAACCTGGAATATCGATGCCGTCCTGCATTCTCACCGCCTTCATATAACGCTTGCCGTAAAGCCTGCAAGCTTCAGCGGGTTCATCGCCATGAAACTGCAAACAATCTATCGGCACTTGGTCCAAAACCTCATTTATCCGCGACTCTTGCTCATCGACAAACAAAGCGACGACCGAAACAAACGCGGGCAAGGCATTAACAATCTTAACAGCCTGACCAATATCGACATGTCTCGGGCTTAGCGGGTAAAACACCAGACCGATAGCATCCACGCCTAACCGAGCCGCACAAACAGCATCTTCAACGCGGGTAAAGCCGCAAATTTTAACGCGAGTTCGCATAAAGTGGTATGAGAATTTAACAAAAAAGAGTTAGCCGCCTAGAATACCATAAAATGGCATGATGATTTTGTCTGTAATCACAACAAGGGTTAAGTAATAAAAATCATGGGTTCTGTATGCCGGCTTAATGCTCGTGCTCATGATCGTGACTATGTTCATGATCGTGTTCATGGAAATCAGCCGCAGGAACTTGCAGCGACTTAACCGCCACACCGTATTTATAAACCATCAAGCCGCCCAAATCGGCGCCCAGCATCATTAATCCACAGAGCAACGCCGCCAATATCAGGAAAAAACTGTTAGCTCCGCCCTGAATGATTCCGCCGCTTTTCATGCGCCAAGCCGACAATAGAACCGCCAAAGAAAGTACGGATACGCCTAAATGTTCGTGCCGCTCCATAATGGCGTGAACATTCTCCCCATGCGGGACAGAACCTGCGGCAATGAAACCGGCGATAACCGTAAATACCGAGGCTACTGCCCCCAAATACAGCAGCCAGCCGGCGACATTACGGCATTGCGGTTTTTTAGCCAGCGTACCGAACAGATCCAAAACGAAAAATGTCGATAAAAATGCAATCGGGAAATGTACCAGCAAGGGATGAATATTATCCATGCTGGAAATGCCGGGCATTAATGCCGGAAAAACACCTGGCGAATCGTGGGCTGTAAGCCCCTCAAAAAAAGCCAACAGACCTGCAACGCTGTCAGCAATGCCGCCATGATCGCCTCCGCCGTGAACCTGAAAAGATAAAAAATTATTCATATCGACATCACTATATATTTGTAAAAAAGACAATCTACTCGATATTCAGGCAATTGCAAATAAGCAATGCCATGCCTTAATCATGTCGCCTGGCGTCGGCCGGCAGCTTATCAAACACCGGATGTTTGACGATGCCATAATGATCAGGATAATAAACCGCACCCAGGTACAATCCGTCAGGAGGCGCCGTAACGCCGCCCAGTTTGCGGCTTTTAATCTCGAGCAGCTCTTGGGTCCAGTTTAGCGGCTGCTTTCCGGCGCCTATATCGATCAATACCCCGGCAATATTTCTGACCATGTGATGTAAAAAAGCGTTGGCGGAAATATCGATAATGACCTTATCGTCCTCCCGGTACACATCGATAAAATACATCTCCCGGCAAGGGCTTTTGGACTGGCAACCTTGCGCCCTGAACGAGGAAAAATCATGCTTGCCGATCAGATGTTGCGCCGCCAGATGCATCTTATCGGCATCCAGCGGATTGTGGTGCCAAGTCACCTGATTGCGTAGTAGCGCCGATTTGATCGGGCGGTTTAGAATGACATAGCGATAAAAACGCGCAATGGCGCTATACCTGGCGTGGAAATCACCGATCGCCTGTTTTACCCAAGTGATTCTGACATCATCCGGCAGATTACTGTTGCCGCCCAGCATCCAGGCGTGGAGTTCGCGCTCTGTTTTCGCGTCAAAATGCACAACCTGCTCAAGCGCATGCACACCGGTATCGGTTCTTCCCGCGCACTGCACGGTAACTGGATGATTGGCGACTCTCGACAGAGCCTGCTCAAGCACCTGCTGGACACTGCGCTGATGGGTTTGCCATTGCCAGCCTGAGAAACCGCTGCCGTCGTATTCGATGCCTAAGACAATACGCGTCATTCAAGCACCTTTACGCTTACAAAAAAATTACTCATGAATATAAACCTTAACCCCGGCCTCGACCCGGTTAAACAAATCCAGCACATCCGCATTGTTCATCCGAATGCAGCCATGCGATTCGGGACGGCCGTTGATTAAATGATCGGGGCAACCGTGGATATAAATATATCGCCAAGCGGTATCGACGTTGCCGTAACGGTTCTTGCCCGGCTCCAGGCCGCCCAGCCATAAGATTCGGGTTAACATCCAGTCGCGTTGCGGGTGCTGCTCGCCCAGATCGGCGCTGTAAATTTCACCCGTGGGGCGTCTGCCGACAAAAACCGAATTTAACGGCTGCCCTGCACCAATCTTGGCCCTGATTTTATGCCAGCCGGTGGGCGTACATTCACTGCCCATCAATTCGCCCGCGCCTTTTTTTGCCGTGGAAACGGGATAATGCACCACCCTGTTTCCATCCGCATAGACAGTCAGCTGCTGACCGGCAATGCAAATATCCAGATAATTCTCCGTATCGCCCACCCCATTCTTTTTCATTGGCGCCCCCCCTGTTCTTTATTTCTCAAATAAAGCTATCGACTCCACATGCCCCGTTTGCGGAAACATATCCATCACCCCGGCCTTAATCAGTTTATAGCCCAATTCATTAACCAGAATACCCGCATCACGGGCGAGCGTCGACGGATTACAGGACACATAAACAATCTGCTCGGGCTGCCATTTTTTAAAATGATGCAAGACCTCGGAAGCCCCGGCCCTGGAGGGATCGAGCATGATTTTGTTGTATTTACGGTTAACCCAGGGCTGATCGCTAATATCCTTGCTCAAATCGGCCGCATAAAATTCAACATTCTCTATGCCGTTGTGGCGGGCGTTTTCTTTGGCGTGATTAACCAGAGGTTGATCGCCTTCGACGCCGACCACGCGACCTGCAAATTTCGCCATCGGCAGGGTAAAGTTGCCCAGGCCGCAAAACAAATCCAGCACCGAGTCGTTTTCATTCAACGCCAGCGTTTCCAGCACCCGGTTGATCATTTGCCTGTTAATCTCATAATTAACCTGAGTGAACATGGCCGGTTTGAATTTAAACTCCAAGCCCAGATCCGGCAGCGCATAAGTCGGTATGACTTCCGGCTCGCCATCCAGCGGCACGATCGTATCCGGGCCTTTGGATTGCAGACACACCGATATGCCGTGCCGATGACCAAACTCGCGCATTCGCTCCTTATCGGCAGCGGTCGGCGGCTCCAGCACCCGAAACGACAACACGCATTGCTGATCGCCGATAGCCACTTCGATCTGCGGAATTTTATCTCTAATGGTCAAACCCCCGATCATTTCCGACAAGGCCATCAGCCGGGTGCCGACAATAGGATTCATCACCACGCAACTTTCAATCTCAGCTAAGTAAGGATGCCGCCTTTCCCTGAAACCGACCAACACCCGGTTCTTTTTCTCGACATACTTAACGCCCATCCTCGCTTTGCTGCGATACCCCCAATGCGGGCCTTCCAGCGGCTGCCAAAGCTCCGGTATTTCGGTCTTACCGATGCGCTTGAACTGATCGACCAGCAAATCCTGCTTGATTCGAATTTGCGCGGCCGATTCCACATGCTGAAAACTGCAACCGCCGCACACGCCGTAATGCGCGCACAACGCATCGACCCGGTCGGCCGCGCGGCTTAACAGCTTGACGACCTTGCCTTCCGCATAATCCTTGCGGCTTTCGGTATAAACGAACTCCACTTTTTCGCCCGGCAAGGCCTCATCAATAAATATCACCTTGCCATCGACATGCGCCACGCCGCGCCCATCATGAGCCAACGATTCAATCGTGACTTTAACCGGCTCTGCCGGTAACGGTTTTTTAACTCTTCTTCTATTTGCCATGTTTACTTTTGTTTCCAGCTTCCCGAGGATTGATACCACCAGCCTGCCTGGGCATTAGTTACCCAACGGCCGGCAAAAGTTGATTTGATTTGCGCCGCCCAATCGGGATGACCGTTGGCATTGGCAATCGCCTGATAAAGGCTTTGCCGGTCGGCATTTTCCGCAGCGACCAATTTATTGACCTGATTCCTGTCTTTAAGCGGCACGCTTTCAATATCCCTGACCGCGAGCAAACCATCCGCCTGTATGCCGATAAAACCTGCCGCATATAAAGGTTGAAGACTGGCAAAGCGGCCTTCCATCGTGGCGCGCAACTGCCTGATCTCGGCGCTATCGATCGCCAGATCAGCCTCATCGGCTTGCGCGGACGAAACCACCGTATTGATCGCGGTATCAATGATCCGATACATACCTACCTGCCAATCCGGCAAACCGGCCTTAGGCTTGGGTTCCGTTTTTTGCGGGGTGATGCCTTGAATGTCTTTGATGATTTCATCTGCGGCTTTTTCGGCGGCAGCGGCAGGGAAATAAATGTTGATGGTGACACAGGCAGTCAACAATAACGCGCTTAATACTGATATTTTTCTCATAACGCTCTCCAAACTATTCAATAATTACTGGTCTGATGCCGACTAACCGCTCCATCAATAAATTCAAGTCAACAGGGGGATTATAGCCGATCGCATCGATTCGCGGCAGACTGACGCAGATGATAAAAAAATGAGGATAAAAAAAGGGAAACGGACTCTAATCAAGAGAACTGGCAGCAGGACTCATGCTCACTTTTCGTTCCTTGCTATTAGCTTTGATAAAACCCGGTTTCCATAAAAAAGCACGATGCGTTCGCCTTTGTCCGAAGCGATATATAGCAATCCAAGAAAAAATATTACGATTAATCCGGGCCTACGCAGGACAAACCTGCCCCCCATAAAACAATGAGCTCAAGTTTTGCATTGTGCATTCTTGGCTCGTTTCTCTATTTAGGCGAAAAAACGGGGATAAACGTTGTCGCCGTTCACATCAATCTGATACAAACCGGCTCTGCTGGCGGCATAGAGGAATTCTGTAATCACGTCTAAAGCATCGGACCTAACCCAATACGCTATCTGAACACTTTATTCGAATGTTCCGATAACAATTCAGGCGGGTTGCCCATATCCGTAAGCACCTGATGATTTATCCCGAGCAACGCCGCCGCGAATTCATCGGGACGTAAAACGAGATAGGCATTCCACGCGGCGAGCTTTGCATCCGATAACAATTCATCAGTGGCCTCTTGCTCCTTGGACAGGCTGATTTGCGCCTTGGACACTGCATCAAGATCCGCATAGCCGTCTTTAAATAACTGGCTTGTTTGCTGAAACGTTAAACGTGTTTGGGCGGTTTGTAACTGGCTGGATTTTGCGGACAGCTCTGTCTGGGTTTTGGCATTCAACACCGTTCGAAGCCTGGTTTCGGCATCGATCAACGCTTGTCGATAGAGCGCCTCGGTTTTCAGCACATCGGCATGCGCTGTTTCGACAGCCGCATATTCCGAAGTAAAAGGTCCCAAGGGTTGCTGAAGCACGACGCCGAAACGGTAACTATTTGCCGAAGTTGAACCGATAGCCGCATCGACACTATTCGGGTCCTGTCCCAGCCAATCATAGCGTCCGGTCATGGCAACGGTGGGATAAAAACTTGCTCGTGTCTGCTCAAGCTTATGCCGTGCCATCGTCACCCGCTCTTTTGCGGCTTTTACGCCCGGGTCATCCTGGACAATCAACTCAAGCTCGTCATCATTCAAGTTCATCTGTTCCACCTCAGGAATAGGCGTCTCAAGCCGAAAAACATGTCCGGCGGGAAGGCGCAATCCCAGCGTTCTTGCCAACACCGCAGACTTATCAAACAAGGTCTGGCAAACCTGAAACATGCCTTGCTCGCTTTTGGCAAAGGTTACTTTCTCCCGGCTTAATGCGATGTGATTATCAACACCTTCCCCATACCTTTTTTCGGTCCGCTGCAACACACCGCGCAACAATTCGCTCATCTCGGCTTGGTGCAAAAGCGCCGTTTGCGCTTTGAATAAATCGTTATAGGCGATCAATACGGTGCTTAAGGTTTCATTAGTCTGCCTGACAAGATCGTTCTCACTGGCCTGGACGCCCGCTTTCGCACTGCGGTAGCCGGCCAAATCTTTACCGCCGTTAAAGAGATTCCAGTTAGCATTCAACGAAGCATAACTGGAATACTGGCTTCGCTGTCCGCCCACAACGGACGATCCTACGGAGGTGGTTTGAGCCGATGGATTTTGGGTGACAAAACGCTCCCCTTGCATAGAAACACTGGCCGTGGGCAGAAACGGCGTTACTGCCGCCAACACCTGCGTATTGGCTTTTTTTAACTCCAGCTCAGCTATCAAAACCTGAGGATGCTCAGACATCGCAACGACAACCGCTTCCGCCAGGGAAAGCGGCTTAAATGTCGTTCCCGAACGACAAGATGGAGTTTCGCGAGCCTCCGCCTTAGGCAGTTGAGCATCCGCTGAAACCACCGGAACGGAAACACCGATCCACACTACACAAACAAAACAGCGCAACGCTTTATTCATCATATTCGATTGTTGTATTTAATGACTGGATTAACAAGATACTTCAGTTGACCGGTTCCGCTCCGGTACTTTCAAAGCAAGCTTTGAACTCCGACGACCCAAATCAGGTTTAGTTACGCTTGAGTTAACCGCACCACCTCATCCACCTTTAGGCTCGCGGGTAGTTGATGCGTAATGAACAGCATGGTGACTTTGCCTTTCAGCTGATTGACGGTGGCTGCAAAATGCTCCGCAGTGGCGCTGTCCAGGCTGCTAGTCGCTTCGTCGAACAACAAAATCTTAGGCCGCTTGAGCAAAGCACGGGCAATCGCCAACCGTTGTTTCTGTCCGCCTGACAGACCGACCCCGCGTTCGCCGATAACGGTCTGGTAGCCTTCCGGCAGCTTCTCAACGGCTTCGTGAATTTCCGCCAATTTGCAAGCCTGCACCACTTGATCGAAGGTGGTATGCGGATTGGAAAAAATAAGGTTTTCATAGAGGGTGCCGGAGAACAGGACGGTTTCCTGCGGCACCACGCCAAAGTGATGCCGCAGTTCATTGGCGGAAAAGTGGCGGATGTCGTGGTCGTCGATATGAATGCTGCCCTCGCTGGGCAGATAGAAACCCAACATGAGTTTAGCAAGCGTACTCTTACCGGAGCCGGACGGCCCCATCAGGGCAATGCATTGGCCCGGTAAAATGCTCATATTAAAGTTTTGGTACAGGTAAGGGAGATTCTCGGCATAACGAAAACCCAAGCTGCGAATCTCCAACTTACCTTGTCCGCCCCCTTCCCTTGCCGGCTTCAACGAATACGGTTCGGTAGGAGCATGCATTACATCGCCCAAGCGCTTAACCGCAATGTTGGCCTGCTGGAATTGCTGCCATAATCCGACCATCCGCAACACCGGCTGAGAAAGCCGCCCGGCAAACATCTGGAAGGCCACCAGCATGCCGATAGTAAAATCCTGAGTCGTCATCGCCAGCCAAGCGCCAAGGCACAGAATCGTCATCGTCATCATCTGCTCCAGGGTATTGGCGGCCACGTTGTAGCTGTTGGACAGTTGCCGTGCATTAAATCCGGCTTCCAGATAACCGGCTAAATATTCGCCGTAGCGCGACACCACCTGCGGTTCCATTTGCAGGGATTTGACCGTTTCCATGCCGGACACATATTCGGTAACGAACGATTGATTGCGCGCACCGAGCAAAAACTGTTGATTTAACCGCTCGCGCATCAAAGGGGTAATGGCCAGGCTCAACAGCACGATCAGCAGCAACATGGACAGTGCCGCCACCGACGGCAGCCAGCTGTAATAAAACATAATCGCCAGATAGAACACCAAAAACGGCACATCCAGAATCAGCGTGACGGCCGCTCCGCTCAAGAACTCGCGGATGCTTTCGATACCCTGTAGACGCGCCACCAGCGTACCGGTCGATCGATGTTCGAAATAGCGCAGCGGCAACCTGAACAGGTGCGCGAACACCTGCGCACCCAACACCGAATCGATGCGGTTGCCGGTATGGGTCACCAGATACTGCCGCACCCAACTCATCACCGCATTGAACACCATGAAGATACCCATGCCGACTGCGATCACCACCAGCGTACTCATCGTATGATGGACAATCACCTTATCGATGACGGTCTGGGTGAACAACGGCGTAGCCAAGCCGACCAATTGCAACGCCAGCGACGCCAGCAGCACATCGCGCCAAACCTTCTTGTGTTTGAGCAACTCCGGTATAAACCAGCGGAAGCCGAACTCCTTGTCTTCATCCTCATCTCCCCCCTTACTTTTAGGTGCGGCGAACTGCAACACATGCCCGGCGCAACGTGCCGTGAATTCAGTCAGAGGAAGATGTTGCGGCTCCTGGCTACCCGGCTCAAAAAACAGCACCGTATCTTTTTCCAGCCGCACCAACAGAGCGAGACCGTGCGTTTCCAATTGTTGTTCAGCTTGCACATCGGGTTCACTTTGATCTTTAGCAGGCTCTGGATCGATGACCGGGTTGAGTGCTGCAAAACACGGAAAGTTCAAGTGTGCGAAATCCGCTTCCCGTACCTTGCGCCAGCGGCCTTTAAGTCCCAGTTCATGCAGGGCGTGTTGCAAGATTGCCGAGTTATAGGGCGAAGAGAACTGGCGCAACGCCATTGCCGTATCAAACGGCACACGATGCACTTGGCAGGCGCATTGTAATGCCCAGACGAAAGTTTCGGTACTGATCGGCAAGAGTTTTTTCTTGCCGTTCACCCTACGGTGCAGTGCGTCTCTCATCGTTCATGCCCTGCTTCACGTTTGTTGCTCCATTTCTCCGCCATCGTTTAGCTCAGCCTCGCTATGCCTTCGCTCAATCCGGCCAAGTCGTGCAAGAGTTGTGGATTTGCGCCGAAAGCGGGACTGCTCAGTACGTCTTGCGCCGCAGTCTGGCTAAAGCCGCTAAAGTTGCCGTTTTTGCCGTACTGATTAGCCAGATCGCCGCCCAATGCTTCGCTGTCGCTAGCGGACAGGTGTGCGGTGAGCAGGCTGTCGGTAGCGCTCCAGTGCATGAAGTTGGCACCGCCGCCGTTCGCTTGGTCGAAAGCATTGACGATGGCGGTAAAATCATAGTTCTGTATCGATTTGTTCAGCAGCGGATCGCTTGACGCCGGATCGAACCCCGCCATGACATCGGCTATGACTTGTAGATTGAGGACGCTCTTGTGGTTGGCGGTGGTGTTGTACCAATCATTCAGGGTGATTTGATCACTATTTCCCACCTCCAGAATCAGGTCGTTGCCCGATTTGGACAGGGCAAGGTCGGCATACTGGATGCCGCCGCCCAAGCTCAAAGTGTTGTCGGTTCCAATTCCGCCATTAAGAATATCCTGACCGTCGTTACGGTTGAACACAACAACATCCGCTCCGTCGCCGGTATTGATAATGTCGCTGCCTGCTCCGCCTGCAAACAATTCGTTACCCGCTGCGCCGGTAAGCGTATCGGCGCCCATGCCGCCGTCCAATAGATTTGTGCCCGCGGTGTCGCTCAAAGTGTCGTTGCCATTTCCGCCTTGCAGAATATCATTGCCTGCATTCCCGTTTAACACATCATTGCCATCGAGCCCGGCTAATGTATCGGCATAGTCCGTGCCGATAAGATTGTCACCACCAGCTGTGCCGACCATCTGGGTTAGCTGAGTCTTGGTTAGGCTTGTGCCGTCCGCAAACTGGAAATTTTCGATACGGTAGGTATCTGCACTCCACCAATTTTCTATCGTTATCTGATCCGTGTTCGCAGGATTTAATCGGTCTGTGAGTCTGAGTAGAAGATTGTTTCCGTTTCGACCCGCATTGATGTCATCCGCCGTTATCCCGGCGCCAAACACCAGTTTGTCCAATCCGGCCACCCCGGAGGCATAGCCATAACCGTTATCGTTGATGCTGTCTTGGCCGTCACCCCGGCTGAACAGGTAAGTGTCGGCGCTGCCGCCGCTCACAATGCGATCATTGCCTGTACCGCCGGTAAAGGTATTGGCGTAGTTGCTGTTGCTGTAGGACACGTTGCTGGATTGGATCAGGTCGTTACCCGCGCCGCCTTCTATCGTATTGCTGGTGGCGTAGCCGAAGGTCACGGTGTCGTTGCCGTCACCACCGTAGATGATATTACTGCCAGCGGTAGCCGTGATGATGTCGTCTCCGCCCAAGCCGTAAAGGGCGCTATTATCCCCAGGACCGGTCAGCGTGTCCGCCCCTTCGCTGCCGTAAATCTTTTTGCTCAACACTGTGAGCTGGGCGGCGCTCAGACTCATACCATCGGCAAACTGGACGCTCTCTATTTGATACTGGCTTGAAGCCCACCAGTTTTCAAGGGTGATCTGGTCCGTAGCCGAGGCATTGTTGGGATCGCTGATCTTCAATATCAGGTTATTGCCTACCCGGCTGCCTTGAAGGTCGCCCGCCGTTATCCCGGCTCCAAACACCAGTTTGTCCAATCCGGCCACCCCGGAGGCATAGCCATAACCGTTATCGCTGATGCTGTCCTGGCCGTCACCCCGGCTGAACAGGTAAGTGTCGGCGCTGCCGCCGCTCACAATGCGGTCGTTGCCCGTACCGCCGGTAAAGGTATTGGCGTAGTTGCTGTTGCTGTAGGACACGTTGCTGGATTGGATCAGGTCGTTACCCGCGCCACCTTCTATCGTATTGCTGGTGGCGTAGCCGAAGGTCACGGTGTCGTTGCCGTCACCACCGTAGATGATATTACTGCCAGCGGTAGCCGTGATGATGTCGTCTCCGCCCAAGCCGTAAAGGGCGCTATTATCCCCAGGACCGGTCAGCGTGTCCGCCCCTTCGCTGCCGTAAATCTTTTTGCTCAACACTGTGAGCTGGGCGGCGCTCAGACTCATACCATCGGCAAACTGGACGCTCTCTATTTGATACTGGCTTGAAGCCCACCAGTTTTCAAGGGTGATCTGGTCCGTAGCCGAGGCATTGTTGGGATCGCTGATCTTCAATATCAGGTTATTGCCTACCCGGCTGCCTTGAAGGTCGCCCGCCGTTATCCCGGCTCCAAACACCAGTTTGTCCAATCCGGCCGCAACACCGGTGTTGCTATAGCCGTTGTCATTGATGGTGTCCTGTCCGTCACCCCGGCTGAACAGGTAGGTGTCGGCGCTGCCGCCGCTCACCATGCGATCGTTGCCGGTACCACCGGTAAAGGTATTGCCGTAATTGCTGTTGCTGGTGTTCACATCTTTGAAACTAATCAGGTCATTGCCCGTGCCAGCGTCAATGATGTTGGCGGTATAGGCCCCGAAGTTGATAGTATCGTTGCCGTCGCCGCCATAAATAATGTTGCTACCATCGGTATCCGTGATGGTGTCGTTACCCTCGTCACCATAGATGATATCGCTGCCTCCGGTATCCGTGATGGTATCATTACCGTCGCCACCGTAGATGATATTACTGCCAGTGGTAGCCGTGATGGTGTCATCTCCGCCCAATCCGTAGAGGGTGTTATTGTCTGCGAAACCCGTCAGGGTATCCGCTCCCTCGGTGCCGTACAGCTTATTGCCCAATACTGTGAGCTGGACAGCGCTCAGACTCGCACCATCGGCAAACTGGACACTCTCTATCTGATACTCGCTTGAAGTCCACCAGTTCTCGAGGGTGATCTGATCGGTGGCCGAAGCATTATTGGGATCGCTGATCTTCAGGATCAGGTTATTGCCTACCCGGCTGCCTTGAAGGTCGCTCACCGTTATCCCGGCTCCAAACACCAGCTTGTCCAAACCGGCCACCCCGGAAGAGACATAGCTGTTGTCGTTGATACTGTCCTGACCGTCACCCCGGTTGAAAATGTAGGTGTCGGCGCTGCCGCCGCTCACCATGCGGTCGTTGCCCGCACCACCGCTAAAGGTATTGACGTAGCTGCTGTTGCTGTTGGACCGGTTGCTGGACTGAATTAGATCGTCACCCGTGCCGCCGTCGATGGTGTTGGAGGTGTTGTAACCAAAGGTCACGGTGTCATTGCCGTCGCCTCCGTGAATTGTATCGTTTCCACCTCCGGTGTTAATCGTGTCGTCACCCGCTCCAGCACTCAAAACGTCATTCCCGACAGTTCCATTCAAAACATCATCCCCACTCTGCCCCAAGACATAAGCATCCCCAGCCACAGCCGTTACGGCTCCACTGCCGATGCGCACATGCAAGTCATTCAATATCGCTTGCAACTGCGGGTCGTCGAGACTGACCTTTTCCGCATACGCCGTCAGCCTGGCGGTGTTTACCCCTGTCCAGCCCATTGACTTGAGTTTTTGTCCCTGAATACGATCAAGCTCCAATAAATCAAGCAATGCGCCTTTGGCGTCGGTGAGGCTGAGGGTATCCAGAACGGTATTGATGCCGCTGGTATCAACGGCGATGCCGTCGCCGCTGATAGTCAGGGTGAGCGCGTTAAGGTAGGGTTTAAAACGCGTTTGTACCAGCAGGGTGTCATAAGCAGAGTTTTTTAACGCTTGGTAGCTTTGGTCGATCAACGCTTGTTGTTCGCGCAGAATGGTGTAGCTGAGTGTTACGCTTGGATCGGCAGGCAGGTCCTGAAAAGTCCGTCCATTGAATTTTTCAACCAAGTTGAGTTTGTCCATAAAAGCCGTATAGGCGGGCGTGCCTGCGGCGATGCCTTCGAGTGTGATGGCGGTGTGACTGATGCCGTCGGTCAAAACGGCCATGCGGTCTGAGGTGGAGGTAAAGGTACTGGTCGCCGACCACTGTTTTAACACGTTGTCCAGCATGGCTTTTTGTATGTCGCTAGTGGCAACGGCATACTGGCTGAGGCTGGCGGCCAATTCAGGGGAAAGACTGGCGGCATCTCTCAAGTTTCTGACCATGCCCGCTCCATGCATGTCAGGCAGTGCCTGTATTTCTGCGCTCAGCGGGAGGGTATCCACAAACTGGCTGTAAAAAGAGTTGTTGGCAAGATTTATGTCGCCCGCCAACCCCGTAGTTCCGTCGCCTCGGATGTAGCTGCCGGTTTCGTTGAGGGTGTTGCCGTTGCCTTGCGCGGTGTTAACGGTAGTGCTGGCAAGGTTGACGCCTGCTACCTGGTAGGTGTCGAGGCTGAACAGTTCATTGCTTTAGCTGACGCCATCCTGGTTGAGGTCGCGCCAAAGTTTAAGGTTGGCAAAGTCGGCGTCTTGACTATTAACGATGCCGTCGTGGTTGCCATCGAGGTCGGCCAAGGCGTTGAAGCCGTCAGTCGCCAAGGCCCCGTCGGATTTGACAGTGGAGTCGCCGAACAGTTCACGTCCGTTGTCGATCGTGCCGTTGCCGTTTCTGTCCCAGACCAGCAATCCGTCATTGGCATTGACCCAGCCGGTGGCTGACTTTACGCCATCCGCATTGTGGTCGAAAAGAATGGGGGCTGCGCCATCAATTCCGACGGTCTCGATGCCATTGCCGTTGAGGTCCAGGACGAACGGGTCACGCCGGACTGGCGGGCGATCAAAAGTTTGGGAATCGCCGTATTTGCTATTGGCCAAGGGGTCGAAGCCGGAGCCTGGACTGGAGCTGGAACCTGAGCCTGAGCCTGAACCTGAGCCTGAGCCTGAACCTGAACCTGAACCTGAACCTGAACCTGAACTGGAACCTGAACCTGAGCTGCTACCGGAGCTAGTACCAGAACCAAAATCAGAACCATAGGCAGGTGGGAACACGAAATCTAAAAGCCACTGACCAAGCTCGCTCAAAGGATTGTTTGTTAATGAAGAATTAATATAATTAAATACACCGACATCTGAATGGGAAATTCCATTATTATTAGCGGCTGCAATCCCTTCATTAATTAAAGCATTATCTTCAGGATTATCGCCTGCGACTGTATTTTTGAGGTATTTGAATTGTCCAATATCCGTCCGATCCCATATAGATCTGAGTATTGCGTCAGACCAAGTTAAACCATCTGCTTTACCCTGAGCTACCCCTGCTGCGTGTTCTAATACCCAGTCAGGAAATCCAAGTGCTTTTCCAACGACTGCATAATTAAAATTCCCAAAGTCTGCATAAATTGGGTCTATTTGCTTATAATCCATAGAGGCATCAGCAGGAAGATGACCATCTTTATTATTTCTAACAATATCAAAAAAGTATTCAACCATCTCAGCTGGTGTATGATTATTCTGAAATGCTTGAGCAATTTGAACATTATCCTGAATACTCACTCCTGGCGGGATAACTCCGACAAAACCGTAACTTGAATCAGCCATTAATAACTCCTAATAATTTTGATAAAAATTTCCTAAAAAACATAATTAAAAAACAACTCAGTGGTATGGCACCTAGAAGAGCAATAGATAAATAAAATACCATCACCAGTCCCGCTCCCAAATCATCTTCCCCTAGAGGTATTGGATGTTTTGATTGATATATATAATCGACAATATTTAGCGTAGTAATAAGAAAATAAATACTAATTAACATAGAAAGAAAAATAGAAAACAACCAAATAATAGATTTAATAATAAAATCATAATTACCTATTTTTTTTTTGTTTTTCAAACTATTGTCCTAATTAAAAATGAATAATAGGGGACAGAGTCCGATATTCTTGTTTGTTGTGGGCACTACGAATAAACCGCTCAAACAGGGATTTCAGTTTTTGGTCTATCTCGCGCCAATGCTCAAGATATTGACTGGAGAAGTGATACTCCAATTGGAATATGACCCCCTCTATGTGTTTGGATTTAACCAAGTCAGATGGGGGACGATACGAAGTTTTAATTCCGCAGGATGGAGATGTACTGTGAAAAAATTTCTCATCATTACAGATAATTTCCGTTAAGTCTGGGGTGGCGTGATCATGGCTAAGATAAAGATCATGTTTGGCATGTGGGTCATAATAATGCAACATGCCTTTTACTTCAGGTGACTCAGACCGTTGCTCTACCCTTGCAAATGTATTATTGAAGTAGTAATCCCACGGCCTGTAATGCGTGGGTGAAGCCATTACTTTGTTACCATAGCCCAATACCTCAAATTCAGCCAGATTCTCCTCGCTCATAGAGGCAATATCAGGCAATAACGCATAAATGTGGATAAAGTCCACCGCCGGTCTCTCCGTGCCTACAATTTGACCTTCCGATACGCTAGGCCAGCCATGATTTTTCTGGTCGTAACCTCGAAAGTGGTAAGTCAGCGGCACATCAAAGTGAACGCCGTCCACACTTGAATGAATGTTGATTTTTTTGGCTTCGGCCAATGTGGTAATAGGCTCTTTTGGTTTCATTGATTGCATGGCGACCATCCCCTTGTAGTAAATATATGCCGCCCACGAGGGCATCTGTTTCCAAGATAGGGCAGTAATTAGTAAAAAACTTGCCCCCCAAAAAGCCACGGATTCTTGCCGTGTTTCTTCGCCGCATGACCTATAAAAAAGCTCACCAAGAGAAACACCAAGATGATCGACAGCAAGCCTTTTATCAACATTAGATGAATCACACATCCTCCTCAGAAATGGAGAATGGAGTCCGAAATTCTGTTCGACGTTTCTGTTCATGCGCATCACCCTATATGCGTAATCGGGCTCCGTCCCCATTTCCCTGCCTTTTATCTCCGTTTTTATATGTATGTAAAAGATGATGTTGAATTTGCTGTATTACTTGCTAGGCCCGATATGACTCATTCGTTTTTTTAGACGAAGTAGAAGCTCATTAATGAACATAAATGGCGCATATAGAGAAGCCATTCCCGCAAAGAGCATTCCTCCGACAAAAACCGCAAATGAAATATCCCATTGAGATAAGACGATTAGAGATCGTATTTTACGATCCGGTTTGGCAATATAGCTTTCATGCGGACCAATAAAAATTAATGCATAAAACACTAGAATCATAAGTAGTGTGCCTACTGTCAGAATCAACAAACGGCTAGTGCTTGCTACTTTTAGAGGGTCTGAATTAAGGACAATTGTTTTTCTACAATTAAAAAAATAATACAAGGCATATGGCGAAAACATCAGATACAGCACAAAAATCATCGATTTTGTATGAATGTCAATGCCCGCATTGTGGAGAAACATTAATAAACCTATGTGCTGAGCAGCCGCGCTTGATATATCGATACCCAACCAATCCCCTAGCAATATTCCAAACAACAGTGGCACAACTAAATAAAAAAAGAGTGGTTTGTTTCCTGGGTGAGGTACTGGCGACGCAATATTAGATATACCACAATTATTTTTCATGCTAATTTCCTCTGTATTTTATCATTCTCGCTAGCCACGTTCACCTCCATAACGCTGTAAGGCTGGTTATTTGTAGGTTGGATCTCCAAAGCAATACAAATAATAGGGGGACGGTGCCTGAGGTATCCCCATAAAATAATTTTATGGAACAATAAATTATTTGATATTTCGCGCCGTCAATATCCGCAACATAGCCGGAAAGTCGTCACTTTCATTAAGTACCTGATAAGCCATAAAGTTACCGTCCCCTTCGACTACGCTCAGGACAGGCATGGCGCTGGGTTTCGGCATCCCTGCCGGAACGACGAACCTAGAAAATTCGTGGGGATAGCTCAGGGTCAGGTTACTTTTTATCGCCACTTTTTAGTTTTCTTGGTTGGAATCGCAACAATGGGAACTTTTATTGCGTATTTCTTAACGCGTTTATTAAAAGGATGTATCTAACTTTTCAAGTAGATTGACTCAGGCGCAAGTTTGCCTTGTTACACATTCAATGTCCATGCTTTTGTGATGGTAATCACGTTTCTAATCGCGCTTCCGATACCGTACAGTTCTGTAGATAGGCTGAGTCGCGAAGTCTATTTTTAGCCCCCTTATGACCGCAGCTCATGAGGGTACGAGCATCTCTCATCGTTCATGCCCTGCTTCAAAGACCGCTTTTTGCACCGGAGAAAGCAGGTATTCCAGCACGCTGCGGCTGCCCAGGTTGATTTCCGCAGTCACTTGCATGCCGGGCGTCAACCGGTAGCGCTTTCCGGCGTTTTCCAGAAAGGCGCTGGGCAGGCGGATTACGGCGCGGTAGCCGGGCGCATCGCGCTGTTCTTTATCCTGATCCGGTTCGGTCGCATCGGGACTTACCTGACTGACTTCGCCGTTAACCATGCCGTATTTCTGGAACGGGTAAGCGGCAAGCTTGACTTGTGCATGCTGCTTGGGTTGCACAAAGCCCGCATCCAGATGGGTGATCCACACTTCCGCTTCTATCGGGTCGTTCTTGGGTACAACGGTCATCACGACGGTGCCGGGCGAAACCACGGTGCCGGGTGTATGGGTGGCGATGTCTTTGACGATACCGTCCTGCGGCGCTTTGAGTTCCAGCAGTTCATGGTGGTGCGCCTGTTTCTCGTTTTCCTGTTGCAGTTTGCGGTACTCGCCTTCGGCCTGCACCCGTTCGTTTTGCAACTCCTGACGATAGTTGGAGGTGATCTGGGCGATCTGTTGTTCTGCCTGCCGGATGGTGGAACGCAGGCTTTCCACGGTGTAGCTTTGCGCGCGCAGTTCTTGTTCTTTTTCGATACGGTCGCGGGATTTTTCGTTGGCCATGAATTTGGAAACCGAGCCGTCTTTAACCAAGCGCTGAAACGCCTCGTCATGCGCCTTGTAAATCGGCACGGTCTGTTTAAGCTTGCTCTCTATTTCCAGCGCGCTTTGCAGCTCTTGCTGGGCTTTGCTGTGCTGGGCTCGCGCCGTGCCGAGCGCATCGGCATAGGCTTTTTCGCGGGCGTTGTACTGGGCGCTGACTTGGGCAAACAGTTCCGGCGGATCACCGCTATTGGGCTGGAGCGGAACACCGGTAAGTTGGGCGTCGGCGCGGCGCAGTTGCAGGCTTTTAAGGTGCAGTTCGCTTTCCAGCGACCGTCCATCGGCGTCGGAGAACTGCGCATCCATGCGGGCCAGCACCTGTCCGGCGTAGACTTCATCACCTTCGCTGACCAGTATTTCCTTGACGATACCGGCATCGGCCGGTTGCACAATTTTAACCGAGCTTTGCGGCACCAGTTTGCCTTGGGCTACCGCGATAATATCCAGCCTGCCGAAGATCGACCACAACAGCATGCTGAACAACAGCGCCAGCAGACACCACAACACCGCGCGCGGCAACGGCGAAGGCGGTTGCTGCTGCAAGCGCTGGATGTCCGGGGCAAAATCGTAAGCATCGGCCTGTAGTTTGTCGCGCCATTTCTCCGCCATCGTTTAACTTAACCTCGCTATGCCTTCACTTAGACCGGCCAAATCGTGCAAAAGCTGCGGATTTGCGCCGAAAGCGGGATTGCTCAGTACGTCTTGCGCCGCTGCCTGGCTAAAGCCGCTAAAGTTGCCGTTTTTGCCGTACTGGTTGGCCAGATCGCCGCCCAATGCTTCGCTGTCGCCGGCGGACAGGTGTGCGGTGAGCAGGCTGTCGGTGGCGCTCCAGTGCATGAAGTTGGCGCTGCCACCGTTCGCTTGGTCGAAAGCGTTGACGATGGCGGTAAAATCATAGTTCTGGATCGATTTGTTCAGCAGCGGATCGCTTGACGCCGGATCGAATCCCGCCATGACATCGGCTATGACTTGTAGATTGAGGACGCTCTTGTGGTTGGCGGTGGTGTCATACCAATCACTCAAGGTGATTTGATCGCTATTTCCCACCTCCAGAATCAGGTCGTTACCCGATTTGGACAGGGCAAGGTCGGCATACTGGATGCCGCCGCCCAAGCTTAAGGTGTTGTCGGTTCCGACGCCGCCATTAACGACATCCATGCCATCGCCACGGTTGAAGGCAATGATGTCTGCCCCTTTGCCGGTGCTGATGGTGTCGTTGCCGGTGCCGCCAACGAACATTTCATTGGCGGCGTTTCCGCTCAGTGTATCGGTACCCGAACCGCCATCCAACAGGTTGGTTCCCGCTGTATCGGACAACGTATCGTTCCCAGCTCCACCTTGCAGGATGTCATTACCGGCATTCCCCTTGAGGGTGTCGTCGCCAAGATCGCCATTCAACAGATCGCTGCCCGTACCGCCAGTCAACACGTTACTTCCACTGTTGCCGATCAATGTATTGTTCAAGCTGTTGCCTGTACCGTTGATCGCTGACGTACCGGTCAGGATGAGATTCTCAACGTTGGAACCCAGGGTATAGGTGACGGAGGACAGCACTGTGTCGATCTCTGTGCTCAGTGCGGAGGTTTCTTTCACGACATCGCCTGTGTTATCGACAACGTAGGTGTCGTTGCCTAAGCCGCCGATCATGGTGTCGGCACCGGCACTGCCGTCCAGCATATTGGCCGCCTCATTGCCGGTCAGGGTGTTGTTAAGGGCATTGCCCGTACCGTCAAGAGTACCCGTTCCGGTCAGTATGAGCTTCTCGACATTCTCACCCAGAGTGTAGGTGATGGAACTTTGTACCGTGTCAGTACCTTCGTTTGCGTTCTCGGTCACCACGTCGCCGGTGTTGTCCACTATGTAGGTGTCGTTGCCCAAGCCTCCGATCATCGTGTCCTCACCCTCGCCACCATTCAACACGTTCTTCCCGCTATTGCCGATCAATAGATTATCCAGAATGTTGCCGGTACCGTTGCGCCCGGCGGTACCGGTCAAAGTGAGGTTCTCAACGTTGTCTGACAACGTATAGGTCACGGAGGATTGAATTGTGTCGATGCCTTCGTCCTGATTCTCGGTGATGACATCGTTTACGTTGTCCACCACATAGGTGTCGTTGCCCAAGCCGCCCAATAACTGGTCGGCTCCCGCACCGCCATTCAGCACGTTGTCCTCACTGTTGCCGATCAGCGTGTTGCTCAAGCTGTTGCCGGTACCGTTGATCGCGGATGCGCCTGTCAGGGTGAGGTTTTCCACGTTTGTACTCAGTGTGAGGGTGATGGAACTTTGCACTGTGTCGGTACCTTCGTTCGCCTTCTCGCTCACTACATCACCGCTGCTATCCACCACATAGGTATCGTTGCCGGCACCGCCCTTCATGATGTCGGCACCGGTACTGCCGTCCAGCACATTGTCTGCCTCATTACCGGCCAGGGTATTGGCGAGTGCATTGCCCGTACCGTCAAGAGCATCCGTTCCGGTTAGTGTGAGCTTCTCGATATTATCACCCAAGGTATAAGTGATGGAACTTTGTACCCTATCGGTACCCTCGTTTGCGTTCTCGGTCACCATGTCGCCGGTGTTGTCGACTATGTAGGTATCGTTGCCCAAGCCACCCATCATCGTGTCCGCACCTATGCCGCCATCCAACACGTTATTCCCGCTATTGCCGATCAATAGGTTGTCCAGACTATTGCCTGTACCGTTGCGCCCGGCTGTACCGGTTAAGGTGAGATTATCAACGTTGTCTGACAACGTATAGGTTACGGAAGATTGAATTGTGTCGATACCTTCATCCAGATTCTCGGTGATAACATCATCGATGTTATCCACCACGTAGGTGTCGTTACCCAAGCCGCCCAATAGCTGATCGGCTCCCGCACCGCCATTCAACACGTTATTCTCGTTGTTGCCGGCCAATGTATTGTTCAAGTTGTTGCCTGTGCCGTTGATCGCGGACGTGCCGGTTAGGGTGAGGTTTTCCAGCTTTGAACCCAAGGTATAGGTGATGGAGGACAGCACCGTGTCGATCTCTGAGCTCAGTACAGATGTTTCTTTTACCACATCACCCGCGTTGTCCACGACATAGGTGTCGTTGCCTAAACCGCCGATCATGGTGTCGGCGCCGGTACTGCCGTCCAGTATATTGTTTGCCGCATTACCGGTAAGTGTGTTGTTGAGAGCATTGCCCGTGCCGTCGAGGGCATCCGTCCCAGTCAGCGTTAGCTTCTCGATATTTTCCCCCAGGATGTAAGTGATGGAGCTTTGTACCGTGTCGATACCTTCGTTCGCGTTCTCGGTTACCACATCGCCGGTGTTGTCCACTATGTAGGTGTCGTTGCCTGCGCCACCCGTCATCGTGTCCGCACCTATACCGCCGTCCAACACGTTATTCCCGCTATTGCCGATCAATAGGTTGTCCAGGGCGTTGCCTGTGCCGTTGCGCCCGGCTGTGCCGGTCAAGGTGAGGTTCTCAACGTTATCTGACAACGTATAGGTTACGGAGGATTTCACTGTGTCGGTGCCTTCGTCTGCATTCTCAACAACGATATCTCCTGTGTTGTCGACAATGTAAGTGTCATTACCCGTATTGCCACTCAAATAATCATTGCCGGCACCACCATCCAGGATGTCGTTACCATCGTTTCCGTAAAGAGTGTCGTCACCGCCTAAACCTTGTAGTGTTGAATTTGCACCCATCCAAGCTTCTAGGTAATCGGCTTGCTTCGTCCCTAAAGTGGGAACAGCAGGTACAAACGTTTGTAACTGAGCTGCATCCCATACCGTGCCATCAACAAACTCCGCTCGTTCGATGCGGTAATCGTTTCCATATCCCCAGCCTTGTATCGTCAGTCGATCGGTAGTGCCGCTAACGCTTAATACTAAATCGCTGCCGCTACGTGAGAAGATGATGTCGTCCGCAGCTATCCCGGCACCAAAGCGAATGGTGTCCGCATTGCCTGCGGTAGAGTCACTATCGTCAATAGTATCTTGTCCGCCGCCTAATTCAAACACATAGACGTCATTCCCCTCATCACCACTCAAATAATCGTTTCCGGTGCCGCCATCCAATGTGTCGTTGCCATCATTTCCGTAGAGAGTGTCGCCGCCGCCTAAACCTTGGAGTGTTGCGTTTTCACCTGCCCAAGCTTCCAGGTCATCGGCTTGTTCCGTACCCAAAATGGGGACAGCTGACAAAAAACCTGCATCCCATACCGTGCCATCGGCAAACTCCACTCGTTCGATGCGGTAATCGTTTCCATATCCCCAGCCTTGTATCGTCAGTCGATCGGTAGTGCCGCTGACGCTTAATACTAGGTCGCTGCCGCTACGTGAGAAGGTGATGTCGTCAGCAACAATCCCGGCACCAAAGCGAATGGTATCCACATTGCCCGCGGTAAAGTCGCCATCGTCAATAGTGTCTTGCCCGCCACCTAGTTCAAACACATAGACATCATTCCCCAGTCCACCATCCAAATAATCATTGCCTACGCCGCCATCCAGTATGTCGTTACCATCTGCGCCATAAAGCTCATCATCTCCTTCCATTCCCTGAAAAGTGCCACTCTCGCCCGACCAAAGGCTCAACGCGTCATCATTGCTTGTTCCCACGAGAATCGGCACAGGAATTTGTGTCTGTAAATAGGCCGCATCCCACATCGTGCCATCGGCAAACTCCATTCGTTCAATGTGGGAATCGTCTCCATATCCCCAGCCTTGTATCCTCAGTTGATCGCTAGTACCGTTGATACTTAACATCAGATCGCCACCACTACGACTGAAAGTAATGTCACTCACAGCTATCCTGGCACCGAAGCGAACGGTATCGACATTGCCTGCGGTAGAGTCGCCATCGTAAAGGCTGTCTTGTCCATCACCCAGATTGAACAGATAAGTATCATTGCCTAATCCGCCGCTCAAATAATCATTGCCGACGCCGCCATCCAGAATATCGTTGCCGTCATTTCCGTAAAGACTGTCACCGCCGCCCAACCCCTGGAGCCTTGCATTTTTCCCGGCCAAAGCTTGCAGGGAATCGGCTTGTTCCGTCCCCGAAATGGGGACAGCGGAAAGAAATGCTGCATCCCATGCCCTACCATCAGCAAACTCCACTCGCTCAATGTGATAAGCATCTCCATAGCCCCAGTTCTGTATCCTCAATTGGTCGGTTGTAGCGTTGATGCTTAACATCAGATCGCCACCACTACGACTGACGGTAATGTCACTCGCAGCAATCCCGGCACCAAAGCGAATGGTGTCGACATTGCCTGCGGTAAAGTCACCCTCGTCAATAGTGTCTTGCCCGTCCCCTAATCCAAATACATAAACATCATTCCCCAATCCGCCGCTCAAATAATCATTACCGACGCCGCCATCCAAAATATCGTTGCCATCATTCCCGTAAAGATTGTCATTACCGCCTAAACCTTGGAGCGGTGTGTCTTCACCCGCCCAAGCCCGCAGATAATCGGTTTGTTCCGTCCCTGAAACAGGAACAACAGGCGCAAACTCTTTTAACTGAATTGCATCCCACGACGTACCATCGGCAAACTCCACGCGTTCAATACGGTAGTCGTTGTCATATCCCCAGCCTTGTATGGTCAGTTGGTCGCTAGTGCCGTTGATACTTAACACCAGATCGCCACCACTACGACTAGCGATAATATCACTCGCAGCAATCCCGGCACCGAAGCGAATGGTGTCGACATTGTCCGCAGTAGAGTCGTAATCCGAAATCTTGTCTTGCCCATCGCCTAAGCCAAACACATAAACATCATTCCCCATCCCACCGCTCAAATAATCATTGCCGACACCGCCATCCAGGATGTCGTTACCGTCATTCCCATAAAGAGTGTCATTACCGCCTAAACCTTGGAGCGGTGTGTCTTCACCCGCCCAAGCCCGGAGATAATCGGCTTGTTCCGTCCCTAAAACAGGGTCAACAGGCACAAGCGCTTTCAACTGAGCTGCATCCCATAACGTACCATCGGCAAACTCCACTTGCTCGATGTGATAGTAATTCCCATATCTCCAGTTCTGTAACGTCACCTGATCGGTAGTGCCGTTAATGCTCAGTAACAGATCACCGCCGTACCCGCTATGAGGGTGTGAGAACGTAATATCGCTCGGAGCAATCCCGGCACCAAAGCGAATAGTGTCCACATTGCCAGCGGTAGAGTCGCCATCAAAAATAGTGTCTTGCCCATCGCCTAAGCCAAATACATAAACATCATTCCCCAATCCACCAGTCAAATAATCGTTTCCAGCACCGCCATTCAAGATGTCGTTGCCGTTATTCCCGTAAAGATTGTCGTCACCGCCTAGACCTTGTAGCGTTGTATTTTTGCCTGCCAACGCTTGCAGGGAATCGGCTTGTTCCGTTCCTGAAATTGGAGCGTCAGACGCAAACGCTTGTAACTGAACAGCATCCCACGACGTACCATCGGCAAACTCCACGCGTTCAACATAATAGGCATCTCCATACCCCCAACCTTTTATCGTCAGTTGATCGCTGGTGCCGTTGATGCTTAGCACCAAATCGTTGCCGCTCCGTGTGAAAGTAATGTCGCCCGCAGCAATCCCAGCACCGAAACGAATGGTGTCCACATTGCCCGCGGTAGAGTCGCCCTCGTCAATAGTGTCTTGTCCGTCCCCTAATCCAAACACATAAACATCATTCCCCAATCCACCATTTAAATAATCGCTTCCAGCACCGCCATCCAGAATGTCATTACCTTCGGTTCCATAAAGCTCGTCATTCCCCTCCATTCCCTGAAGAGTGCCGCTCTCACCCAGCCAAAAACTTAATATGTCATTATCAGATGTCCCCACAAGAGTCGGGGCAGGAATTTGTGCATGTAAATACGCCGCATCCCACGACGTGCCGTCGGCAAACTCCACTCGCTCAACGTGGAAGTCGTTTCCATATCCCCAGCCTTCTATCCTCAGTTGATCGGTCGTGCCGTTGATGCTTAACACCAGATCGCCACCACTACGACTGAAGGTAATGTCATTCGCATCTATCCCGGCACCGAAACGAACGGCGTCCATATTGCCTGCGGTGTAGTCGTAATCAGCGATCGTGTCCTGCCCATCGCCCAGGCTGAACAGATAGGTATCGTTGCCTGTGCCGCCAATTAAGTAATCATTTCCGCCCCCGCCGTCTAGCGTGTTATTCCCCTCGTCTCCATACAGCGTGTCGTTACCCGTTGTGCCAACGATAGGCAACGTTGTGAACTTCTCCTGCAAATAGGCGGCATCCCATGCCGAGCCGTCGGCAAACTCGACTCGCTCAATGCGGTAGTAATCCCCATATGTCCAGTTTTGTATCGTCAGTTGATCGGTCGTGCCGTTGATGCTTAGCACCAGATCATTGCCGCTACGATTGAAAGTAATGTCGCCTGCATCAACCCCGACACCAAAGCGAATAGTGTCAACATTGCCTGGAGTAGAGTCGTAATCGTATAGGGTATCCTGCCCGCCACCTAAGTTGAACAGGTAGGTATCGTTACCTGCTCCGCCCTGTAAGGTGTCGTTTCCGGCTCCGCCGTCCAGCATGTTATTCCCTGCATCTCCGGTCAGGGTATCGTTGCCGGTCATGCCAACGATAGGTATAGCTGAAGCTTGTGTCTGCAAATAGGCTGCGTTCCACACGGCACCATCGACAAACTCCACCCGCTCGATACGATAGTTATTTCCATAGCTCCAATTTCGTATCGTCAGTTGATCGGTCGTGCCATTGATGCCCAGCACCAGATCATTGCCGCTACGACTGAAGGTAATGTCATCCACAGTAATCCCCGCCCCAAGGCGAATAGTATCCACATTGCCCGCAGTAGAGTCGTCTTCAGAAATTATGTCTTGTCCGCCGCCCCGATTGAACAGATAGGTATCGTTGCCGGTGCCTCCCTGTAAATAATCATTGCCGACACCGCCGTCAAGTGTGTTCTTCCATTCGTCCCCAAACAGACTATCGTTGCCGGTCGTGCCAACGATAGGTATAGCCGAAACTTGTGTCTGCAAATACACCGCATCCCAAGACGTGCTATCGGCAAACTCCACTCGCTCAATGCGGTAATCGTTTCCATCGCCCCAGTTCTGTATCTTCACTTGATCGGTCGTGCCGTTGACACTTAGTACCAAATCACCACCATTGCGGCCAAATCCAATGTCGCTCGCAGCAATCCCCGCACCAAAATGGATAGTGTCTACATTGCCCGCTGTCGTGTCGTACTCGTAAATAGTATCTTGCCCGCCGCCTAGGTTGAACAGGTAGGTGTCGTTGCCGGCGCCACCTTGCAGGGAATCATTATTAATTCCGCCATCTAAGGTATCATTGCCCTGTTGACCGAAGAGCGTATCATTGCCCGCACCTCCGGTAATCGCATCATCCCCATCCTGTCCTTCAATGACATCGTTACCACCCAGTCCATCGATTATCTCCGCTGTGTTATAGCCGCGAATCCGGTCATCTCCTTCCGTTCCCAACGATGGCAACATCGCTTTCACCGCAGCAAAATTCCAAGTCGTGCCATCGTTGAATTCAATAACCTCCAAACTACTAGGGAAGACACCGTCGTTCACAAAATATCCTGCAACCGTCACCCGGTCGCCCGTGCCGTGTATCGTCAGTATCAGGTCGTCGATATCCCTGATTAGCTCGATATCTGTCGGTAATACTCCGGTAGCGAATTTCAATACATCCCGTTTGTTGGCCGTACTGTCTTGGCTAAATATCACATCATGCCCGTCGCCTCGCCCGAATAGATAAATGTCGTTGCCGATTCCGCCATCCATTTGGTCATTACCCACCCCACCATCCAGCGTGTCATTTCCATCCTGCCCGAACAACGAATCGTCCCCATCCTCGCCCAATAATGTGTCACTACCACTACCACCGTAAATGAGATCGTCACCACCCCATCCGTCGATGATTTCATCCGTGCCATCCCCTGTCAGTTGATCGTTGCCCTGCGTCGCCATCATGCCGCGCCAAGCTAGGTTGGCTATGGAGATTACATCCTGACCATAGGCCGCCAATGCGTCCTGAAAAGCCGCGTTGTTCAGGGTACTCACGTCGTTGGTATGGATCAAGTTGGTAATGAACCCGGCCAACTCAGTCTTTCCTTGTTCCCGGTTTGCATCGAGCTTGACGACAATAAGTGGCAGCGTACCGCTGAGGTCGCTGTTGAGGGTTTGGCTGGTTGCGTCCCAGGTATAGTCAATCGCGTTATACAAGTCTTTTAGCCGAGTTTGTTGCATCAATTCCGTATAAATCTTATGGAAAGCATCCATGTATCCTGCTGTAAGAACTTGGGCTGCGTTAGGTCCTGGGTTGTTTGTCCCCGCATTCGTACCATAATACTGTGTGTAGTGAAGACCAAGGAACGCTTCCATGGCTTCAACCACTCGTCCATCAACGTACCTTCCCCGGCTGTTCGGAGTGACATCATCTACACCTGTCCAAGCGAAAATAATCTGGGTAGTAAGTGTATTGCGGGTAACGGAGTCTGCCTCGGCGGCGAATTGGTCGACCAGATTTTTGAGGGTGCTGTTGCCGTTGGCAGCTTGTTGTGCCATCACTTGGCGCAGGCTGGCGACATTGCCCCGCCCCTGTATCTCCGGCATATTGTGGATGGATTCGCTGAGGGCGAGTAAGTTTTCGTTGCGGGTGCTGGAGGGGTCAACTTTGAACCAGACATCTTCGGCCAGCGCGGTGCTGCCATCGGCTTTGGTGTAACTGCCTTGTTGCTGATGGATGTTGCCATTCGCATCTGTGTTGATGCTGGTGGTGTAGCCGGTGGCGATGCTTTGAATGTCGAGGTCACTGAGCGTCTTGAGTTCACCTGCATTGGCAATGCCGTTGCTGTTCCGGTCTTGCCAGATGTTAAGTTCGGTCCAGACGCTGTCCTGACTGTCGAGTTTGCCGTCGCCGTTGCTGTCGAGGTCAGCCAGGGCGGCAAAGCCGTTGGCGGCGGTTTGGCCGTTCTTGAGTTGGGTGTGATTTCCAAAGAGTTCGGTGCCATTATCAATGCTGCCGTTACCGTTCAGGTCCCGCACCAATATCCCGTCGCTGGATGTCGCCCAGCCGCTACGCTCGGCAAAGCCGTTGCCGTCATAATCGAAGAAGGTGCCGTTGCTGAGGCCTTGTGTGGCGATGCCGTTGCCGTTGAGATCAAGTACTATCGGTGAGATGGTTCGCTCGGCTTGTTCGAAGGCTTTTTTGAGGGGATCGTTGGGGACGTATTCATCTAGGGTGATACCTAATTCGCCAGAGCTGAAGTTTTCTATGACCAGAGGATCGTTGATTTGTAGGGTGTTGCCGATTTGGAGATAGGTGTTGCCTGCGGCGTCTTTGTAGAGGGTTTCGCCTTTTTTGCGGGTGGCGAAGCTGAGGTGTTTGCCGTTGAGATAGATAGAGCCCTGGCCGTCCGAGTCGCGGATAGTGTCGCCGTCGTCGGCGTAGTAAATATCAAAACCAACGCCACCATCGAGGATGTCGCCGCCTGCATTGTCGTCGCCGTGGAGGATGTCGTCGCCAGTGCCGCCGTTCAGGGTGTCTTGTTCTGTACCTCCCACAAGCACATCATTGCCGTCTCCGCCGGTTAAGGTATCGTTACCGGTACCGCCATAGATCACATCTTCCCCGGCTCCGCCGCCCAGTGCGTCGTTGCCGCCTTCGCCTAGAATCAAGTCGTTACTGAACATAGGCGACGTGTCACTGAGGGTGTCTTTTCCGGTCAGGTTATCCTGTCCGCCTATGGCTTCTCCCATGACGGAATTGTCAGTCCCGACCAGGATGTCGCCGTTGATATTGATGGGGATACCTTGGTTGGTGACATATTCGGCTATCAGGTAATCACGGGCGGGCTGAAGTGCGTCAGCCAATGTTTCCACCGTGCTCCCAAAATCCGCATTTGCCCTAGCAATTTGAGCGCCATACGTCTCTTCGTAGTCAGATATTTGGGTATGATGCCGTTGCAACATCTGGTAAATTTGTTTGGCTTCTTCATTACTCACGTTGCCGGCATCGTTGTATAGTCCAAATAGATCGGATTCGTAGTAACGGCGTTTAGCAATACCATCAACATAATTTGGATCTGTGGTTTGTGAGTCATATCTAATTTCAAACCATGCTTCAGCTCTATTACCGTTCATAACAGCATTATAAAAATCTTGCATTTTGTTACGAACATTTGATACGCCACGATTATAAGTTATTGATACGAAAGCCGCACGTTCCCAAGATTCTGGCATAGCCAGTTGATTGGCTGGTGATTCATATTGTTGGTATGTCTGTCCTAATAAAGCTTGTGCTTCCTGATCAGTTAGTGTTTTATTAAACTGATTAAGCGCAATTGCGGTCTTTTGTGCTGAACTTGCCGAATCAATTTGTTGTAATATTGTCCACTCTGTAGTACTAAGTGTAATACCTGCCGCCTGCCACAAGGCGACATTATCATTGCGATTAAAAGTATATCCATAACCAATGGTTGCCATTCCATCACCAATATTTTTGGCTTTTTGAATATGCCCTTCCGTATTGCTAATTAAATTAACAACTGCATCAACATATTGTTGAGTAGTAAGAGCTTTATAAGTAAGCATGATATTTTCCTCGAATTAAATGTGTGGGCAGATTAGTTTTATGGCTTGTTTGGTAAGCTGGTAAATTTTTCTTTTGCCTCGTTTATCACTTTCTTTTTCCGAGGTTTCTCCCACAACGATATAGATAAATGATTTCACTTCCACTAAGAAAAAAGGTTCTTCATCTTCTAACTCTAATTTCTCGCCAGTGGAAAGTCCTACAAATAAGGAACAGAGTCGATTAATGCCTGCACCGCAACTTCTTACAACAGAATCATCAATTCTATCGCCATCAATATCTAGCCTTGGATAAATAGTATCCCCCCCATCTTGATAGAGAAATTTGACAACAAAATCCGCAGGAGCGTGTCCTTGCTGTTGTTGCATTAAGCGTTTATGAATATCAGCACATATTTTAGGTTGTTGGCTTGCATTTACTATTGATGTAGGCATGAAAGCAAGTAGACAAATCAGCATTGTGTAAAAAGTAGTGCCTAAGTACGGCGTGGGTTTAGGATTGCCCGTTTCCTCAACATTCAATAGCAATTGATAACGTAACGCCGCATAGCTTCCATCACTTAATAAGTTGTAATTCAACACGATTTTTCCCCTTACTTGATGTAATCAAAAACACAAACTGAAGTCATGCCCTTACCGCCGGTTTCTGGAACAGAAAAAGGCTCTTGTAAATCCAAACTATTGCGAAACCCTGCCAATCCTGAATCGAAAATTTTCTGACTACCGGTACCGCCGGTTATCACGTATGCCTGCCCATTGTGTACTACGATCCCCATCACGTTATTTAGATACTCATAACTAACATTTACTTTGGTTATCTCGTCATCGACGACTGCGAAATAGGTAGGCAAACCCAAAAAATAAGGTCTGTCGCTTCTTCCACATGGCAAATCATCAAACCTAACGACATGCTCTTTCTGACCATCATGATCAAGGTCTATCCAGGTGTGCCATAAACGTGATTGGCCCTCATTGAGGCGCTGTAGCATGTCCGGCGGAATAGGCTGCCATTTTTCTTCCGGGTCATGATAATAATGCTGCTGCATATTCTGGATGATTTTAAGGTGGGTTTTGGGATCGATAGCATCCCACTGTGGAGTACTCACTGTATTAACTGCCGGATTAATCTTCCATTCACAGATGAGCTCGGATTTTGAGTATACCGAAACCATAATCCTGCCTCCGGTAGGCGACTTAATCCAATTAGTTACAGGTGTAGCATCGCAAAAGCTATTGAGGTTTTTTAAAAAATCCACGCAGACCGGATAACGGCCGCTGGCCACTTCCGGCCATTTCCGTTCCAGCAGACGGAAGCAAGCTTTGGGTTCTGTAAGCATTGCTTTCAAACTGGCTAGGCGAGTGCGGTAGGCTTGGATTATGCAAGCCACATCATTACAGGTATCACGCATCTTGAGCCACTGCCGCTGCTCAGTCTTCAAACTTACCGGATCTGCCTCCTGCGCCTGCGCTTCCCGATAAGCTGACTGCATTTCCTTATCTAATTGCGATGCTTGCTCGTTTCCGCAAATGAGCTTTTCCACTTTTGTCAGTGCCTTCACACAGTCAAAACTCACTGCTTGGGTAGACGGTATCGAAATTAAACAACCCAGTAGTGTCGCTACGAGCCATGCCTTCCGTTTATTGTATTTGTTCATGCTGCCATCTTCTTTAGATTTCAGTGTTTATACCACTCACATCAGTGAGTCAGAAAAAATAGGGAATGGAACCCGATATTCTGTTCGACATTCCCGCTCATTTCCTAATCAAACTAAGATCACACTGTCTCGTTATATCATCGATCCTTTTTTCCTTGGACGCCCCGGCGTTCCAAGTCGAACCGACCTTGCAAGCGTCGCTTCGATTTCGTCCTTGAGCCGCTTGCTACCCAAGGCAGTACCGCTATTTACCGACTCACGAATCGTTTTCAGTTTCCTCCTTGGCGGATAATAGAAGTACGCCATGATTCTTTTTCATTCCTGCTTTCTTACACATTTCTTCATGGTAATTGTGCTCGTTAACCAGTCATGCCACCGTCCCCACATACTATGCTGAACTTTTCAAGCTATAGAAGATGAGCAGATCTCAAGGATATGTGCTGAAAATATATCTAACTTTCTAAATACGCCGACTTGAGCGTGAGTTTGCCTCGTTACATGCCCAATGTCCATATTTTTTGTGATGGCAATCTCGTTTTTTATCGCACTGCTCCTGCAAAAAATGCCTCTTGAGCGCGTAGCATGCCATTGCCGCCAATCTCGACCCACCGGTCTTATGCAGAAAAATAGGGACGGCTGATAATTCTGTTCACCGCCACGCTCATTTCCCCTCAAACCAAAACCCACTTTCAGTTATCGTCTCTACCCATCCTTGAAGAATTAAACGGCACCGGCAGTTTAAACCTCTCAGGATTAGCCGGACACATGCCGCAAAACGGTTCCTCCTCGCGGCGAAAGAATTCCTCGATCTGCTCCTCGGTGCAACCGGACTCTAACGGCTGATACTGCAAGTACGGTTTCCAGCTGTCGGAAAGGCGATACTTTGCGTCTTGTAGTTTCAGGTAGGCCAATGGTGCGCACTTCCATATCTTCCCTTCAAACAGCTGAGGATAATGCTTGGCTGGACAGCGCTCCCAACTTTGCCTCGGCTGCCCGTCTTTAAACGGCTCCATGGCGTTACCGCTGCCTAGATACACGCGAGTCCAGTATTTGAACGACAGGTAGATATTGACTTGAATCCGGTAATTGCGAACCCAGCTTTTCAGTAGCGCCATAATAGGCCGGAGTTTTTCTGCATATTCCGGCCCGTCGTGATGAATCGACAGATAAATACTGGTGTTGGAGTCGCGTTGCAGGATGGCGGGCAAGGCTGGGTGCCTGTGCAGAAAGAAGCCATTTGTCACCAGACGCAAATGCGCACTCGGCCAAACCCTGCGAGCCAGTAGAACAAACTCCGGCAAGTCAGGATGAATACTGGGTTCGCCTCCCAGCAAGGAGAAGGTGTGCGGGATCAAGCGCCGATTCCACAGTCTCATCGAGTGCTCCGCTTCGGCTAACGCGAGTATACCCTTGTGCCCCTGATTGGAATAGTGAGAACAACTCTCGCAACAAAGGTTGCAACCATGGGCAAGGTGAATTTCCAGGTGGGGGATGATTTTCATTGAACTAAATGATGACTTAAAACCGTCTCGATCACTCGTACCGAATGGCTGACCGCTTGATCGGGATGAAAACCGGTATGCTTTAATGCAAATGCTCTCGCCGCCACTCGAAAACGATCTTCATTCAGCAACTGTTGCAGGGAAGCCTGGAAATCCACCTCGCTACGGTTTGTCCCCATCACTAACCCAGCCCCCAGTCCGTCAACCCGGCAGCTAAACATATATTGTTCGACATTCTGGGGTACCAACAATAAGGGCACACCTGCCAAAAGAGCGCAGCAGACCATACCTGAACCGCCATAAGACACGACGAGATCAGCCGATACGATAATATTGTCCAACTGGACGGGATGAACATAGATTCGCAAACGGTTCGCAACAGCGCGATTCAGGCGTTTGAGGCCGGGCACTATGCAGATGACTTCGGCATCGAGTTCCGCTAATGCTTTTAACAAGTTATCGATACCCGGCACACTGGGACGAAGATAAGCGAGTATCTTCCGCCGATGCGTACCTTGCCATTGCACGGCTTGCCCGGCTGCATTCGAAAAAATAGGACCGGCGTATTCGGTTTCGTTGCGGGGGCCATAATGATCCAGTTCCGCAAACGTGGTCAGGACTGTTCCTTCGGTGTTAAACAAATCAACCAATCGTTCGAGCGCTAATCCGCCAAAGGCGCGACAAATGGAGTTGATGTTATGTAAAACCGTTACTTCGGCATGCTGTAGGCGTTGTTCGGTTATTGGTTCCCAAGAGCGGATCGACGGTAATGGCGCAATGTTGGGCGGTAATCCGAAGCCATTGTCAATGCACACGGCTGGAATTTTGGCGATGCGAGCGGCCAGTAGTGCCGTCGGGGAATAATCGGCTACCACGACATCGGGTTGAAAAATATCGAACAAACTCAGCCAACTGCGCAACATACCTGACAAACCGTCTCGCCGGCAATAACCTTCGGCGATCAATATTTCGGCATAGTTAATCGGCGGCGTAGACAAACAGGCTCGCCCATGCCAAAACGGCGCCTGCGTGAATGGGAATCCTTGCGGCTCCAATAGCGTTGCGGCAACCTCGGTGTCGCGCGCGGCAAAAAACAGCTCATGTCGATGACGTAATTGCTCTGCGATGGGCATGAGCCTGGTAAGGTGTCCGAAATTGGCTCCGAGCTCCCAGCTTACAAATATTTTACTCATGTCTTGGTGCCTGGAAAGCTTTGTAGATACTTTGTGCAACATCAAACTTATTTTGTTGACTGTTTGGCTGGATAGGAACGCCGGCAAGTTGGACATCAGCCTAAAATTTGTTGCGCCATCGTTTAGCTTAACCTCGCTATGCCTTCACTCAATCCAGACAGATTGTGCAAGTCCTGCGGTTTCACTCCGAACGAAGAACTGTCCAACACGTCTTGCGCCGTCCCCAGAGAAAGAGCCGCCAATGAGCCGTTCTTACCGTACTGGTAAGTCAGGTCTCCGCCCAACGCTTCGCCTTTGGACTGTTCCAGATGTTTATCCAGTTTGGTATTAGTCAATGCCCAATGATCGGTCGTGGCGTCGGTCGCAACGGCTTTGTCGAAACTCTCTACCAGTTTGCCGAAGTCATACAGATTGATGCGCGCCTTACTGGCTTTGGTCTCAGCGTTGCCGATCATTTGCAGGGTGTCGATGCTGCGGTTGTTTGGCGATGCGTACCAATCACGGAAGGTGATCTGGTCTTGAACCTGTCCTGAGCTTGTCGAAGGGCCTGTTTCCAGTATCAGGTCGTTACCGAGATGGCGAAAATACAGGTCGCTATTTTTGATGCCGCCGCCCAACGACAGGGTATTGTCCGCACCGTCCTTGCCGGGTGCCTGTCCTGAGTCTGTCGAAGGGCTGGCCAATACGGTATCCTGACCGTCGCCGCGGTTAAAGGCGATGATGTCTGCACCGGTTCCGGTGTCGATGGTGTCGTTGCCGGTTCCGCCGATCAACAGGTCGTTTCTGCCGCCGCCTATCAGGGCGTCGTTGCCCGATCCGCCGTTAAGCAGGTTGTTGCCGGACTTGTCATGCTCATCATCATGATGCGGTTTTTTGTCATTTCGGTCATGTCGGTCACTATCGCCGTGTTCGTCGTTATGATGCGAATCTTCACTATGGTTGTCGCAGCTGACTGACTCGACTGGAATAGGTGCATCCGCCAATGTGACGCCATCGGGAATGCCGCCGATCAGGATGTCGTTTCCGCTGCCGCCTTCCAGCACGTCATCCCCGGAGCCGCCGACCAGTACGTCGGCCGCACCCGCGCCACGCAACCAGTCGTCATCGGCAAGGCCGTACATCACATCCCTGAACACTGTTCCGTTGAGCTTGTCTTCTTCGCCGGTTCCTTTGATCAGGTTAGCTACATCCAGCCTGAATGCGCTGGATGCACTGGCGCCTGAGGTATCGGTGGCGGTAACGCTGATGTCCCACAACCCTGCCGAGCCATCCGGCATGGTGCTGTGGAAGGTCCTGCTGTTGGCATCGAATACCAACCAATCAGGCAACGGATTGTCATTCGTTAGTGTTGCGCCATAGCTAAGCAGATCGCCCATATCGATGTCGGTAAAGGCATTGGCCGGCAGTTGATAGTCAAACGCACCTGTTTCGGTGGCTGTTTGATCGGCCAGCGGGATTGCTACCACCGGTGCGTCGTTGGTACCGGTGATTGTTACGGTCAATGTCGATGGGGTTGCGATCAGGCCGTCGGTGGCTTGGTAGTCGAAGGTCTCGGTGATGGTTTGACCGGCTGCCAGCGATTGCACGACCAGCGATGCGTTGTCTAGTGCATAAAGGTAGCTGCCGTCTGCGAGTAGTGTCAGGCTACCGTAGCTGCCGGCGAACATTCCGGCATTCGACACGCTGAGCACGGTGCCTTGATCGACATCGGTGTCATTACTCAAGACATTGCCGGTTGCCGTAATGTTGAGGTCTTCCTGAACGGCAGCGGTATCCGCTATCGTCACCGCAGCATCGTTGACTCCGGTGATAGTAACGTTCACTATGCTGCTTGCAGTCGCGCCTTTGCTGTCGCTGATGGTGTAACCGAAGCTGTCTGAAATTGTCTGTCCTGCACCCAGTTCCTGGAAACGATTGCCAATGTCGTACTGCACCTGTCCGTCAGTGAGCTGTACGGTCGCTCCGATAGCGGATGCGCCAACGGCAATAATGGAGATGACGTCGTTGACATTCGGGTCGGTATCGTTCGCCAGCAATGCCGCTGTCGATACGCTCACCACACCGCCGTCCTCGTAAACGGTGATCGCATCTGCATAGGCGACTGGAGGACGGTTCAGCAGACCTTCTATACCCGCGCGATCAAGCGAGGAACCATCGCCAAACTCGATGCGATTCACGCCTTCGCTCTGTACGAACCAGTTAGTCAAGGTAATGCTGTCGGTTGTGCCGAACAGGTTCACGATCATGTTGTCGCCATCGCGCACGCCTTCCAGGTTGGCTTCGGTCAGGTTACCGCCGATGTAGAAGGTGTCGCTGCCCAGCGCATCTATGATAGTGTCTGCACCGTCGCCGGGATTGAACATGTAGCGGTCGTTGCCCGCACCGCCCAGCAGGGTGTCATTGCCTTGTCCGCCGATCAGGGTGTCCGCACCTGCACCGCCATCAAGCACGTTCGCACCGTTGTTGCCGGTGAGGGTGTTGTCAAGTGCGTTGCCGATGGCATTGATGTCTGCCATGCCGATCAGCGTGAGGTTCTCGACGTTGTCGGAGAGGGTAAAGCTCACGGTGGATTGGACGGTGTCGATCCCTTCATTGGCCGCTTCCACTACCACATCGGCCGCGTTGTCCACCACGTAGGTGTCGTCGCCCAGCCCACCCGCCATCGTGTCTGCGCCGATGCCTCCGTCCAGCGCGTCGTTGCCTTCCATGCCGGTCAGTGTGTTGTTACCGCTGTTGCCGACGATGAGGTTATCCAGCGCGTTGCCCGTGCCGTTGATGTTCGCGGCGCCGACAAGATCAAGGTTTTCGATGTTGCTAGCCAATGTGTAGCTAACCGAGGCAAGTACGGTATCGGTACTGGCATTGACAGTCTCCACCACCACGTCGCCGACATTGTCCACAACATAAGTATCGTCACCCGTGCCGCCTGCCATGGTGTCTGCGCCTGCGCCGCCATCGATCAGGTTGTTGCCGCTATTGCCGGTGATCGCGTTGTTAAGGGCATTACCGGTAGCGTTGATCGCATCCACCCCGGTAAGGGTGAGGTTTTCCAGATTGTTGCCCAAGGTGTAGCCGATACTCGATTGAACCGTGTCCGTACCTGAGTTCAGCGCCTCCGTCACCACGTCGCCGACATTGTCCACGACATAGGTATCGTCGCCCGCGCCGCCCGCCATGGTGTCCGCCCCGGTGCCGCCATCCAGTATGTTTGCGCCGCTATTGGCGGTGATGAGGTTGTCCAGCGCATTGCCGGTGGCATTGATTGCAGCCGCGCCGGTCAGCGTGAGATTCTCGACGTTGTCGGAGAGGCTGTAGGTTGCCGACGCGAACACGCTGTCCGTGCCTTCTCCGATATTCTCCACGACCACATCGGCAGTATTGTCCACGTAGTAGGTGTCGTTACCGCCCAAACCGGCCAACACATTCACGCCGCTGTTGCCGGTGATGACGTTGTCCAACGCATTGCCGGTGCCGTTGATGGAAGGTGCCTGTCCTGAGCCTGTCGAAGGGCCGGTCAGCGTGAGATTCTCGACATTGTCGGATAGGGTGTACGTGACGCTGGACTGTACGCTGTCCGTACCGGCATTGACGTCTTCCACGATGACATCGTTGATGTTATCGACGATGTAAGTATCGTTGCCCGCACCGCCCACCATCGTGTCAGCGCCCACGCCGCCGTTCAGCACGTTCGCGGCACTGTTGCCTATAATCGTATTGTCGAGCGCGTTGCCGGTGCCGTTGATCGTAGCGGCCTGTCCTGAGCCTGCCGCTGTGCCGGACAGCGTAAGGTTCTCGACGTTGACCCCCAGCGTGTAGGTGATCGAAGACTGCACTGTGTCGATGCCCGCATTCAGTGCTTCGGTGACCACATCGCCGGTATTGTCCACGATGTAGGTGTCGTCGCCCGCGCCGCCCGCCATGCTGTCCGCACCCGCGCCGCCATCCAGCACGTTAGCGGCAGCATTGCCGGTGATCGTGTTATTCAACGTGTTGCCGGTACCGTTGATGACATCTAAGCCGGTCAGCGTGAGATTTTCGACGTTGGCCCCCAGCGTGTAGGAGATGGAAGATTGCACCGTGTCCGTTCCCGCATTCAACGCTTCGGTCACCACATCGCCGATGTTGTCCGCCACGTAAGTGTCATCGCCTGTGCCGCCCGCCATACTATCCATGCCCAGCCCGCCATCCAGCGTGTCGTTGCCCGCGTTGCCGGTCAGTGTGTCGTTGCCGTCCAGGCCGGAGAGGATATTGTTCCCGGTGTTGCCAACGATCACGTTGTCCAACGCGTTGCCCGTGCCGTTGATGGAGGCCGTGCCGGTCAAGGTCAGGTTCTCGACATTGTCGGTCAAGGTGTAGCTAATGCCGGATTGAACCAGATCGATGCCTTCGCCAAGATTCTCGGTGACGATGTCGCCCGCATTGTCCACCACGTAGGTGTCGTTGCCCACGCCCCCCAGCATGGTGTCGGCCCCTGCCCCACCGTTCAGCGTGTCATTGCCTTCCAGCCCGGTCAGAATGTTGTTGCCGGTGTTGCCGAGGAGGATGTTGGCCAGCGCATTGCCCGTACCGTTGATGTTGGCTGTGCCGGTCAGGGTCAGGTTTTCGACGTTGTCGGTCAGGGTGTAAGTGATGCTGGATTGGACAAGGTCGATGCCTTCATTCAGGTTTTCCGTGACCAGGTCGCCGATGTTGTCCACCACGTAGGTGTCGTCGTTCAGTCCGCCGGATAGGGCGTCCGCGCCTGTTCCGCCATCCAGTATGTCGTTGCCCGTTCCGCCCAGCAACGTGTCATCGCCGGCACCGGCATAGAGCGAGTCGGCACCCGCACCGCCATCCAGCACGTTTGCTGCCGCGTTGCCGGTGATGATGTTGTTGAGTGTATTGCCGGTACCGTTGATGACGTCCGCACCGGTCAGGGTCAGGTTCTCGACGTTGTCCGTCAGGGTGTAGGTGATGCTGGATTGCACCAGGTCGGTTCCTGCATTCAGGCTTTCCGTGACGATGTCGCCGACATTGTCGACCACATAGGTGTCGTTGCCCGCGCCGCCCGCCATGCTGTCCACTCCTGAGCCGCCATCCAGGGTGTCATTGCCGGCATTGCCGGTCAGCGAGTCATTCCCGGCAAGGCCGCTGAGCACATTGTTACCGGCATTGCCGACGATCACGTTATCCAGCGCGTTGCCGGTGCCATTGATGGAAGCTGAGCCGGTCAGGGTCAGATTCTCGACATTATCGGTCAGTGTGTAGCTGATGCCTGCTTGGACATTGTCGATACCTTCGCCCAGGTTCTCTATGACGATGTCGCCTGCATTATCCACCACATAAGTATCGTCGCCCACGCCGCCCAGCATGGTGTCTGCGCCCGCGCCGCCGTTCAGCGTGTCGTTGCCTTCCAGTCCGGTCAGCATATTGTTGCCGCTGTTACCGAGGATGATATTGTCCAGCGCATTGCCCGTGCCATCGATGTTGGCTGTACCGGTCAGGGTCAGGTTTTCGACGTTGTCGGTGAGCGTATAGGTGATGGATGACTGGACAAGATCGGTGCCTTCGTTCAGGTTTTCCGTGACCAGGTCGTCGATGTTATCCACTACATAAGTGTCATTGTTCAGGCCGCCCTGCATGGTGTCTGCGCCCAAACCGCCGTCCAGCGTGTCGTTACCCGCATTGCCTTGCAGCTGGTCGTTCCCTGCTTCGCCGTAGAGTGCATCGTTGCCATCGCCGCCGATCAGGCTGTCGTCGCCCGCACCGGCATAAACGGTGTCTGCGCCCGCGCCGCCATCCAGCACGTTCTCTGCCACATTGCCGGTGATGATGTTGTTCAGCGCATTACCGGTGCCATCGATGACGTCCGCACCGGTCAGGGTGAGGTTCTCGACATTGTCGGTCAGCGTATAGGTGATGCTGGATTGCACCAGATCGATACCCGCATTTAGGCCTTCCGTGACGATGTCTCCGATATTGTCCACCACGTATGTGTCGTTGCCAGCGCCGCCACTCATGCTGTCCGCACCCAACCCGCCGTTCAACACGTTGGCGGCGGCATTACCGACAATCACGTTATCCAGCTCATTTCCTGTGCCGTTGATCGCAGCCCCGCCGGTCAGAATCAGATTCTCGGCATTCGCACCCAGCGCGTAGCTGATGGAGGACTGTACGGTGTCGATGCCTTCGCCGATATTCTCGGTCACCACGTCGCCCGCATTATCGACGACATAGGTATCGTCGCCCGCATTGCCCGCCATGCTGTCGGCACCCGTTCCGCCATCGAGCAAGTCATTGCCGATACTGCCTGTCAGGGTGTCATTGCCCGCCAAGCCATACAGACGGTTATTGCCGGTGTTGCCGATCAGGATGTTGTTCAACTCGTTGCCGGTGGCATCAATGTTTCCTGCACCGGTGAGCGTGAGATTTTCGACATTGGACGCCAGTGTATAGCTCACCGAAGAGAGCACGGTATCGATACCTGCATTGAATGCCTCAACCGTTTTGTCGCCGGCATTGTCCACGATGTAGGTATCGTTGCCAGCGCCGCCCGCCATGGTGTCTGCACCTGCGCCGCCGTCCAGTACGTTCGCGCCGCTGTTGCCGGTGATGGCGTTGTTCAGTGCATTGCCGGTGCCGTCGATGTTGGGCTGAACCTGTCCTGAGCCTGTCGAAGGGCCGGTCAGGGTGAGATTCTCGATGTTGTCGGAAAGCGTGTAGGTCGCCGAGGCGAACACGCTGTCCGTGCCTTCGTTGAGATTTTCAACGACGGCATCGGCTGTGTTGTCCACCGTGTAGGTGTCGTTGCCTACCCCGCCGATCAGCGTATCCACGCCTGCGCCGCCGTCCAGCGTATCGTTGCCTGCCTGACCGATTAGGGTGTTGTCGGCACCGTTGCCGGTGATGAGGTTATCGAGCGCGTTGCCTGTACCGTTGATGTTGGCCGTACCGGTGAGCGTGAGATTTTCGACATTATCGGACAGGGCGTAATCTGCCGAGGCGAACACGCTATCCGTGCCCGCGCCTGCCAGCTCGACCACTGCATCGGCGGTGTTGTCCACGATGTAGGTATCGTTGCCCGCGCCGCCTGCCAGGGTGTCGAGACCCAAACCGCCGTCCAGCACGTTGTTGCCGCTGGTGCCGGTGATGCTGTTATCCAGCACGTTGCCGGTTCCGTCCAGATTTGCCGCGCCAGTAAGGACGAGGTTTTCGACGTTATCAGTCAAGGCATAGCTGATGGAGGACTGTACGGTGTCGATGCCGTTGTCCGCATTTTCGGTGACCGCATCGCCGATGTTGTCCACCACATAAGTGTCGTTGCCCGCACCGCCTGCCAGGGTATCAGCGCCAAGACCGCCATCCAGCATGTCATTGCCTGCCCCGCCGATCATCGTATCGTTGCCTTCAAGACCGCTCAGCATGTTGCCGCTGTCGTTGGCAGTGATAACGTTGTCCAGCGCGTTGCCGGTTCCATCAATTGAAGCCGCCTGTCCTGAGCCTGTCGAAGGGCCGGTAAGCGTGAGATTTTCGAGATTGTCGCCCAACGTGTAGCTGATGGCGGACTGCACGGTATCGATTCCTTCGGCAAGGTTTTCCACGACCACATCGCCGATGTTGTCCACCATGTAGGTGTCGTTGCCTGTGCCACCGGTCATGGTGTCTGCGCCGGTGCCGCCGTCCAGCATATCGTTGCCTGCATCGCCGTCCAGCGTATCGTTACCGGCAAGGCCATTCAGCACGTTGTCGCCAGCGTTGCCGGTGAGGGTGTTGTCCAACGCATTGCCGGTGGCATTGATATGAGCTGCACCGGTCAAAGTGAGGTTTTCGACGTTATCGGAGAGCGCGTAATCCGCCGAGGCGAACACGCTGTCCGTACCTGCGCCTGCCAGTTCGGTCACGACATCGGCAGAGTTGTCCACGATGTAGGTATCGTTGCCTGCGCCGCCTGCCAAAGCATCTACACCCGCACCGCCGTCCAGCGTGTTGTTGCCGCTATTGCCGGTGATGCTGTTATCCAGCGCATTGCCCGTGCCGTTGATTGCAACTGCCTGTCCTGAGCCTGTCGAAGGGCCGGTCAAGGTCAGGTTCTCGACGTTGTTGGTCAGCGTGTAACTGATGCTGGATTTGACGCTGTCCACGCCTTCCCCGGCGTTTTCCACGACCATGTCGCCCGCGTTGTCCACCACATAGCTGTCGTCGCCCGTGCCACCGATCAGGGTGTCTGCGCCTTTTCCGCCATCCAGCGTGTCGTTGCCTTCCAGGCCGCTCAGGACGTTATTGCCGCTGTTACCGATGATGATGTTATCCAGCACGTTGCCGGTACCGTCGATGTTGGCCTGAACCAACCCGGAGTTCAGAGCGGGATCGGTGAGGGTCAGGTTTTCTACGTTATCAGTCAGGGTGTAAGTGATGCTCGATTTGACCAAGTCCGTGCCTTCGCCGACGTTTTCAATGACCAAGTCGCCCGCGTTATCCACCACGTAAGTGTCGTTGCCCGTACCACCCAGCAGGGTATCGGCACCCACGTCGCCGTCCAGCGTGTCGTTGCCGTCCAGACCCGAAAGGATGTTGTCCGCCGCATTGCCGATGATGACGTTGTCCAGCACGTTGCCGGTGCCATCAATTGAAGCCGCCTGTCCTGAGCCTGTCGAAGGGCCGGTCAGGGTAAGGTTGTCGAGGTTATCTGCCAGAGTCCAGGTTAAGTTGCTCTTGACGGTGTCTATACCCCCGGCCTGTCCAGAGCCTGTCGAAGGGCCCGCTGCTTCAATCGTCGTGTCGAGCAGATTGTCCACGATGTAGGTGTCGTTGCCGGTGCCGCCGATCAGGGTGTCTGCGCCGATACCGCCATCCAATGTATCGTTGCCCGCCAATCCGGTCAGGGTGTTGTCGTTGCTGTTGCCGGTGATGACGTTATCGAGTTCGTTGCCGGTGCCGGTCAGTGCCGCACCTTCGGTCAGGGTGAGGTTCTCGACGTTTGCGCCGAGCGTGTAGTCGAAGGGGCTGATGACGGTATCGGTGCCTTGGCCTGCGTATTCGGTGACCGTGTCGCCAAGAACCTGTCCTGAGCCTGTCGAAGGATTGTCGAGGATGTAGGTGTCGTTGCCGTAGCCGCCTGCCATGCTGTCCGCGCCCACGCCGCCATCCAGTATGTTGCTGTAGCTATTGCCGATGATAACGTTATCCAGCGCGTTGCCGGTCCCCGTGATTGCGCTGCCGGTGAGTGTGAGGTTTTCGACGTTGTCGCCCAGCGTGTAGTTGATACCAGATTGTACGGCATCCGTACCTTCGCCCGCCAATTCAAGCACCACATCGCCCGCGTTGTCCACCACGTAGGTGTCGTTGCCGGTACCGCCGATCAGGATATCCGCACCGCCCTTGCCGTCCAGAGTGTCGTTGCCTTCCAATCCGCTGAGGGTGTTGGCGGCATCGTTGCCGATGGTCGTGTTGTCCAGCACGTTGCCCGTACCATTGATTGCCGCTGCTCCGGTAAGGGTGAGGTTATCGACGTTGCCTGTGAGTGTGTAAGTGATGGAGGATTTGACGAGGTCGATGCCTTCACCAGCATTCTCGACAACGAGATCACCCGTGTTGTCCACAATGTAGATGTCGTCGCCCGTGCCGCCCAGTAATGTGTCCGCACCCGCGCCGCCATCCAGCGTGTCGTTCCCCGCCAGTCCAGTCAGCGTGTTGTCGTTGCTGTTGCCGGTGAGGATGTTATCGAGTTCGTTGCCGGTAGCGTTCAGTGCTGCACCCTGTGTCAGAGTAAGGTTCTCGACATTCGCGCCCAATACATAATCGAATGGACTAACAACGATGTCTTTACCTTGACCAACATTCTCAGTCACGGTATCGCCGAGATTATCCAGAATGTAGGTGTCATTTCCTGCACCGCCTGCCATGGCATCGGCACCTGCACCACCATCCAGCAAGTTAGCCGAAGCGTTACCGATGATCACGTTATCCAGCGCATTGCCTGTACCACTGATGGAATCGCTACCCATCAGGGTGAGGCCTTCCAGGTTGTCGCCCAAGGTATAGCTGATGCCGGACATCACCGTATCGATACCCTCATCGGTGTTTTCTGTGACGACATCGCCCGTGTTGTCCACCACGAAAGTGTCGTTTCCTGTGCCGCCCGCCATCTGGTCAATGCCGGTGCCGCCGTCGATCCAATCATCACCTGCACCACCATCCAATGTGTTATTGCTGCTGTTGCCATAAAGAATGTCATTGCCGCCCAGCCCTTGCGGAGATCCGGCATCGCCCTGCCATGCAAACAGCGTGTCGTCGCCCTCGGTGCTCACTGGCACCGGGATGTGTGCTTGTATCTGCGCCGCATCCCACACCACGCCGGGTTCCCCTGCGACCGTGGGGGCGAATTCAAAACGCTCGATACGGTAGGCATCGCCTTCACCCCAGTTGTGGATGGTGATCTGATCGGCAGCGAGTCCTGAATCTAGCGGAGGGGTGATCGTCAGCACCAAGTCGTAACCGCTACGCGTCAGTGTGATGTCGCTTTCTGTAATGCCTGCACCGAAGCGAATAACGTCAGTGTTTCCCACGGTTGCATCGACGTCATAAACGATGTCGTTACCGTCACCGCGTGCAAACAGGTAAGTATCGTTACCCGCATCGCCCACCAGATAGTCGTCACCCGTGCCGCCGTTGAGGATGTCGTTACCGCCGTTGCCGTACAGGTTGTCCTGCCCGCCCATGCCGTACATGGCATCGTCGAGGTTGCTGCCGCGCAGGGTGTTGTTGCCCGCATCGCCCATGGTGGTATCCAGCCCGATGATGGCGAGCAGTTGGGCGAAGCCTGTGCCCGTGGCATCGCCTTGGGCGCGTATTGCTTCGAGCACTTGCAATCCGTTGGTGTCGCTCTGTTTGAGGACGTTAGCGAATTCGCTGATGGTGAGAACGCTGTTGGTGGGGTCGGCATCGTAGATGGCCTGCAATACGGCCATGGTGTTGCTGATGTCCCAATCGTATTGCAGGGTGGTGGCGTTCCAGGTGTAGCCGATGGTGTCGATCAGCGCTTGGAAGTGTGTCTGCGCCATGAGTTGGCTGTAAATGCTGTCGGCCAGTTCGTTGAAGGCTTGCAACAGAATCTTGGAGGCGGGGCCGTGCGGATTGGGGTCGCGTTCGCCCCAGCACCAGGTGCCCAAATAGGGTTCACCCAATATGGCTTCGAGGGTGGCGAGTTTGCGCGCGTCGCCGATGACGTTGCCGTAGATGATACGGGCAGCGCGGCTGGCGGGGTCAACATTTTCCACGCCAACCCAAGCATAAATAAGTTGGGTGGTCAGTGCATGACGGACCGCAGGGTCGGTCTCGTTGCTGAATTGTTGGACGAGCTCTTGCAGGTGGCCGCTGCTGTCTCTGAGCATGGCTTGGTGCAGGTCGCGCATGTTGCCAAAGCCTTGAAGATCGGGCAAGGCGGCGACGATGTCGGTTTCGGCCAGCCAGTCGTTGGCGATGGTGTAGGTTTTATCAGTCTGGAACCAGATGTCGGCAGAGGTGCCGGTGCTGCCGTCTGTTTTGGTGAAGGTGCTGGTCTGTTGGGTGATGTTGCCGTTTGCGTCAGTCTGGTTGACGGCGGTGTAGCCGGTGGAGATACTTTGTACACCCGCATCGGCCAAGGTGAGCAGTTCGTCCGCGCTGCTGTAGCCGTCGCCGTTGGCGTCTTGCCAGATTTTAAGGGTGGCAAAGGCGGCGTCTTGCTGATTAATTTGTCCATCGTGGTTGGTGTCCAGTTCGGCAAGCGACTGATAACCGTTAGCGGCCTTTTGTCCGCTGGCTAGCAAGGTCTCGGAACCAAACAGTTCGCGTCCGGTGTCGATGGTGCCATTGCCATCCAAGTCGCGCACGAGGATGCCGTCTTGGCTATTGACCCAACCGGTCTGTTCGGCAAAACCGTTACCGTCATGGTCGAAGTAGGCACCGTCTTCTAGCCCGATGGTGGTGATACCGTCGCCATTCAGATCAAGGGCTATCGGGGAGCGGGTGACCGAGGCTTTGGCGACTTTCTTTTTGATGTCCTCGATATAGTCTGGAATGCCGTTGCCATTTAGATCAGAGGGGGTACAGACAGAGGGAGGTTTTGGAGTATAGCTATCATCATTTGGAATTGCTTTTGAGTAATATCTGCTTCTATCGGAGAGATCTTCCAGTTCTGTGCCAGTTGCAGATGGATTGTATTTTTTGTAAATCTTGGAAATATCATCAGAACCAGCTCGTCGCTTTTTATCCAAGTAAATGGCAATTCCAGTTGCTATATTCGAAGCTGGGTCAAATCTAACATACGGAAGCGTGATGTCATATTTCCCGATAAGCTTTGATCCGTCTAAACGGTGCTGAGCATCCTGTGCTGTTCCATCAGTAATTTGGAAAACACCAGACGCAGAGCTCTCTTTATTTGCAGCATCAGGATTAAAACCAGATTCGTGTTCAGCGATTGCCATGAGATTTTGAATATCAATATCACTGAGGCCCGCATTTCTTCCCTGACGAATAATCTCACCAATAACAGAATCTTTAACTGATTGACTGGCATCACCGCCCTTACGAGAGTTGCCATATGATGGGTTGGGGTCATTGTAGTGTGATGTCATTTTGCATAATCTCCGTTAATAACTGGGTATCGATTGATTTCAAATACTTGTTTGATCGTATTACTATCCTGCATTAGCACTTGCAGTTTATTTTCTATAACCTTAGGTGATTGCCTATAGCCTAAAACAATCTTTGAGCCGCGCCTGCTTGGACTAGAACCAATATAGCGAGTTGACTCGTCGAAATAATCTTCTCTTTCACAGTCCACACATGTACGTCCACTTCCAAAATTCGAAGATTCAATAACTAGCCAGTGATGTGATCCATCAGCAATGCAGGTGGCTTGAGTTGCTATCATTAAATCTGTTCTGAAATCAGGATTAAACAGAAAAAAATCTTTGTTTTCTTTCCCTAGAGAAAACTCAAAATGCTGTGTGTAACATATTGGCTGCCCCTCAGTTTTATCAATTGAACTACAGGAAGTTGAGATGTGAATTTTATAGCTTCCGCATTTGAAATCCGTTTCAGCGATGTATGGCTTCTCGTAACCCAACTCTACGATTGCGACAACACTACCAAGTTTAGCCGCAGCAAGAAGCCATTGTCTTGCCTCTTTCTCTGCACCATCTTTTTTCTCATAATATCTACTAAGCCATAGAGCTGAACTAGCATCACCATTTGTAGCCTGCTTTATCCTACGGTCAACATCATTCGCAGTAGATAGTTCCGCTGAAAAGCAATTGTTACCCGTCATTGTCAAAACTAGTATTACAAAACCAATTAAAGAGGACTGCATCGATAATTTTTTCACAGCGTCCTCCTCATCTCAAACACTGCATCGGTGCTGCCATCGGTTTTGGTGAAGGTGCTGATTTGTTTGGTGATAATAGTGGAAATATTGCCATGCCACCTCTATCACGCCCAATCGCACCATGGTTCTGCGCAAATGTACCATACCTCAAATTGCCCGGATTATTGTTGCGCCAGCTTCTGGAACCACCGTTTTTCACAGCCCACTGACCAGTAACATCCGTGTACCTGACAAACCTGCCTTTTGCACCAGATCCAACATGCGATTGACTATACGATTGATCACAAGACATTTTATTCCCCTTAATGAATGACTATTATTTTCTTCAAAATTTCAGGTAATTCAGCATCGATAATATTTTCTACTTCTGTACTTTCACCTCCGTAAAGCTTAGTCGTCGAGTACTCCAAAATCTTACTGCTTCCCTTCCCAGAAATTGTGTAAATTGCAATCTGATATTTATGCGCACTATCAATTCCCTCCCCTGCCCGCCATAGTCGCTCTGCAGTAATCAACATCAAGCCTCGTCCAACTTGCGGTACTTCGCTGCTGATTAGTTGATACTCTCCCACACCAGCTAAAACACAATTCGGTAAAATATTCACAAAACCAATACGCTTTGAGTCGTACACCCAAATATCGATGGCGGACAATCCGTCAACTGTCCCAGTATGATCACTTTTTACCAGCACACCATGAACCCCTGCCTTTTTAGGTAAAGGGGTCAAGCTATTCACTATCTGAAACGGGTATTGATAACGCCCCAGTTTTTTAATGATCGAATGACAAACATTTTTTGCTTCTTTTTTGAAACACAATTTTGCAGGATAGACATTGTAATCTGCTTCTTTCACTTGATAAGCAGACACTTCCCAACCATCTACTTCACCGCCTTCTAATAAAACAGAATAAAATTTGAAATAATCGCCTGCTGCAATGCTAATGCTGGCGTAAGTAGTAAACATAACAAATACGACAATACGAAAGATTAGGATGAGTTTGCCTGCCAAAGAAGGCAGCTTCAATTTGTTTTTCATCCAACAAAAATGGGGCCGGAGCCCGATATTCTGTTTAACGTTTCTGTTTATTACCACATTCATTTCTTCCTCAAGCCATAAAGGCAATTAAGCGACACACCACAATTCTTTATGTTGCTTTTCTCCATATTCATTATTTGCAATTCCACTAGCCAACATGTCGTTGCCCGTACCGTCAACACGGTGTTGCATGACGTGATTATTTTGCTTCAAAAATAGCCGATGTATGCCCTCTAAAGCTGAGAAATCGATGGAGTCAGACTCGATTGATTTTGCTATGGAACCGGATTGATTTTTTCATTGAACTTTTCCTAATTGGGAAAAAATAGGAGGTGTACTACGATTATTTTTCATTCCTGTTCTCCTCCACATTTCATCAGTCGTAATTCCGTTCGTCAGCGTATCGTTGCATGTGCCGTCAGCATGGTGTTGAGCCACATGAAGATTGTGTCGCAAAAAATTTCCGATGTATGCCCGCCAAAGCTGATACTCTTATAAGTCTTTATCTATTGACGTCCTAAAAGCGCGTAGATGCTGCATTCTCAACGAGAATATTTATCGAAAAAGTTTTCCGCAAAGGAAAAATGGGGGATGTGCCACGATTTCTTTTCATGCTGCTTTTCTCCATATCTCATCATTCGTAGCTCCGCTCGTCAGCGTGTCGTTGCCTTCCAATACAGTGAGCGTGTTGTCCGCCACATTGCCGATGATGATGTCCAGCACGTTGCCGGTGCCATCAATGGCTGCTGGAGCCTGTCCTGAGCCTGTCAAAGAGGTCAGGGTGAGGTTTTCAACGTTGTCGGTCAGCGTATAGGTAATGGCCGATTTGACGGTGTCGATGCCTTCGGCTGCATTTTCAATGACGAGGTCGCCCGTGTTATCGACGATGTAGGTATCGTCTCCGACGCCGCCGAGCAGTGTGTCCGCGCCCAGTCCGCCGTCCAGCGTGTCATTGCCCGCCATGCCTGACAAGGTGTTGTTGGCGCTGTTGCCAGTCAGCACGTTGTTCAGTTCGTTGCCTGTGCCGTCCGCCGCATTGGTGCCGGTCAGGGTCAGGTTCTCAAGGTTGCTGCCCAAGGTATAGGTCAAGTCGGTGTAGACGGTATCCGTGCCTTGTCCGGCCAGTTCGATGATGGTGTCGGCCAGTGTGTCCACGATGTAGACATCGTTGCCGACGCCGCCCGCCATGACATCAGTGCCTAGGCCGCCGTCCAGCGTATCATTGCCCGTATTGCCGATCAGGGTGTCGTTGCCGTCCATGCCTTGCAAGAGGTTGTCCGCCGCATTGCCGGTGATGACGTTATCCAGCGAGTTGCCGGTTCCACTGATGCCGGATGCGCCTACGAGGGTGAGGTTCTCAACGTTGTCGGTCAGGGTGTAGCTGCTGATACTGCTTTCCACCACATCAACGCCGTTGGTAAGCGGCGAACCGGTAAGCTGGTCTGCGCTTTCGATGACCACATCGCCCGCGTTATCCACCGAGTAGGTGTCGTTGCCCGCACCGCCGCTCATCGTGTCTGCGCCAGTGCCGCCCAACAGCCAGTCGTTGCCGTCGCCGCCGGTCAGCGTATCGTTACCCGCACCGCCTGCCAGTATCTGGTTCAGGGGAACGCCGCCCGGTGTAGTGGCAAGGGCGGTCAGTACGTCGGCATTCGCCCCGCCCAATTGCAGGGTGTTGAGGTCGAAGCTGCGCCCGCCGGCGAAGGTGACGCTGTCCAGTGTGTGTTTTCCAGGAGCCTGTCCTGAGCCTGTCGAAGGGTCATTTGCAAACCAGTGAGCGACGGTGACGCTGTCGCGTCCGTTGATGTGGCGGAAGACCAGGGCGTCGCCTTCCTGTGCGATGCTGATGTCGCCCACGGTGATGCCGGTGCCGAATTGCAGGGTGTCGCTGCTAGTATCGCCATGCGTTTCGAGGATGGTGTCGTTGCCGTCTTTTGCGTTGAAGACGTAGGTGTCGTTGCCCGCACCGCCGTGCAGGAGGTCGTTGCCGGTGCCTCCGATCAGGGTGTCGTTGCCATTGCCGCCCAGCAGCATGTCGTTGCCCGCGCCTCCGTTGATAACCTGTCCTGAGCCTGTCGAAGGATCGCCTGCTTGTCCGGCGACGAGGTCGTTCGCATCGCCGCCGTCGATTGCCCCGGTCGCAGCGGTGTGGATACCGCCGCCGTAGCCGAATTCGGCGAGGGTCGCGGCCACTGCCGCATCGCCCGCATCGGTTGCCGCCCAGTCGGTGAGCAGTGTCAAACCGTCCCAGCCTGCGGCTTCCAAGGTGTCGCCCATCAGGCGGCGCAGGTCTAGGAGGTCGCCCACTGCTGCGGCAGCATCGGTGTCATGAAAGTTGGCCAATCGGGTGTCGAGTGCGTTGAAGTCAAGCGCAATACCTGTACCTGTAAGACTGAGGCTGATGTCGTCCAGGTAGGGCTTGAGCCTCGTTTGTACGAGCAGGCTGTCATAGACGGATTGCTTGAGTGTATCGTAGCTGATTTGCAGCAGGTCTCTTGGGCTGTGCCAGAGGGTGAGGGTGACGGGCTCGTTGCCTTCGGGGATGGGCTGGTAGGTGCGCCCATTGAAGCGTTCCATGATGGTAAGCTTGTCGGCCCAGGCGTAGTAGTCGGGGCTGCCGGTGTAAAGGCTGGGAGCATACCAAGATTGCATGTCGACAGTGAGATCGTGCCCGGCGTAGGCACCGGTGAAGGTGGAAAGCATGGTGCTGGTGTCGGACCAAGCTTTGAGGAGGGTGTCCAGCAGGGCCATTTGCTCGGTTCTGCTGGTGGCGTGGGCGTATTGGTTGAGGAGGTTGGCAAGTGCTACGCCTTCGGGGGTTTGCAGGCTGGCGGCTTGGCGCAGGCTGCGCACTTGGCCGGAGCCGCCCATGTCGGGCAGGGTTTCGGTGTTTGTGGTGGCAGGGATGGTGTCGGTAAATTGAGTGTGAAAAGTGTCTACGGCTAGGTTGATGTCGGCGAGTTGACCGACGCTACCGGTGGTACCTTCAGTGCCGTCGGTACGGGTGTAGGTACCCAGATCGGCAAGGGCGTTGCCGTTATCGAGGACGGTGAAGTGTTCAGTTTTGCCGACGGTGATGTTAGCAATACCGGCTTCCGCCATGGTCTTGAGCTCGCCCACATCGCTGATGCCGTCCTGGTTGAGGTCTTGCCAGACGCGCAGGTCGGCCCAGGCGGTATCTTGGGCATTAATGAGGCCATCGGCATTGCCGTCGAGGTCGGCGACTGCGGCGAAGCCATCGGCAGCGGTGCCGCCGGTGCTTAAGGTGGTGCTGTCGCCGAAAAGTTCGGCACCGGAGTCGATGGTGCCGTTGCCGTCTCGATCCAGGGCGAGAAAGCCGTCACTGGGTTTGACCCAACCGACGGATTGCTTGACGCCGGTGGCGTCAATGTCGAACATTAAGGGAGTGGCGGCATTGACTCCGACTTGTTTCCAGGCCATTGCCTCAAATCAAGGGTGAAAGGATCGGAGCGTTGGGGGTAGCGGGTGAAGGTGTTGAAGGCATCAGAAACAGCATCTTTGACCTTATCCCACCATTTTTCAAACGGGTCTTGGTGCATAAAATTTTTTTCAACATTCCACCTATTAAACCAAGGAAGAAGGTTTCCTTGCCAACCATCTTCAGGAGTATCGGTAAGCCCCGCCTGATTTAAAGCTTCCCAAGTGAAATCTACACAACTATTCCAAACACCACTATATTCTTCCCATCTTCCAGTACCATCATTTGCTTGTTGCTGCGCTTTTTCAGCAAAGCTTTCCATTTTAATAAATTGTTCTTCGGTTATTTCCCGAGTGTAATTATATGGCGGGTTAACATAATGCCGATCGTCAGTTAGCTTAACTTCCCCAGGTCCCCAAGGGTCGCCGTCCCCTCGTGGCGCAAATCCATAAGATCTCTCATTTCCAAGCGCATCGGTAAGAGTAAACCACATATGACCAGTAATTGACGTGGTACCATCGGATAAAGGATTACCAGAAGGGGCAATATGGACCGTAACAGTTTGATTAGTCATTTAAAACTCCCCTTTCTAATATTAGTTTGATACCAATGACAATGATAAATATTGTCCCGTAAATAAATAAATAAGTCATAACTCCTGTCACATATTTATGTAAAGAATAATGTGCAAAATTAAAAAAAGTTTCTACAATTCCTACAGTAATTGATGTAAATACAAATACACTAAATAAAATCCTATAGCCAGACTTGTAATAAAGCCCTACAAGCAGCGGAATTAAAAAAACCCATCCCTTCCATGGAAAAATAAAAAGAATGATTGGATCAATAAAGATTTCTTTAGGTAGTCCCCATGAAATCGGAGGATACCAAGGAAACCTAGGAAATTCGTAATATGTAGCTTTTATAGCTATAAGAACTAAAATTGTTATGACAGCTACGACGCAGGGTAAATGCTCTTGTTTAAGCGTCCATTTTTTCATCCCACCTCCTTCAGTAAAGTCACAAGCGCATAGCCTACGTCTAATGTAGGGATATTACGGCTATCTGAATAGACAAATGGTTCAAAACCTTCAATACCTTGGGTTTTAAGAAAACTAAATAGTTCAGTATTTAAGTCTCCACCAAGAGCGGTAGGGGTAATTGTAGACATGGTTATTTTTCTCCTGAGTTAGGATTTGAATGTTTGGCAAACCAGCGACAAGATTTGTCTTCGTTATCAATATAACCGATGGCGGATTCAACTCCGAAGTGCAATCTTAGTAATCATGCGGCATCCCTCTCTTGTTCAGGAAAAAAGACCTCATGAGGTGTTTTAAAATTGAGTGTTTTTCGAGGGCGATGGTTGAGCTTATGCATGACTGCCTCAACATCGTCATCG
>Ga0265297_10000955_pt1 | contig 74871 bp, 79 predicted proteins | sample Munlanlwell13791_FD_192502 | JGI IMG/M metagenome (GOLD analysis project Ga0265297, IMG submission 192502) | Leachate microbial communities from a municipal landfill in Southern Ontario, Canada - Leachate well 137-91 | ecosystem: Engineered > Solid waste > Landfill > Unclassified | place...
TGCGGATAATCCCCGGGGATTATAACCTTGTTTTGGGCTCGGATTCGCCAAGGCTGCTGGGGGTGGACGCCGCGGCTTTGAGCTTGCGCCTGGCTGCGGATAATATCCCTGTTAAGATGCTGCAGGAGCCGTATATCGAATACCGGCTGGATAAGCGCTGGAATGAATGGTTCGAAGAGTCGACAAAAGGGGCGACCCGGAGAATAAACCGGGATTTCCGGCCGTTCGCCCTTTTTGAGGGCCTGTTGTTCTGGAATCGCCAGTTCGCCCCGGCTTTCAGCGCTATCTTCGCGGGCTTGCGCGGACTGAACGCGGCCTTGTTTTTTGCCGCCGGACTTTTGTTCTTTCTGCTGATCGCAGGCGGGATATATATAAGGAAGAGGAGCTTGCGAAAGTGCGCGATCGCCTTTGCCATATCCTCCACGGGCTTTTACGGAATGGCCGCGGGCCTTATTTTGATATTTGCTTTCCAGATACGCTGCGGTTATTTGTATCAGCTGATCGGCGTTTTGATCAGCGCGAATATGGCGGGTATGGCCTGCGGGAGTATTTTGACGGCCCTCAAGCCGAGGAGAGAAAGAAATGAATACCGGATCTTCGTATGGACCGAGGCCGCAGTTATTGTTTATGCTCTTTTGCTGACGGCGCTGCCCGGCCGGGCGGATATGGCCCCGGCTTCTGCCAAAGCGCTGTTTACCGGATTGATCTTTTTGGCGGGGATATTCCCGGGGCTGGAATTTCCGCTTGCCAGCCGGCTATACGGGGAAAAAGAGGAGAAGCCGGGAGAGATATCCGGGGATCTTTATTTCGTTGACCTGGCCGGGGGGTGGTTCGCCGGCCTGTGCGCGGGCGTCGTTTTTCTGCCGCTTTTGGGCGCGGTAAATACCCTGGCTCTGGTTGCGGGGATAAAATCCGCGAGCCTGTTGTTCCTGTCATATGCCGCTAAATCCGGGCCAGGGGCGATATTGAAAAAAAGTTAAAAAAGTTGTTGACAAAAACCGCATTATAAGGTATATTTAATTCTCTACGTCAAACACCGAATAGCCTCTCGACGGTAAATCGATTTATTTACTCTAGGCTATAGCCAATTTGGACACAAGAATCTCGAAAGAATTCTTGATGGGGAATTTTTTATCTTTTTAATATTAAACGCGCGATGGAGCTGGCCGGCGTGAAAAACTAAGAATAATTCTGCTGGAGTAGCTCAGTCGGCAGAGCACGTCCTTGGTAAGGACGGGGTCAAGGGTTCAATTCCCTTCTCCAGCTTAAATGCGGCGTAACAGTAAATTAAGGGTAGATAAAAATGCGCGAGATAATCACATTAGAGTGCACGGTATGCAAGAACCGCAATTACAGCGATACCAAGAACAAGAAAACGCACGCTGATCGGCTGGAAACCAGCAAATATTGCAGGCATTGCCGCAAGCACACGGCCCATAAAGAGATCAAGTAATAAAAAATCACCACCAGACGAGGTTTTGAATAATTTTAGGGGCGTCCGTTAATTGGCAAACGGCGAGACTCCAAATCCCGTCCTGGGGGTTCAACTCCCTCCGCCCCTGTAGATTGTCGAACAAGTAGGCTGAAGCAGGCGTGCGGAAGCCGCTGCAGATTTTGGACATGAACCAAAGAGAAGAGTAAATATGTTTAAAAAAATCGTAAGTTTTTTGCGCGAAGTAAAAGCCGAGCTGGGAAAGGTTTCCTGGTCCACCCGCGAAGAGCTGATCGGTTCAACCACAGTGGTCATTGCCCTTACTTCGATCATCGCGGTTTTTATTTTCGTGATCGACTCGGCGCTGGCCAAAATATTAAGCATCGTATTCAAAGGATAAATGAAAAACTGGTACGTAGTGCACACGCAGACGGGTTTGGAGGACAGGGTCAGAACCATACTTAACGGCCAGATCGCCGCCAGCCCTTACAAGGATTCGATAACCAAGGTGGTCATCCCCACCGAGCAGATATCGGAAGTCCGTTCCGGAAAGAAACGCGTTTCCGAGCGCAGATTCTTCCCGGGTTATATCCTGGTGGAGATGGATATGAACGAGAACACCTATTCGTTCCTCAAGAATATCCCCGGAGTAACCGGTTTTTTGGGCGCCGGCAAAAAACCCATACCGCTTTCCCCCGCAGAAGTAGACAATATCCTCAAAAGAACAGAAGAGACTAAATTAAAACCCAGCCCGAAAACGATATTTGAAAAAGGCGAGCAGATAAGAGTAAAAGAAGGGCCGTTCATGAATTTCAACGGGACTATTGATGATATTCATCCTGAAAAAGGAAAACTTAAGGTCAGTATCTCCATCTTCGGCCGGTCAACGCCGGTTGAGCTGGAATATTGGCAGGTAGAAAAGGTATAACTATGGCAAAAGTAGTCAAGGCACAGATCAAATTACACGTTCCCGCAGGCGCTGCGAATCCCGCTCCTCCGGTCGGCCCGGCATTGGGCCAGCACGGTGTGAATATTATGCAGTTCTGCAAGCAGTTCAACGATCAGACCAAGAATCGCGACGGGATGATCCTGCCGGTAATCATCTCGGTTTTTGAGGACAGGACATTCTCGTTCATCATCAAGAGCCCGCCGTCATCGGTGCTTTTGAAGCGCGCGGCCAACCTGGCCAAGGCCTCGGGGATAAGCGGCAAGGAAATAATCGGGAAAGTGACTTTAAAACAGGTCGAAGAGATCGCTAAACTGAAAATGAAAGATATCAATACCACGGATATGTCCAAGGCCGTAAAGATAATCCAGGGCACCGCCCGGAGCATGGGTATTGTTATCGAAGGATAATGGAATTATGAAAACGCGAAGCAAGAGATATGAGGAATCGGTAAAAGGGCTGGACCTGGAGAAAAGGTACGCGCTCAAGGACGCTCTCGCCCTGGTCAAGAAGATGAAGAACGCTAAATTTGACGGCTCGGTGGACCTGCATTTCAGCCTGAACGTCGATTCGAAAAAAGCCGAGCAGATGGTCAGGGGCACAGTGGTCCTGCCGCACGGGACCGGCAAAAAAGTAAGGGTCGCGGTATTCTGCCGCGGCGAGCATGAAAAGGTCGCCCAGGATTCCGGGGCTGATTATGTGGGAAGCAATGAGCTTATGGATAAGGTTGCGGCCGGATTTATGGATTTCGACTGCGTTATTGCCACGCCCGATATTATGAAGGATTTGAGCAAACTGGGTAAGGTTTTAGGACCACGCGGCCTGATGCCCAGCCCTAAGACCGGCACGGTAACTTTCGACATCGCCAAGGCGATCGAGGACGTGCGCCGGGGTAAAGTGGAGTTTCGCGTGGATAAACAGGGCGGGGTGCATCTTTCGATCGGCAAGTGTTCTTTCGACGAAGGCAAACTGCTGGACAACGCCACCTGCGTGATAAACGCGCTTTCAGAGGCAAAGCCATCCACCATAAAGGGCAAGTATATTAAAAGCCTGTGCATCTCTTCATCAATGAACCCCGGATTGTTACTGGATTATTAAAGATAAGGTCTGACCTATGAAAAAACTCGGCACAATATTCAAGGAAGCGTCTGAATCAAAGATAAAGAATAACCTGAAAAGCTCTGACAGCTTTTTTGTGATCAAGTATTCCGGCCTTTCCGGCCCGGACCTGAACGCCCTGCGCCAGGCCCTGCGCGACGCGAATTCGGAACTTTTCGTGGTCCGCAACAATATCGCCAAGCGCGCCTTAAAGGATATCGGCAACGACGATCTGCTCAAACTCATCGACGGCCCCTCGGCAATGGTCTTTCCGAAAGATGAGCCGGTCGCCGCGTCCAAGGCTCTTTATAATTTCGCAAAAGACCACGAGAGTTTAAAACTCGAGGGCGGCTTGCTTTTCACCAATGTTATTACCAAAAAGGATATCGAGGCGCTGGCAAAACTGCCCGGCCGCCAGGAACTTTTGACCCAGGTTGTCTGCGGGTTGAAGTCCCCGATAAACGGTCTGGTATTCGTGTTAAAAGGGAATTTGCGGAAAATGGTATACTGCTTGGAGCAGATTAAAAATAAAAAACAATAACAAGAAGATCTCTCGCCTGCCTTTGGCGGGCTCGAGATCAAATTTTCCGGCACATAATGCGTGCGGAAAAATTTGAGGAGGAGAAAAGAAATGGCTAGCGAGAAATTGGAAGAGATGATTAAATCGATCGAAACAATGACCGTTCTGGAGCTTTCCGACCTGGTCAAGGCCCTTGAGGATAAATTCGGCGTCAGCGCGAATATGCCGATGATGGCCGCTCCCGCAGCCGGCGCAGCCGCCGCCCCTGCCGCAGAAGAGAAAACCGCTTTTACCGTGGTTCTGACCGCAGCAGGCGCCAATAAGATCGCGGTTATCAAAGAAGTCCGCACTATGACCAGCTTGGGCCTGAAAGAAGCTAAGGACCTGGTCGACGGAGCGCCTAAACCGATCAAAGACGGCGTGACCAAAGACGAAGCCGAAGAGATGAAGAAAAAGCTGGAAGCTGCCGGCGCATCAGTCGAATTGAAATAAACGCTAAGGCTGCCGGGTTTATCCGGCGGGGCCGCGGGTTGACATTGGTATGACCCGGCGTTAATAGAAGGTTTCCGGCGCGCACGCGCAGGTAAGAAAGCGATAAATAATAATGAGCAAACGGAAGAATTTCGCCAAATTCAAGGACGTTTACGATCTGCCTAATTTACTGGACATTCAGTCTGTTTCCTACAAGGAATTCCTGCAAATGGACGTTGCGTCCGATGAACGCGGGAATGTCGGGTTGCAGGAAGTTCTGGCTGACACATTTCCCATTGAAAGCGCGGACCGTACGGTAAGGCTGGAATTCGTAAGCTATACCCTGGGCAAACCCAAGTACGATATAGCCGAATCCAAGAAACGCTCGCTTAGTTACGCATCTCCGTTGAAAGTAAAATTCCGCCTTATCACCGCACAGGACACCAAGGAACAGGACGCGTATTTCGGTGAAATACCGCTGATGACCGATACCGGAAGCTTCATCATAAACGGCGATGAGCGGGTGGTGGTCAGCCAGCTTCACCGTTCCCCGGGCGTTTCCTTCGAGGAAGAGGACCATCCTACCGGAAAGAAGATCTTTTACGGCAGGATCATACCTTACCGCGGGGCCTGGCTGGAGTTTAAATACGACCTTTCCGAAACAATTATCGCCTATGTGGACCGCAGGAAGAGTTTCCCGGCCACGCAGTTATTAAGGATACTGGGATTTTCCACGGACGCCGAGATCACCGCGGTTTTTGCCAAGGATTATCCGGAGATCCATAATACCTTCAAGAAAGACATTACCAAGAACAAGGATGAGGCATATATCGATTTTTACCGCAAGATGCGGCCTACCGAACCGGTAACCCGCGAGTCGGCGGAGAATCTATTTTATAAATTATTCTTTGACCCGGTGCGCTACGACCTGGAAAGGTCCGGCCGGTTCATCCTGAACCGCAAGCTGGGGATGGACGTGGATATCGAAAAGCGCGTTTTGGATTCGGCAACCGTGATCAAAGTCATTGAATACCTGATCAAACTGCAGGAAGGCGTCGGAAAGATAGACGATATCGACCATCTCGGCAACCGCCGGATCAAGACCGTGGGCGAACTGGTGCAGAACCAGGTGCGCATCGGGATGAGCCGCGTGGAGCGCTCGATCCGCGAACGCTTAAGCGTGATGGGGGATGTGGAGAATCTGAACATCCATTCGTTGATCAATTCCAAGCTTTTCTTCACCCAGATACACGATTTCTTCGCCCGCAGCCAGTTGTCGCAGTTTATGGATATGGTCAACCCGCTGGCGGAGATGACCCATAAAAGAAGGTTGTCCGCAGTCGGACCCGGCGGGCTTTCCCGCGAACGCGCCGGCTTCGAGGTGCGCGACATCCATCCTTCGCATTACGGAAGGATCTGCCCCATTGAAACCCCTGAAGGCCCGAATATCGGTTTGATCGCCTCTTTGAGCACATACGCCAGGGTCAATCCTTTAGGGTTTATCGAGACCCCTTACCGCAAGGTGGATGATGGAAGGGTTACCAAGAGGATCGAGTACCTTACCGCTGATATCGACGAGGGAAAGACGGTGGCGCAGGCCAACGTTCCTATAGACGCCAGCGGCAATTTTCTGGAAAAAGATATTTCCTGCCGGCATATGGATGATTTCCCGAAGCTCGGTGCGAAGCAGGTTGAATATATGGATGTTTCACCGAGGCAGCTGGTCTCCGTGGCCGCTTCGTTGATACCCTTCCTTGAGCATGACGACGCGAACCGCGCTTTGATGGGTTCGAACATGCAGAGGCAGGCTGTTCCTTTGATGATCACCGAATCCCCTGTTGTGGCTACCGGTATGGAAGCTAAAGTAGCCTATGACAGCGGCGCGGTCGTGGTCGCCACTGAATCCGGCAAGGTCAATGCCGTGGACAGCGCGGCGATCACTGTAGGCAAAAAGACCTATCCTTTGCATAAATTCCTGCGCACCAACGCGGATACCTGCCTTAACCAGAGGCCGATCGTGAAACTGGGCGAACACATCGAAAAAGGCCAGGTCGTCGCCGACGGCGTGAGCACGCAGCAGGGGGAATTGGCGCTGGGAAAGAATATCCTGGTGGCGTTTATGCCCTGGAGAGGTTATAACTTCGAGGACGCTATCCTGATCAGCGAGAGGCTGGTCAAGAAGGACACGTTCACATCGATACATATAAAGGAATTCGAGATAGAGGCGATTGAGACCCGTTTGGGCAACGAAGAGATCACCCGCGATATACCCAATGTCAGCGAAGATTCGCTGTTGAACCTTGACGCCGACGGGATCGTACGCATAGGCGCCGAGGTCAACCCTGGCGATATTATGGTGGGCAAAGTCACGCCCAAGACCGAATCCGAGCTTTCCCCTGAAGAGCGGCTGCTAAGGGCTATATTCGGCGAAAAGGCCTCGGATGTGCGCGATACCTCGTTAAGGGTGCCTCCGGGGGTAGAGGGTTTTATAGTGGACGTGCATATCTTCCAAAGGAAAGAGCGCGGCCGCAAGTCCAAAGAGGATAAGGCCAAGGAGCTCGCCAAGGTCAAAGAATTGAAGGCGTATTATAAGCAGGAGATTGAATTCGTCCAGAACGATAGAACGACGCGCCTGGCGCATTTTCTGCATGTGGATAAATCGAAATTAGAGAAGGTAAATTTTGACGATAACGAAGAGGCAAAGATCCTGGCGGCGTCATTCGACGAGCAGATCCAGGAATTGCTGGTTGAAGAGCAGCAGGAGTTGGATAAGGTAAAGCGCGGCGACGAACTGCCTCCCGGCGTGTTGAAGCGGGTAGTGGTTTATATCGCCACCAAGCGCAAGCTTTCGGTAGGGGACAAGTTGTCCGGGCGCCACGGCAACAAAGGCGTGGTTTCCCGCATCATCCCCGAAGAGGATATGCCTTACCTTCCTGACGGAACGCCGGTGGAGATCGTGCTGAACCCCCTGGGCGTCCCTTCGCGTATGAACATCGGACAGATACTGGAGACGCATCTCGGCTGGGCTGCCAGGGCATTGGGCCTTAATATCATGACCCCTGTCTTTGACGGCGCTACCCAGGATGAGATCAAAGAGATGCTCAAGAGCGCCAAGCTGCCTACCAGCGGCAAGATAAAATTATCCGACGGGCAAACCGGCGAGGCTTTCGACCAGGAGATAACCGTAGGCTACATCTATATGATGAAGCTTATCCATTTGGCGGACGAAAAGATCCACGCCCGCTCCATCGGCCCGTATTCGCTGGTCACCCAGCAGCCGTTGGGCGGCAAGGCCCAGTTCGGCGGCCAGCGATTGGGTGAAATGGAAGTGTGGGCGCTTGAGGCCTACGGCGCTGCTTTTACTCTGCAGGAAATGCTTACCGTAAAGAGCGACGATGTCGCCGGAAGGACCCGGATCTATGAGGCTATAGTCAAGGGCGAACAGCGGCTGACCCACGGGACCCCAGAATCATTTAACGTATTGGTCAAAGAACTTCAGGGATTGTGTTTAGATATCCGGATGGAGAAGGGGAAATAATGATAGAAAATATATTATTCGATAATGTTTCCATAAAACTCGCCGCACCGCAGGTCATCAAGTCCTGGTCCAAGGGCGAGGTCAGAAGGGCAGAGACCATCAATTACCGGACATTGAAGCCGGAAAAAGACGGCTTGTTCTGTGAGCGCATATTCGGGCCGGTCCGCGACTGGGAATGCAACTGCGGAAAATATAAAGGGATCAAATACAAGGGCATTACCTGCGACCGCTGCGGGGTGACCGTGGACCGTTCATCGGTGCGCCGCGAGAGGATGGGACATATCGAGCTGGCTGCCCCGGTGACCCATATATGGTTCTTCAAGGTAGTCCCCAGCAAGATCGCCGCGCTGTTGGATATGTCCTTGCGCGACCTGGAAAAGGTGATCTATTACGAGGAATACATTGTCCTTGACCCCGGAGTCACAGCTTTAAAGAAGAACGAACTGCTGAATGAGGAAAAATATCAGGAGGCGATTAATAAATACGGAAGCAAATTCAAGGCCAAGATCGGCGGCGAGGCGGTGCAGGAGATACTGAAGGACCTGGACCTGGACGCCTATTGCCGGAAGCTGCGCAAGGAACTGGAAAAATCAAAAGAGGTCCTGGGTAACCGCAAGACCTTAAAGACGCTCAAGATCGTGGAGGATTTCCGCAAATCCGGCAACAAGCCGGAATGGATGGTTTTGGAAGTCCTGCCGGTCATACCTCCGGATCTGCGGCCGTTAGTCCCGCTTGACGGCGGAAGGTTCGCTACATCGGACCTTAACGATCTTTATCGCAGGGTGATCAACCGGAACAACCGTTTGAAGAAGCTTATTGAATTGAACGCCCCGGAGATCATCATCCGCAACGAGAAAAGGATGCTTCAGGAGGCGGTGGACGCGCTTTTTGACAACGGAAGGCACGGAAAGGCTGTTGTCGGAGCGAATAACCGGCCGTTAAAATCCCTGTCTGATATGCTTAAAGGCAAACAGGGCCGTTTCCGCCAGAACCTTCTGGGAAAGCGCGTGGATTATTCCGGACGTTCGGTCATTGTGGTCGGGCCCGAGCTTCGCTTACACGAATGCGGCCTGCCGAAACAAATGGCGCTGGAGCTGTTCGAGCCGTTCATTATCAAGAAATTAAAGGAAAAAGGGTTCGTGCACACGATCAAAGGCGCGCGCCGAATGGTCGGGCACGGCAAGATCGAGGTGTGGGATATCCTGGATGAAGTCATTAAGGACCATCCGGTGCTTTTGAACCGCGCCCCGACTTTGCACCGTTTGAGCATCCAGGCGTTCCAGCCGGTGCTCATCGAAGGCAAAGCGATCAAGATCCATCCTTTGGTCTGTTCGGGTTTTAACGCGGACTTTGACGGCGACCAGATGGCTGTGCATGTCCCGCTTTCGCTTGAGGCCCAGATCGAGGCGCGGGTGCTGATGCTTTCCATAAATAATATTTTTTCGCCGGCGCACGGAAGGCCGGTGCTTACCTCTACCCAGGACATAGTCCTCGGGTTGTCGTATTTAAGCAAGGAAAAACGCGGGGCCAAAGGCGAGAATAAGGTTTTTTCCAACGCCAACGAAGCGATAATCGCATACGATGACAAGGAAGTCGACCTGCATGCCCGGATCAAGGTGCGGGTCAGCGACGTATGGGACCTGGATGAGAAACAGTATATCCCGGGCGTACAGTTGATTGCTACCACTATGGGGCGGGTTATTTTTAACCAAGAGCTTCCCGAAGGCTTCGGTTTTGTCAACCGCGACCTGAACAAAGGCAACATCGGGATCATAGTCGGGGAATGCTTTAAGAGATTCGGGCATACCCGGACCATACAGCTGTTGGATGATTTTAAACGGTTGGGTTTCAGAATGGCTACACTGGGAGGCATTTCCATAGGCATAGACGATCTGGTGATCCCGAAAGCCAAGCCCGAGGTGCTTAAAGACGCCCGGGACGAGGTCGCCAGGGTCGAAGATCAGTACCAGAAAGGCGCGATCACCGAAAAAGAGCGCTATAACAAAGTTATCGACGTGTGGACTCACGCGACCGACAAGGTCTCCGACCTGTTGTTCAAAGAGATGCCGCCGTTCAATCCTATATTCCTGATGGCTGATTCCGGGGCCCGCGGCTCAAAACTGCAGGTAAGGCAGCTTTCCGGGATGCGCGGCCTTATGGCCAAGCCTTCGGGCGAGATCATCGAGAACCCGATCACCGCGAACTTCAAGGAAGGCCTCACTGTGCTGGAATATTTTATCTCGGCTCACGGCGCCCGTAAGGGTCTTGCCGATACCGCTCTTAAGACCGCCGACGCGGGTTATCTTACCCGCCGTCTGGTCGATGTGGCGCAGGATATCATTGTCAGCGAAACAGACTGCGGCACGCTCAACGGCATAACGGTTGAGGCGATCACCGAAGGTAACGAGGTCGTGGTAAGCCTGGGCGAAAGGATAATGGGCAGGGTGGCTCTGGATAATATCGTGGATATCATCACCGACCAGGTTATTGTCGAGCAGGGCGAGGAGATCACTGAGGAAAAGGCCGAAATGATCGAGAAGCTTGGGATCGAAAAGATCCGTATCCGTTCGGTTCTGACCTGTGAATCCGACCGCGGGGTCTGTGTCAAGTGTTACGGCCGCAACCTGGGTTCGGGACGGTTGGTTGAAGCGGGCCAAGCAGTCGGCGTAATAGCCGCGCAGAGCATCGGCGAACCGGGCACGCAGCTTACCCTGAGGACGTTCCATATCGGCGGCACTGCGTCGCGTACTATCGAACAATCGTTCATTAAAGCCAAGAACGCGGGGCTTATCAAATATCACAATTTAAGGGTAGTTCCCAAGAAGAAGGAATTCGTTGTCCTGAACCGTAACGGTTCATTGAGCATTAACGATCAGGATGGAAGGGAACTGGAAAGATATATTATTCCTCAGGGAGCGTTCATCGCGTTCAAGGATAACGAGCAGGTCGCCGAGAACGTATCATTCGTGCGCTGGGACCCGTATACCGCTCCGGTCTTGACCGAAGTGGGAGGCATAGTTAAATACGAGGACCTCAAGGACGGGGTAACGGTGCTTCAGGAGCTCAACCCTGTAACTAAGTCCACCGAACAGGTGGTCGTGGAGCATAAACAGGAATTCCAGCCGCAGATCGTTATTCTTGACGGTAAAAAAGAGATCATGGGGATATACCCCATACCGGTCGGCGCGCATATCCTGGTTAAAGACGGCCAGAGCCTGGAAGCCGGCGATCTGTTGGCCAAGATACCCCGGTTGTCGGTTAAGACCAGGGACATTACCGGAGGCCTTCCCAGGGTCGCCGAGCTGTTCGAGACAAGGCGCCCCAAGGATCCGGCTACCATCAGCGAGATCGACGGGTTTGTGGAATTCGGGCAGACCAAGAAAGGCCAAAGGGTTATTATCGTCAAATCGCCTACAGGTATGGCCAAGGAATATGTCATACCGCACGGCAAACATCCCAACGTTTATAAAGGGGATAAAGTTATGGCCGGTCAGCAGTTGACCGACGGCCCTGTGGTGCTTCAGGATATCCTGCGTGTCTGCGGGGACAAGGTCCTTCAGGAATACCTGGTGAACGAGGTTCAGGAAGTTTACCGTTTGCAGGGCGTGCATATCAATGATAAGCATATCGAGGTGATCATCCGCCAGATGCTTAAGAAAGTAAAGATCGAGGATCCGGGCGATACCGAGTTCCTTCCGATGCAGCAGGTGGATAAGATAGCCTTCCAGAAGGAGAACGCCCGGGTCGCGAAAAAAGGCGGTAAACCCGCCCAGGCTACCCCGTTATTGCTGGGCATCACTAAGGCGTCGCTGACCACAGACAGCTTTATGTCCGCTGCGAGTTTCCAGGAGACGACCCGCATCCTTACCGACGCGGCAGCCGCCGGAAAGCATGACGAGCTGTTCGGTTTGAAGGAGAACGTTATCGTCGGGCATTTGATCCCGGCGGGAACCGGTTATAAATCGCATCACGCGGTCGAGGTGTTCACTATGGCCGGCGGAAAAGAAGAACCCGCACAACCAAATAAAAAGGAATAAGGATATGCCAACAATCACGCAGCTTATACGTTTCGGCAGGAATCTAAAATCGAAAAGCAATAAATCTCCGGCATTGAAGGCCTGCCCGCAGAGACGCGGGGTATGCCTTCAGGTAAAGACTATGACCCCGAAAAAGCCCAACTCGGCTTTGCGTAAGATCGCCAGGGTCAGGCTTACTACCGGCATAGAAGTCACTGCCTATATCCCGGGAGAAGGCCATAACCTCCAGGAGCATTCGATCGTCCTGGTCAGAGGCGGCCGCGTCAAGGATCTGCCCGGGTGTAGATACCATATTGTAAGGGGCACGTTGGATTCGGCTGGCGTTAACACGCGCCATAAATCGCGCTCCAAGTACGGCGCTAAAACGCCAAAAGAAGGCGCAAAATAATTAACCGATCCTGCCGGTTAAGCTGTTCGGCAGGCCCGTTGACAAAGCGCAAAGCGAGCCAGCGGTACAAATAGAACGAGAAAATGAGAAGACGACACGTATTTAAGAAAGACCTGCAGGCTGATCCGAAATTCAATTCAAAGATCGTAGGCAAGTTCATCAATATGGTCATGGACGACGGGAAGAAGGCCCTCGCCGAACTGATCGTGTATTCGGCTTTTGAAAAGGTCAAGACCGCGTTGAATGAACCGGACGCGTTGAAGATCTTCCATAAGGCGATCGACAATGTCCGGCCGCGCCTTGAGGTAAAACCGCGCAGGGTCGGCGGTGCCACCTATCAGGTGCCTATCGAGGTGAAGCAGGAGCGCGGATCGTCCATCGCTTTGCGCTGGATCAGGGACTATGCCAGGAATAGAAAAGGCAAGTCTATGGTCGATAAACTGGCGGATGAGATAATGTCCGCTTACAAAGGCGAAGGCGCGGCAATAAAGAAGCGCGACGATACGCATAAAATGGCGGATTCAAACAAGGCCTACGCTCACTTCAGGTGGTAGACCGGAGGGGCTACACTAAGTTTTCCAATAAACTTGGGTGTAGAGGGCAGGTGTAGACTTGCTCATGGGTGTAAGGGCAGATGTAAATAAAAGTATTCGCCACGGGAAAAGTTAAGAACACTAAAAAAGCAAAATAAGGGTTAAACTTAATACATGAGAAAAATCCATCTCGAGAAGATCAGAAACATCGGGGTCATCGCCCACATCGATGCCGGAAAAACCACGACATCGGAGCGCATCCTGTTTTATACCGGAAAGAATTATAAGATCGGCGAGGTGCATGACGGCGCCGCGACAATGGATTGGATGGTCCAGGAGCAGGAAAGAGGAATTACGATCACTTCCGCCGCCACTACCTGCCATTGGAAGGATATTACCATTAACCTGATCGATACCCCCGGCCACGTGGATTTCACCGTGGAGGTGGAAAGGTCTCTTAAGGTTTTGGACGGCGCTGTGGTCGTTTTCTGTGCGGTAGGCGGGGTTCAACCGCAGTCTGAGACCGTGTGGCGCCAGGCGGACCGTTATAATGTCCCCCGGTTAGCTTTTGTGAACAAAATGGACCGGACTGCGGCGAATTTCGCCGAGGTCTTGAAACAGATACGCGAGCGCCTGGGCGCCAACGCTGCCGCGGTGCAGCTTCCTTTAGGGGCAGAGGAGAATTTTCGCGGGGTCATCGACCTGATCGATAGTAAGATGATGCTGTATACGGATGAGATGGGCAAAGAATTTGAAGTAACGGATATCCCCGCGGAGATGGCGGATGAGGTAAAACGTTATCATACTGATTTGCTTGAGCGGGTGGCCGAGGCTGACGACCTGATCATGGAAAAATACCTGGCGAATGAAGTCCCCGCGCCTGCTGATATCAAAGCGGCTATCCGCAGGGCCACGATCGCCAATAAATTCACCCCGGTTTTCTGCGGGTCGGCTTTTAAAAATAAGGGTGTTCAGTTCCTGCTTGACGGCGTGGTGGATTACCTGCCGTCGCCGCTCGATGTCCCGTCGATTAAGGGGACAAACCCGGATACCGGCAGTTTTGAGGAGATTAAGGCTTCGGATAAAGCCCCGTTTTGCGCGCTTTGCTTTAAAGTGGCCACAGACCCGTTCGTGGGCAAGATCTATTACATCCGGGTTTATTCCGGATCGATAACCAGCGGTAAATATATTTATAACGCCTCAAAACGGCTGCGCGAGCGTTTGACCAAACTGGTCCGGATGCATGCCAATCACCAGGAGATAATCGAGAGCGCCTTTACCGGCGACATTGTCGCCGCGGTTGGGCTTAAGGATACCAAGACCGGGGATACGCTTTGCGACGAGGGTATCCCGATACTGATCGAGGCGATGCGTTTTCCCGAGCCGGTTATACAGCAGGCTATAGAACCAAAAGCCAAGAATGAGCAGGAACGCCTGGGTATGGCATTGCACAAGATGCTCGATGAGGATCCTACGTTCCGCGTTACCTATAACAATGAGACCGGCCAGGTGATCATCTCCGGGATGGGCCAGTTGCATTTGGACGTCATCGTCGACCGTATTTTAAGGGAATTCAATGTGGCGGTGCAGGTGGGATTCCCGGAAGTCGCCTATCGCGAGACCATCCGCAAGAAGGTCAATGTGTCCGGTAAATTCATTCAGCAATCGGGCGGCCGCGGCCAATACGGCCATGTAGTTATCGAGGTGGAGCCGTTGGAACCCCCGGAAAAAGGCGTTATTTTTGAGAATAAGATAAAAGGCGGGGCAATTCCGCAGGAATTCATCCCGGCGGTAAAACAAGGTGTTTTTGAGGCGGCAAAATCCGGCGTGCTGGCCAGGTATCCGGTCACGGATATAAAGGTTACCCTGGTCGACGGATCTTTTCACGACGTTGACTCGTCAGAAATGGCCTTTAAGATGGCAGGGAGTATCGCCCTTTCCGACGCCCTCAGGAAGGCGCATTCGGTGCTTCTGGAGCCGATCATGGATATGGAGATCACCGTGCCGGAGGAATATATGGGCGCGGTAATCGGCGACCTGAGCTCTCGGCGCGCCAAGATCGGCTCGATCAATTCCCGGGCCAATGTCCGGGCGATCCGCACAGACATACCGCTGGCGGAGATATTCAATTACGCAACAGTTGTTCGTTCCATAACGCAGGGGCGCGGATCCTATACTATGGAGCCCTCATATTACGCGGAGGTGCCTTCACATATCGCGGAGAAGATTATCGCAGGTTTCGCATCAGCTGGGACAAAACGCACATAATAACTAACAGGAGGTGTAGTAATGGCTAAGGAAAAATTTGTAAGGACAAAACCGCACGTGAACATCGGGACCATAGGGCATATCGATCATGGCAAGACCACTTTGACCGCCGCTATCACCAGCGTTCAGGCCAAACTTGGCAAAGCGACTGTCCGCGATTACGCCGATATCGCCAAGGGCGGTACCGTAAGAGACGATTCCAAGATCGTTACCATATCGGTAGCGCACGTCGAATATGAAACAGATAACCGCCACTACGCGCACATCGACTGCCCGGGCCATGCCGACTATATAAAGAACATGATCACCGGCGCGGCGCAGATGGACGGGGCTATTCTGGTTGTTTCAGCGGCTGACGGCCCGATGCCTCAGACCAGAGAGCATATACTTCTGGCCCGTCAGGTAAACGTTCCTTCAATGGTGGTTTTTCTTAACAAATGCGATCTGGTCACCGACGCCGAATTGCTCGACCTGGTCGAGATGGAAGTCAGGGATCTTTTGACCAAATACGGATATCCGGGAGACAAGACCCCGATAGTCCGCGGAAGCGCCTCCAAGGCCCTGTTGGCCCCGGACGCGGCCAGCCCGGACGCGAAATGCATAATCGATCTGATGAAGGCCTGCGACGAATTCATCCCGCTGCCGGTCAGAGACCTGGATAAGCCGTTACTTATGGCTGTCGAGGATGTATTTACCATCGAAGGCCGCGGCACCGTAGGCACCGGAAGAATCGAGCGCGGCAAGGTAAAGATCAATGAAGAGATCGAGATCATCGGGCTGCGCCCGGAGGTCAAGAAATCGGTTGTTACCGGCATTGAAATGTTCCGCAAGATGCTTGATGAGGGACAGGCAGGGGATAACGTGGGCCTGTTGTTGCGAGGCGTGGACAAGGACGCGATCGAAAGAGGCATGGTAATCGCCGCCCCGAAATCCATCACCCCGCACACGAAATTCAAGGCTCAGGTTTACATCCTGACCAAGGAAGAGGGCGGAAGGCACACGCCTTTCTTCAAGGGTTACAGGCCGCAGTTCTATTTCAGGACCACCGATGTTACCGGAGCGGTTCAGCTTCCTGAGGGAGCCGAGATGGTTATGCCCGGGGATAACGTCAGCCTGGCAGTGGAATTGATCACGCCTATAGCCATGGAAAAAGAGTCGCGTTTCGCTATTCGCGAAGGCGGCCATACGGTAGGCGCGGGTGTCGTCACCGAGATCATCGCATAACCGCTTGAGAAAGAAAAAATGCAAAAAATCAGAATAAAACTAAGAGCATATGACCACCGGTTGTTAGACCAGGCCGCCGAAGAGATAGTCGAGTCGGCCAAACGCACGGGCGCAAAGATATCAGGGCCCCTGCCGCTTCCCACTAAACGGGAGATCTACACGGTGTTGCGTTCGCCGGTCATCGACAAGAAGTCACGCGAGCAGTTCGACCTGTCCACTCATAAACGGATGATCGAAATACTCGAGCCGACATCCAAAACGATAGACGGACTGCGCAAGCTGAATCTACCGGCCGGCGTAGATGTTGAGATAAAATAGGACGTTGATCCTGAAAGTTATTTTCCCTGGCTGGCGGCGTTAATGACCGCCGCCCGGGGATGACTCTCGGCTTAGACGAATAAATCAAATGATAGCAATACTTGGTAAAAAAATCGGGATGACTCAGGTCTTCACTGAGGATGGAAGTGAAGTGATGGTGAGCGTGATCGAGGCCGGGCCGTGCCCGGTGCTCGGCATAAAGGATAAGAACGTACAGTTGGCGTTTGACCTGGTCGATAAAGAATCCAGGGTGAAGAAGCCTGTCCTGGGCATCTTCAAGAAGCTTAATATTCCCGTCCGCAAGCTTATCGGCGAGATCGCTAAAGAGCCGGGCGTCGAATACTCGGTCGGCGCGGAACTCAAGGTCGATATGTTCAAGGCCGGAGATTTTGTGGATGTCACCGGGATCTCCAAAGGCAAGGGCTTTCAGGGAGGGATGAAGCGCTGGCACTGGCGCGGAGGCCCGGGATCACACGGGCATACCACGCATCGCCGGGTGGGCTCAATCGGCGCGAGCACGACTCCGGGCCGTGTTTTTAAGGGGCATCATATGCCCGGGCATATGGGCAACGCGAGAGCCACTGTCCAGAGCCTGAAGGTCGTTAAGGTTGACGTCGAAAACAACCTGTTGGTCGTAAAGGGCGCGGTTCCCGGTTATGCCAACAACTATTTAATAATCAAGAAAGCGAAGAAAAAATAAAAACGAGAAATGTTTACGATACCATTGAAGAGTAGCGACGGAAAAGAAATAGAAACAATAAAGCTTGACGAAAATGTTTTTAATGATAAAATATTAGCTTCCTCCATTTACGTCGTGATCAATAGTTTCATGGCGAACCAGAGGAAGGGGCTGGCGGAAACAAAGACCAGAGGCGAGGTCTCCGGCGGCGGCAAGAAACCCTGGAAGCAAAAAGGGACAGGCCGGGCGCGCGTTGGTTCCAGCCGTAATCCTTTGTGGCGTCACGGCGGCGTGGTTTTTGGCCCGCACCCCCGGGATTTCGGTTACGATGTCCCCAAGAAGTTGAAGGCCCAGGCGGTAAAATTCGCTCTTTCGCAGAAAGCCCAAAACAACGATCTTATCGTCCTGGATAAACTGGCGGTGGAAAAGCCTAAGACCAAGGACGCGATAAAGCTTCTGGCTAATCTTAAGATCGACGCGAAATGCAAGAGCTGCCTGATCCTTTTGAACACCTATGACGAGGAACTGGTCAGGGCGTTCAAGAACATCGGTTTCCTTAAGATCGACCTGGCTAAGAACGTCAACACTTACGAGCTTTTATCCGCCCATAAAGTGATCGTCACCCTGGACGGGCTCAAATCAATAGAACAACGCTTGAAGAAAAACTAAACGGACAAAAAAATGAAATCGCACTACGACATAATCAAGGCACTGATCAGAACCGAGAAATCGACCGTATCCGAACCTCTGGGCAAATATCTGTTTCTGGTGGCTAAAACCAGCAATAAGACGGAGATCAAGAGGGCGGTGGAATTCATCTATAAGGTCAAGGTCAACACCGTGAACACGATGATATCCCGCGGCAAAATGCGCAGGGTAAGGTACCAGGTGGGCAAGTCGCCGGATTCAAAGAAGGCGATCGTAACTTTAAAAGAGGGGCAGAAGATCGAAGTAAGCTGATCTTAAACGCGACAACAGGAAAAGGATAAAATGGGAATAATAAAATTCAAACCGACAACCCCGTCAAGACGATGGATGGTCGGCCATGATTTCAAAGAGATCACCAAGGATACCCCGGAAAAGGCCCTGCTCCTGCCGCTTAAGAAATCCGGCGGGCGGAATTGCCACGGGCGGATAACCATCCGTCACCGCGGCGGCGGGCATAAAAGAATGTACCGTATCGTAGATTTTAAACGCGATCTTTACGGTATCACCGGCAAGGTCATCGCTATAGAATACGACCCTAACCGCACCTGCCGCCTGGCTTTGATCGAGTACCCGGATAAAGTAAGACGGTATATGCTGGCCCCGGTCGGGCTTAATGTCGGGGATAAGGTGGTTTCATCGAAAGAAAAAGACGTAGATATCAATCCGGGAAATTGTATGATCCTGCGCCATATCCCGCAAGGGACAATGATCCATAACCTGGAACTGACCCGCGGCAAAGGCGGGCAGGTCGTCCGCTGCGCCGGCACATGCGCGCAGATCATGGCTAAAGAAGAGCCTTACGCGCACATTAAATTACCTTCCGGGGAAGTCCGGCTTATTAACCTGGATTGCCAGGCGACTATCGGCCAATTAGGCAATGTCGAGCACGATGCGGTCATACTGGGGAAGGCCGGCAAATCCCGCTGGCTGGGAAGAAAACCCCAGTCCAGAGGTTCGGCGATGAACCCGGTCGACCACGGCCACGGCGGCGGCGAAGGCAAGGCCGGCCAGGGCAATCCTCATCCGGTGACGCCATGGGGTAAACCCACCAAAGGTTACAGGACCCGGAACAGGACAAAGTATTCAAACAAGTTTATCGTTAAGCGCCGCAGACCGTAGATAAACAAATAAGCATAAGAAAGAGGAAGAGATGCCGCGTTCAGTAAAAAAAGGCCCGTACGTAGAAGAAAAATTATTGAAGAAAGTAGAGGATGCCCGCCGTTCCGGAACAAGGCTGGCGATAAAGACATGGTCGAGGAGATCTACCGTTGTCCCGGATTTCGTGGGCTTGACCTTTTCCGTATATGACGGGAAAAAGCATGTCCCGGTCTTTGTAAGCGAGAACATGGTCGGACATAAGCTCGGAGAATTCGCCCCCAGCCGGATATTCAGGAAGCACGGCGGCGTCAAGGCTAAGAAAGCCGCAGAGAAAACCTAATAAGGACATAAAATGATAGTTAAAGCAGAGAATAAGCACATAAGGATATCGCCGCCCAAGATGCGGCAGGTGATCGATCTGATCAGAGGCAAGGACGCCGTGGAAGCGGAGGCGATCCTGGTGAACGTGAATAAACGGCCTAAGGAGAGCTTGATAAAGATCCTCCGGTCGGCGATCGCCAATGCCAAGGTCAAGGGGTTTACTCCGGAGCAGCTCTATGTTTCCAAGGTCGTCTGCAATGTCGGCCCGGTATGGAAAAGATTCAAGGCTGCGGCTTTCGGCAGGGCCACGTCGATAAAAAAAAGAACCGCGCATATTAAAATAGAGTTGGATCTGAAAAATCGCTAAGAGGAGATATGGGACAAAAAGTACATCCGTTTGTGCAGAGAATTGGGTTGATCCGGACATGGCAGAGCCGGTGGTTCGCTAACCCGCGCGATTACGCGCGTTTTGTCGCCGAGGATCAGAAGATCCGCAAGCATATTTTCAATAAGTTCAAGCAGGCGCTGGTAGCCCGGGTGATCATTGAGAGGCTTACGGAAAAGGTGAAGGTCCGGATCTGCTCCGCAAGGCCCGGTATAATCATCGGCAGGCACGGCGCGGATATCGAAAAGCTCAGGGAAGACCTTTTTGCCATAGTCAAGAAAGAAACATCGATAGATATCGAAGAGATAAAGAATCCCGGCACGGACGCTCAGCTGGTGGCGCAGAATATCTCTTTTCAGATCGAAAAGCGCGTAGGTTTTCGCAGGACCGTAAAAAGGGCGATCGAGCAGGCAATGATGCAGGGCGCCAAAGGGATCAAGATAACCGTAGCCGGAAGGCTTGACGGCGCGGAGATGTGCAGGACAGAGACTTACAAGCAGGGGAAGGTCCCGCTGCAGACATTCAGGGCGGATATAATGTACGGACAGGTGGAGTGCCTTACGACCTACGGTTTGATCGGTATCAAGGTATGGGTTTATCACGGCGATATCCTGATAAAGAAGAATGTGGTCAGGGAAAAGCCGGCGGTTGAGCAGGCAGGGGAAGTTAAACAAAAAGCGTCTTAATTTCAAGTCAGCAAAGCGAGATAAAAAATGGCAATGATGCCCAAAAGAGTCAAATATCGTAAATTGATCAAAGGCCAGCGCAGGGGCGTGGCTACCCGGGGCTCGACCTTGGTGTTCGGCGAGTTCGGCCTTAAGTCTCTGGAGAACGCCTGGCTTAAGAACAACCAGATCGAAGCGGCCCGCGTGGTCCTGGCCCGCCAGCTGCATAAAGGCGGCAAGCTGTGGATACGCGTTTTTACGGATAAGGCTATCACCAAAAAACCGGCTGAAGTCCGCATGGGTAAAGGTAAAGGGGATATCGACCACTGGGTCTGCGTGATCAAGCGCGGAAAGATCATTTTCGAGCTTGGCGGCGTGCCGGAAGAGTATGCCCGTTTGTGTTTCAGGCTGGTGGCTTTCAAACTTCCGTTTAAAACAAAATTCGTAACCAGGGTAACCGGATAATACTATGAAGACCAAGGAATTAAGGGAAATGTCTGTTGAAGAACTCCTGGCGAAAGAAAAATCGCTTAAGGAAGAGATGTTCAAACTCAATCTGGATCGTTACACCGGAAGAGTGGAAAAACCGCATAAGTTCTCCCTGGTTAAAAAGGAGATCGCGCGGATAAAGACCATTCTGTCCGAGAGGAAAGAGAAGAAAAATGGCTAAACAGCAAGAATTAATAGGCACGGTTGTAAGCGATAAGATGCAGAAGACCATCGTGGTCAGGACCATGCATAAGGCAAAGCATCCTATGTACAACCGCATCCTCAAAAGGTATAACAAGTTCAAGGTCCATGACGAAAAAGGCGCGGCCAAGACCGGCGACACGGTGCGAATAGTGGCGACTCGGCCCTTGTCCAAGGAAAAGAGCTTCCGCCTGGTCGGGGTCATCAAGAAGAAAGAGATAAGATGATACAATTACGCAGTATTCTGGATGTAGCTGACAATACCGGGGCAAAACGCGTGGCGATGATCAGCGTCCTGGGCAAAAAGAATTGCTTCATAGCCGGGATCGGCGATATCGTCAATGTCAATGTCAAGGAATCCGCCCCTGAGGCCGCGGTAAAAAAAGGCGAGGTGGCCAAGGCGGTAGTGGTCAGGACAAGGCACGCGATCCGCAGGTCCGATGGCTCGGTTCTCAGATTCGACCGTAACGCCGTTGTTTTTATCGATCCTCAGATGAATCCCCGCGGCACGCGCGTATTCGGCCCGGTGGCGAAGGAACTAAGGGAGAAGAACTTCACCAAGATCATATCCCTGGCACCGGAGGTTATTTAATGTTCAAGATCAAGCGCAACGATACAGTTCAGGTAATCAAAGGCAAGGATAAAGGAAAAAAAGGCAAGGTTATCCGCGTATTTTTTTCCCAAAAAAAAGCCCTCGTGGAAGGGATAAATCAAGCTAAAAAACATAAAAGGCAGACACGCCAGGACCAGCAGGGCGGGATAGTCAATATTGAAATGCCTATCGCGCTGTCAAATCTTATGGTCTTTTGTAAAAACTGCAGCCAGCCGACCCGTTTGGGATTTAAGAAATCCGACGATGGGACCAAGGCCAGGGTATGCAGGAAGTGTCAAGGGGTAATGTAAGCGATGATACCGAGATTATTGGAAAGATACCGCAGTGAGATCACCGTAAAAATGATGGAGAAATTCGGCCTGAAGAACCGCATGGCCGTGCCGCGCCTGGATAAGATCGTGGTGAATATGGGCGTGGGAGAGGCGCTGCAGGACGTGAAGATCCTGGATAAGGCAATGGAGGAACTGGGGATCATAACCGGGCAGAAGCCGTTGATGCGCCGGGCAAAGCTGGCGATCGCCAACTTTAAGATAAAAGAGAACAATCCTATCGGCTGCAAGGTTACCCTGCGTCGGGCGAGGATGTACGAGTTCCTGGACAGGCTGATCAGCATAGCCCTGCCGCGTATCCGCGACTTCCGCGGCGTGCCTTTGTATTCCTTCGATCAGGCCGGCAATTACACGCTGGGGCTTACCGAACAGAATATATTCCCGGAGATCGACGCCGACAGGATCGGCCGGACCCAGGGTATGGATATTGTATTCGTGATCAAGAACTCCAAAAGCTCGGAGCAGTCGAAAGAGCTTTTGAAATTATTCGGAATACCCTTCAAGGAGAAAGATTAACAATGGCAAAGACGTCCCAGTTGGTCAGGTGGAAGAGGCCCGCTAAATTTTCAACCCGGAAATATAACCGCTGCGCGATCTGCGGAAGGAGCGGCGGTTTTCTGAACAGGTTCAAGCTCTGCCGTATGTGTTTCCGGGAGCTGGCCTGGCAGGGATTGATCCCCGGGATCAAGAAAGCAAGCTGGTAAGGATATAAAACGAAACATTAAAAGGAGCATAAATGTCAAGAACTGATCTGATCGCCGATACATTTACGAGGATCCGGAACGCCGTAATGGCGCATAAGGTGAATCTGGACGCGCCCGCTTCCAAGATGACCCGGTCTATCCTGGACATCCTGAAGAAGGAGAATTATATCGACGATTACAAGCTTATCGAAGATAAGAAACAGGGCGTGTTCAGGATATACCTTAAATATGTCGGCGGCAAATCGGTGATCCGGGCCATAAAAAGGGTATCGCGCCCGGGATTGAGGATGTATAAGGAAAGCGCCAAGATCCCTTCGGTATTGCGCGGACGAGGCCTGGCCATAGTTTCCACCTCTAAAGGGGTGCTTACGGACAAAGACGCCAAGGCGCAGGGCGTAGGCGGGGAAATAATAGGTTATATCTGGTAAGGTTTAACTAACAACATTTAAAAGTCAGGGAAAATATGTCACGTATAGGAAGAAAGATAATCAGCATACCAAGCGGTGTAAAGGTCGAGACTAAGGACGGACGGATTTTCGTCGAAGGGGCCAAAGGCAAGCTTGACATTAAGCTGCCCGACAGGATCGAGCTGGAGATCGCCGATGCAAAGATATCGGTCAAGCGCCGCGGGAATATCGCTTCGGATAAGGCGCTGCAGGGGTTGATCCGCGCCCTGACTTTCAATATGATAAAAGGCGTTACCGAAGGCTATGTCAAGGAATTGGAGATCATCGGCGTGGGTTTCAAGGCCGTGGTCCAGGGGAATAAACTGGTGCTTAACGTGGGTTTTTCTCATCAGGTCAATTTTGAGATACCGGCGGGAATAAAGATCGAATGCCCGAAGAACACGCTGGTAGTGATCCGCGGGATAGATAAGGAAAAGGTCGGAGAGGTGGCTGCGGAGTTGCGCGCGATCTGTCCGCCGGAACCGTATAAGGGAAAAGGCATCAGATTTGTTGGGGAACGGGTGCGCAAGAAGGTCGGTAAGGCGCAGGCAACCGGTAAATAAACCCTCCAAGATCGCTGTCTTGTCGGACGGTGATCCGGGGCAGGGTGATAACGAAGGCATATATAAAATGAAAAATAAAAAAGAGCTGCTCAGATTAAGAAGGCACCGTAATTTAAGGGTAAGGTTATCCGGGACAACGGAAAAGCCGCGGCTGGCGATACACCGCAGCCTGGCGAATATCTCCGCCCAGATAATCGACGACGTAAAGAACAAGACGGTTTTTTCTCTTTCGACGACCGACAAGGAAATAAAGGCAAAGTTCCCCTATGCCGGCAATATCAAGGCCGCGGAATTTTTCGGCGAGCTTTTTGCCAGGCAGGCGAAAGAAAAGGGTGTGACCAAGGTGGTTTTCGACCGGGCCGGGTATCTTTATCACGGGCGGGTCAAGGCATTTGCGGACAGCGCCAGAAAAGGCGGCCTGGAATTCTAAGTTTTCAAAACGAGAGGTAATTAAAAAATGCGTGAAATGAATATCGAGCAGCAGGAAGTGGAGAAGATCGTCGCCATCAACCGCATTACCAAGGTCACCAAGGGCGGCAAAAAGATGTCTTTCAGCGCTTTGGTGGTGGTCGGTGACAGAAAAGGCCGGGTAGGGATCGCGCTGGGCAAGGCCAACGAAGTCGCCGACGCCATCCGCAAAGGCCTGAACCAGGCAAAACGCGGCCAGATGAGAATGCCGGTCGAGAACGGCACTATACCCCACGAGGTCCTGGGAAAATTCGGCGGGGCGATGGTTATGCTTAAGCCTGCTTCCGAAGGCACCGGTATTATCGCCTGCGGCCCGGTACGGGCTATCTGCGAGGCTTGCGGCATAAGGGATATCCTGACTAAATCGTTAAAATCCAATAACCCAATAAACGTGATCAAGGCTACGATCGCCGGCCTTCAAGATTTAAAGGAAGCGTAAAATGAAGAAGAAAACCGCTAAAGTTTCAACTGAAGCAAAACAGGTATTCGGGCTGCATAATTTGCAGGTCCCCAAAGGGGCTCATAAAAAGCGCAAGTACCTCGGCCGCGGCTCAAGTTCGGGCCATGGCAAGACATCAACCCGCGGCAGCAAAGGCGAGACCTCGCGCTCCGGACGGGCTACGTATACCGGTTTTGAAGGGGGGCAAAGCCCTTTGATCCGCAGGATGCCCAAACGCGGTTTTACCAGCAAGTTTGCCAAGGTGTACCAGGTGGTAAATATCGACGGCCTGAACGGGCTTAAGGATAAGGTAGTGAACCCGGATGTATTGTTAAAGGCGGGTTTGATCAAAAGCAGGAATAAGATGGTCAAGATCCTGGGAGAGGGCGAGTTAAAGAATGCGGTGAGCGTTTCCGCACATGCCTTTTCTTTGTCCGCTCAGGAAAAGATAACCAAGGCCGGCGGAAAATTTGAGGTTTTGAATGCTTAGCGCTTTAGCTAATTCGTTTAAAATCCCCGATCTAAAAAGGCGTTTGTTGATCACCGGAGCCCTGCTGGTTGTTTACCGGATGGGCTGTTTTATCCCCACGCCCGGCATAGACGGCATCGAACTGGCCAGTTTCTTCGAGCGGATGGCCAAAACGCAGGGCGGCACGCTCTTTGGCATAATCAATATGTTTTCCGGCGGCGCTATGGAAAAGCTGACCATTTTCGCGCTGGGTATCATGCCTTATATATCCGCCTCGATCATTATGCAGCTTTTGACCGCGGTGATCCCTTTTCTGGAGAAACTTTCCAAAGAGGGCAGGCAGGGATACGAAAAGATCAATCAGTATACCCGTTACGGAACCGTAGCCCTGGCATTAGTGCAGTCGTTCTTTATCGCTATCTGGATCGAGAACCTCGGAGCGCAGGAAGGCGTCCGGATCGTGCTGGACCCGGGCCTGGGCTTCAGGCTCTTGACCATGATGACCCTGACCACCGGCACCATATTTATCATGTGGCTGGGAGAGCAGATACAGGAAAGGGGCATAGGTAACGGCATATCCCTGGTGATCACTGCAGGCATAATCTCGCGCATACCTTCGGCTTTGCATCAGCTTTTCGTTTTGATCTCTCCGTTTGCGGCTTCACGCAGGCAGATACAGCCGGTTACGCTTCTGATCATGGCCGGGCTTCTGTGCCTGGTAATATATGCTGTTGTAATGATCACCCAGGGCTACCGCAAGATCCCTGTGCAGTATGCCCGCAGGATAGTGGGTAGAAAGATCTATGGCGGGCAATCGACTTATATCCCCCTTAAGGTGGATACCTCCGGGGTTATCGCGATCATTTTTGCGCAGTCAATAATACTCTTCCCGGCGACTATCGCCTCTTTTATACCTAACCCGGCATTGCAGAATTGGGCGATGAATTTCGCCAGGGGGCACTGGACTTATGTGGCGGGAAACGCGCTTTTGATAATTTTCTTCTGCTATTTTTATAACGCCATAGTTTTTAACCCCACCGATATAGCCGAGAATATGAAGAAATACGGCGGTTTTATCCCGGGGATACGCCCGGGCACGCCGACATCGGATTATCTTTTTTACGTGATGAACAGGATCACTCTGGCCGGCGCGGTATTTATCGCGGCGATCGCCATATTCCCGGACCTGATCATGTACTGGCTGAAGATCCCGTACCTGGTCGCTTCGTTTTTCGGCGGCACGGGTATCCTGATCATAGTCGGGGTAATGCTGGACACTATAAAACAGATCGAGTCTCACCTGGTGATGCATCATTATGAAGGCTTCATCAAGAGCGGCCGGATCAAGGGGCGCAGGTCATGAGGATCGTGCTTTTAGGGCCTCCGGGGGCGGGAAAAGGTACTCAGGCAAAGCAGTTATCCAAGAAACTGGAGTTGCCGCATATTTCCACCGGCGACCTGTTGCGCCAGAATGTTTCCAAGGGGACTGGCCTGGGTAAACAGGCCAAGGATTTCATGAACAAAGGGCTGCTTGTTCCGGATGAGCTGGTTACCAGCATGCTCACCGAAAGATTCAAACAGCCTGATCTGGCAAAGGGCTTTATATTAGACGGATACCCCCGCAATCTGAACCAGGCCAAAGTGCTCGATGAAATACTTAAATCGATTAATATGGACATCGACCTGGCGGTCGACCTGGATTCAAGCGAGCCGGTGATCATTCAGCGGCTTTCCGGAAGGCTGGTCTGCCGGAAATGTTCGGCGAATTATCACAGGACGAATATGCCTCCTAAAACCGAGGGCATTTGCGATATTTGCGGCGGCGAGCTTTACCAGAGAGCCGACGATAAAGAGGAAACGATAAGGAAGCGCCTTGCGGTTTACCGTGAAGAGGTTTCGGCGCTGTTGGAATATTACCGCCGGAACAGGCTTTTGACCACCATTTCGGCGGATGAGGACGCTGGCATTGTACTGAACAAGATCATAGAATTGGCAAGAAGCTCAGATGATCCCCATAAAATCTGAAAGCGAACTGGAGTTGATGCGCCGGGCAGGCGAGATATTGGCCCAGGTGATGCATAAGGTCCAGCAGGCGGTGCGGCCGGGTATAACGACCGGTGAATTGGACCGGTTGGCCGAGGAACTGATCATTGAGAATAGAACACTGCCGGCTTTTAAAGGTTATAACGGTTATCCCGCGGCCCTGTGTATTTCGATAAACGAGCAGGTGGTCCATGGAATACCGGGTGAACGCCGGTTGGAAGACGGCGATATCGCGAGTTTAGACCTGGGTTTGAATTATCAAGGTTATTTCTCGGATTTAGCGGTTACGGTCGCCGTAGGCAAGAGCGACGCTAAAGCCAGAAAGCTGGTCGATACTACCAGGCAGTCGTTGAACGAAGGGATAAAGAAGGCTGTTTGCGGTAATCATTTATCCGATGTTTCCTGGGCGATACAGCGTCATGCCGAGAAAAACGGTTTTTCAGTGGTCCGGCAATTTGTCGGCCATGGCATAGGCCGCCGGCTTCATGAAGAGCCTGAGGTCGCTAATTTCGGCCAGGCGCACCGCGGACCGGTATTAAAATCCGGGATGGTCCTGGCGATCGAGCCGATGATCAACGCCGGGACATGGGAATGCGAGGTCCTGGCCGACGGTTGGACCGCGGTAACCAAAGACGGCGCGTTTTCCGCGCATTTCGAGCATACTGTGGCAGTGACCGAGGCCGGCCCGCAGATACTGACCAGGCTTTAAGAACAGTAAAACAAGGATCGTATGCCAAAAGAAGATCTTATTGAAACCGAAGGTAAAGTCCTGGAAGCGTTGCCTAACGCGGTTTTTAAGGTTGAATTGGAGAACGGCCATGTAGTTATGGCGCATGTTTCCGGAAAAATGAGGATGAATTTCATCCGGATATTGCCCGGCGACAAGGTAAAACTGGAATTGTCTCCGTACGACCTGGCTAAGGGCAGGATAACTTTCAGGGTCAAATAACAAGATCATAGAAAGGGCGAGACGTGAAAGTAAAAGCTTCGATACGTAAAATATGCGATAATTGCAAGGTTATCAGAAGGCGCGGAGTGGTGCGGGTCATCTGCACTAATCCCAAGCATAAACAAAGACAGGGATAGGGAATTTAATGTAGATTCTGAGTGCGTTAGAAACGGACCCAGAATTAAATGTTCGCTCTCGCGAGCTCACATTTCAGGAGGAGTAAAGGTGCCGAGAATCTTAGGTGTGGACTTACCAAAAGCAAAGAGAATAGATGTCGCGTTGTGCTATCTTTACGGCGTAGGGCATTTTTTATCCGCCCAGCTTCTTAAAGAAGCTGGGATCGAGCCAAGCAAACGGGCCAAGGACCTGACCGAAGAAGAAGTCTCCCGGATCACTAATACCCTGCAGAAAAGCAGCTTTAAATTCGAAGGCGACTTGCGCCGTGATATAGCCCAGAACATAAAACGGCTTATGGATATCGGCTCTTACCGGGGGATGCGCCACAAGAAAGGCCTGCCGGCCAGAGGACAGAGGACCAGGACCAATGCCCGGACCAGAAAAGGACCGCGCCGCGCGAATATGGCGATCAAGAAAGCGGAGCCGGGAAAGAAATAAGTGTTTTGACCCTTCGGTCGCTGAAGCGGCCTCAGGGTCAAATTTTCTCCGCCTAAGGCGGATCAAATTTGAGGAGATTTGAATGGTTGAGAAAGCAAAAAAGAAGAAAGTCTTGAAAGGCATCACTTCCGGGGTCGCGCATATACTGGCGAGTTTCAATAATACAATGATCACGATCACCGATAAACAGGGCAATACCATTTCGTGGTCGAGCCCTGGTATCGTAGGCTACAGCGGTTCCAAAAAGGCGACCCCTTTTGCCGCCCAAACCGCGGCAGGCGATGCCGCCAAAAAGGCCAAGGATATGGGCCTTAAAGATGTAGAAGTCCTGGTAAGAGGCCCGGGACCCGGCCGCGAATCGGCGATCAGGGCGCTTCAGGCAGGCGGGCTTACCGTTACTTCGATCAAAGATATCACACCAATCCCACACAACGGCTGTCGCGCCAAAAAGAAGAGAAGAGTATAAGCGACGTTTTTTAATTTAAACGGAGTAAACTAAATATGGCAAGGTATACAGAAGCGGTTTGCAGGTTGTGCAGAAGAGAGCAAAAGAAATTATTCCTTAAGGGGACCAAGTGCAACACTGACAAGTGCCCGATCACCAAGCGTAATTTCGCGCCCGGCCAGCATGGGCCGACCAAGACCCGTATAAAGATGTCCAACTACGGTCTGCAGCTGCGCGAAAAACAAAGGGTAAAGAGAATGTACGGCGTCCTGGAGAGGCAGTTCCGCCGCTATTTCGCGGAGGCTGCGAAATCCAAGGGCGTTACCGGCAAAGTCCTTCTGCAGCTTTTGGAGAGACGGCTGGATAACGTCATCTTCCGGATGGGGCTGGGGGTTTCCCGGTCGCAGGCACGTCAGATCGTCAGGCATAACTTCGTGGAAGTCAATTCCAAGCGCGTGAATATCCCGTCTTATCAGATCGTGGTAGGCGAGACTATTTCGATCAAGGCTAAGGATAAGGCTAAGAATAAGCTGAAGGAGAATATGGAGCTTTCCAAAAGCCGCACTGTCCCTTCCTGGCTGCAGTTCGAGCCGGCGAATATGACCGCGCATGTGATCCGCCTTCCGGAAAAGGGCGATATCCTCATGCCGATCGAAGAACAGTTGATCGTCGAGTTGTATTCCAAATAACAGGTAATTTCCCGTTTCGGACGGGTTAACCAAACAAACGCAACGAGAAGCAACGGCGTTGCCGAAGTATTAAGGAGAGCGCATATGGGTGTTAAGTGGAGAGATTTTCAACTACCAAAAAAATTGGAATGCGAGGAGTCGAGCAGCACGGATACTTACGGGAAGTTTTTTGCCGCTCCTTTTGAAAAGGGTTACGCGATCACTCTGGGCAATTCATTAAGGCGCGTCCTGTTGTCTTCAATAGAAGGCAGCGCGGTCACTTCGATCAAGATCACCGGCGTTCAGCACGAGTTTTCGTCCGTTCCGGGGGTGGTCGAGGACGTTACCGAGATAATCCTTAACCTGAAAAACCTTATCCTGCGTTCGCACTCGAAGGTCCCCAAAACACTGGTGATCAAGAAGAACGGCAAAGGCCCGGTAAAGGCCAAGGATATCGCGACCGATGAAACGGTTGAGATAATCAATCCCGAACTGCATATCTGCACTCTGACCAAAGACATCAAATTCCATATGGAATTGGAAGTGGCCAGGGGCCGCGGTTATGTGACCCAGGAAGCAAATAAGAAAGAAGACCAGGCTATCGGCGTTATTCCGATCGATTCGATATTTTCCCCGGTGAGAAAAGTTAATTTCTCGGTGGAGAATACCCGCGTCGGCCAGAAGACCGATTACGATAAGCTGAGCCTTGAGATATGGACTAACGGCGGGATCAGCCCGAAAGACGCGCTTCTGTACGCGTCCAACATACTTCAGCGCCATCTGGATATCTTCGTTAATTTCGGCCAGCTGCCGGAGGAAGAAGATGACGAGCCGGAGATGACCCAGGAAGAAACAGCGCTGTATGAGAAGCTGAGGCTTCCGATCTCGGAGCTGGAGCTTTCCGTGCGCAGCTCGAATTGCCTGCGCGAGGCCAATATCAAGACCATCGCCGACCTGGTCCGCCGGGCCGAGGATGAGATGCTTGGCTTCAAGAATTTCGGCAAGAAGTCGTTGACCGAGATAAAGCAGCTTTTGGGCGGTATGGGATTAAGCCTGGGCACCCCGATCGATCTTAAAAAACTCAAGAAATCTTAAGAGGATATGAACGATGAGACACAAAAAAGCAAAAGATAACCTTAACCGGATCACCAGTTGGCGCAAGGCCACCTTGATCAGCATGGTCAAAAGCCTCCTGAAATACCAGAGGATCAAGACCACTCTGGTCCGCGCAAAAATGGTCCGTTCCATTGCTGATAAGCTTATCACAATGGCCAAGAAGAACACCCTGGCGCAAAAACGCCAAGCCAATCAGATCCTCTCAGACCATAAGCTGGTTTCGGTCCTTTTCGAGGATATCGGCCCGCGTTTCGCCAAGAGGCAGTCCGGCTTTACCCGCATATTGAAACTGGGTTTTCGCCGCGGGGATAACGCCGAACTGGTAGTCCTGGAATTCACCGAGATAAAAGAAAATAAAAAGAAAACGGCGAAAGCCGAAACCGCGGCAAAAACAGAGCATCCGTCCGCACCGCAAGAGCACGCGGAAAAAGACAGATCCGCTGAGCAGGACCGGCCCAAGGCAGAGCATAAGGCAGGCGAAAAGCCGGCGGCCGGGCCGAAACCCGCGAAGAAGTTTTTAGGCGGCATAAGGGATATTTTCAAGAAGGAAAGAGACTCGTTATAAAACATTGTTATGCCAATTACAGATCTAAAGACGAAGACTTGCGGGGAAATAAGCTGATTTTCACGTAAGTCTTCGTTTTTTTTAACTGACGATTAAAAATGAAAATTAATACCAGGATAGCTGAAAGGCTGGCGAAGATAAACCCGTCTTCAACTCTGGCCATTACCGCCAAAGCGAATAAGCTCAAGGCCGACGGCAGGGATGTGGTCAGTTTTGCCGCCGGCGAGCCGGATTTCGATACCCCGGAGCCGATCAAGGCCGCGGCGATCAATGCGATAAACTCCGGCTTCACCAAATATACCCCGACCACCGGCACCCAGGAATTAAAAGCGGCTATCGTGAACAAATTCAAAAAGGAAAACAATCTCACATACGCGCCGCATCAGATCGTTGTTTCCTGCGGCGCAAAGCACAGTATCTTCAATACGCTGTTCGTTTTAGTCGAAGCCGGGGACGAGGTGATCATCCCGTCTCCGTATTGGGTGAGCTACCCGGAGATGGTCAATCTCTGCCAGGCATCGCCTAAACTGATAAAGACCAGCGCGGCGAACGGCTTTAAAATGACCCCCAGGGAGTTAAAGACGTATATCGGCCCCAAGACCAAGGCGCTTATCCTGAATTCGCCTTCAAATCCAACGGGATGCGTGTATACTGAGAATGAATTGCGGGCGATCGCTGATATATGCGTGTGCAATAAAATGTTTGTGATCAGCGACGAGATATATGAAAAAATGATCTATGATAATATCCAAACCGCGTCCATCGCGTCGTTCAATAAGGATATTTATGATTTGACCATCACGGTCAACGGGCTTTCCAAAAGCCACGCGATGACCGGCTGGCGCATCGGGTATATCGGAGGCCCCGCGGATATAATCGCGGCGATCTCGAAATTTCAGGACCACTCGACCTCTAATCCGGTTTCCATCAGCCAAAAAGCGGCGGTGGCAGCGTTGGCGATGCCGGATGAGGCCACGCGGGCAATGACCGCGGAGTTCCAGAAGCGCAGGGATTATATCGTTCAGCGGATATCGGCTATGACAAAAATATCCTGTGTGATCCCCAGAGGCGCGTTTTATATTTTCTGCGATATTTCAAAAACAGGGCTTGATTCTATGACGATAGCGACCCGCCTGCTCGATGAACAAATGGTGGCGGTTATCCCCGGTATTGCATTCGGCAACGATGATTGCATACGCCTGAGCTTTGCCACAGGGCTTAAACAGATAGAAAAAGGCATGGACAGGCTCGAACTTTGGCTTAATAAATTATAAAATCGCGTTCGGAGAAAAAAGAACATATGGGTAAAACAATAGCGGAGAAGATCTTAAGCAAGCACGCTGGCCGGGATGTCAGCGCCGGCGATTTTGCCCTTTGCGGCATCGATTTCGCCTTTGGCCAGGACGGAACATCATCGATCATAATCGATCAGATCAAGGAACTCGGCGTAAGCAGCCTGAAGACAAAATTCCGAATGGTCATCGACCATAGCGCGCCGTCGCCGAGCGAAGGGGTTTCCCGGGTGCATAAAAAGATGCGCCAGTTTGCCGCAGACCATAAAGCCGGGCTTTTTGATGTCGGATGCGGGGTTTGCCATCAGGTGATCCCGGAATCCGGCTGCGTTTTGCCCGGATACCTGGTCCTTGGTGCGGATTCGCATACCTGCACCTATGGGGCGATCGGCGTATTCTCTACCGGCGTGGGTTCTACCGACCTGGCCGTGGCTCTGGCTACCGGAAAGAACTGGTTCAAGGTCCCGGCAACGATCAAGATCGTATTGAAAGGCAGGATCCCGAAAGGCATATTCGCCAAGGATATCATTTTATATGTGATCTCAAGGACCACTGCCAGCGGCGCCACTTATAAAGCGGTGGAGTTCTGCGGGCCGGTCATCGACAAGATCGACATGGACGGCAGGTTCACTATGTGCAATATGGTGGTGGAGATGGGCGCGAAGGCCGGTTTTATGCCCCAGGACAATAAGACCCGGGATTGGTTCAGGAAGAACGTCCCGTCGGCTAAGAAAATAATTCCGGTCGCTGCTGACCCGGACGCGGTTTATGAGCGTGTCCTGGAGCTTGATATATCCGGGCTTAAGCCCCAGGTCTCGGTGCCGCATAACGTGGATACCGTGACTGAGGCGGATAAATTAAAGGGCATAAAGATAAACGAGGCGTTCCTGGGGACCTGCACCAACGGAAGGCTCGCCGACCTTAAGGTCGCCGCTAAAATATTGAAGAATAAGAAGGTCGCTTCCGGGGTGCGTTTTATCATCGCCGCCGCGTCGCGCCCGATCTTCCTCGAGGCTCTTGACCTGGGATTGATCGATATTTTTGTAAAGGCGGGGGCAGTGGTAGTGGCTCCTGGATGCGGGCCATGCGTCGGAACGCATAACGGCATACCCGCTGATGGCGAGATAGTCATCTCCACGGCTAACAGGAATTTCAAAGGCAGGATGGGCAATCCTAAAGCGTTTATTTATCTGGCGTCTCCGGCAACAGTCTGCGCTTCAGCGATCACCGGCCGGATAACTGATCCCAGAAAATACCTATAAAAGGGGGATGGGGATGGATATGCATCAATTACTTGTATTGTGCATCGAAAGAAAGGCCTCTGACCTTCATTTTTCCGAGAATGAGCCTCCGCTCTTGCGCGTCGACGGAAAATTGATCCGCACCGATCTGCCCGCCTTGAACCAGGATGACCTTAAAAAATTGGTCTACGGAGTGCTCACTGATTCCCAGAAGGAGATCTTCGAAAAGAACCTGGAATTGGATTTTTCCCTGGCTTTGCAGGGGCTTGACCGGTTCCGGGTGAATATCCATATGCAAAAGGGCACGGTTGAGGCCGCTTTCCGCAGGGTGCCCCTGGTCATCCCCAGCGTCGAACAGTTAGGGCTTCCTCCGGTGGTCATTGACCTGGCCCGCAGGCCGAACGGCCTGGTCCTGGTAACCGGGCCGACCGGCGTGGGCAAAACCACGACCCTGGCGTCGATGGTCAACCTGATCAACCAGGAAAGGGAGTGCCTGATCATATCCATCGAAGACCCGATAGAGTTCATCTACAGCAACAAAAAATCCATAATAAAACAGAGGGAATTATATTCGGATACGCATTCTTTTTCCGACGCTTTAAGGCATTGCCTCAGGCAGGACCCCGACGTCATCGTAGTCGGCGAAATGCGCGACCTGGAGACGATATCCACTACGCTTACCGCCGCGGAAACCGGGCATCTTGTCCTGGCTACATTGCATACGCCGGACGCGCCGCAGACCGTGGAAAGGATCATCGACGTATTCCCGCCGCATCAACAGGCGCAGGTAAAGCTGCAGTTAGCGGATTGTTTGCAGGGAGTAGTGTCGCAGCTTTTGCTGCCGAATGCCTCGGGTTCAGGCAGAGTGTTGGCGACCGAAGTTATGATTGCCACCCCGGGTATCCGCAATCTTATCCGCGAACAGGAAGTTGAGCAGATACCCACTTTGATGCAAACCGGAAGCCAATACGGCATGCATACAATGGATAAATCTTTAAAGTCTTTATATTCAAAGGGGATTATCACTTTGGACGCGGCAATGACCAAGGTTAAAAATCCCGAAGAATTCCGCCAGCTGTAGACGTTGTAGCTAACCCGCTGGCGTGTTTAGCTTTACAATTAAATGTTATATCACTCAATTTAGTCCGGTTTAGTAATTTATTTGTAACTTGTTAAATGATAGACGGTTACGTACAACGTCTACTGGGGGAAGAGTGGAAATAAAAGGGAACACGGTAAGGTTAGGGGATGATATTAATACGGATTTTATAATTTCCGGAAGGTATAAGTTCGCGATCACTGATATTAAAGAATTATCCAAGCATATTATGGAAGATATTGACCCGGATTTTTCAAAAAAGATCGTTCCCGGGGATACGATCCTGGTCGCCGGCAAGAACTTCGGTATGGGCTCGTCGCGCGAGCAGGCGCCGCTGGTAATAAAAGGCGCCGGGCTGGTGGCTGTGCTGGCGGAATCTTTCGCCCGGATATTCTTTCGCAACGCCTTTAATGTCGGCCTGCTTTTGATCGAGACCGATACCAGCAAGATCGAGGCGAACGACCGTCTGGAGATCGACTTGGATAAAGGCAAGGTGGTTAACCTTACCAAAGATCTGCAGTTGAATATCAAGCCTTTGCCCGGCTTTATGCAGGAATTCCTGAAAGAAGGCGGGGTAGTTAATTATATCAATAAACACGGCGAACTTAAGGTATAAGCAAAAACCGAGGCAGGCTATGGCAAAATATACGGTGACATTGATTCCGGGCGACGGCATCGGCCCGGAGGTTTCCCAGGCGGCGCGCCGGTGCATTGACGCCACCGGGGTAAAGATAGACTGGGAAGTGATGCAGGCAGGCCAGATCGCTATGGAGCAGTGCGGGGAGCTTTTGCCGCAGAAAGTTTTGGATTCTGTAAAGAAAAACAAGGTGGCCTTAAAGGGCCCGATAATCACGCCCATTGGCACGGGGTTCCGTTCGGTTAACGTGGCTATCCGTCAGGCGCTGGATCTTTACACCTGCCTGCGGCCGGCCAAATCCTATCCCGGGGTAAAAAGCCGCTATCAGGACATCGACCTGGTTATTGTCCGTGAGAATACCGAAGACCTGTATGCCGGGATCGAGTTTGAGATCGGCAAGCCTGAGACGGAAAAGTTAATAAAAGAAATAATCCTGGCTTCTAAAAAAAATATCCGTCCGGATTCCGGGATATCCATCAAGCCCATTTCCGAGACCGCGACCAGGAAAATCGTCCGTTTCGCTTTTGAATACGCGGCCAAGAATAACCGCAAGAAGGTCACCTGCGTGACAAAAGCGAATATAATGAAATTCACCGACGGCCTGTTCCTGCAGACCGCCAGGGCTGTAGCTAAGGATTACGAGGGCAAGATCGTTTTTGAGGAAGCTCTGGTCGACAATATGTGCATGCAACTGGTGCAGAAACCGCATAATTTCGACGTGCTGGTCCTGCCGAACCTCTACGGCGATATTCTTTCCGATCTGTGCGCCGGACTGATCGGCGGATTGGGGATCGCCCCCGGAGCGAATATCGGTGACGGTATAGCGGTATTCGAGGCTGTTCACGGATCAGCGCCCAAATACGCCGGCCAGAATAAAGTCAATCCTACGGCAATGATCTTATCCGGGGTACTGATGCTGCGCTACCTCAATGAAGAGAAAGCCGCGGACCGGCTGGAATCTGCTTTAAAGGCTGTGCTGGCAGAAGGAAAAGACGTTACTTATGACCTTAAACCGCGGCGCGATGACCCGTCCGCAGTGGGGACGGGCGAGATGACGGACGCTATAATCAAAAAACTATGAAAATATCTATTATCGGAGCGGGTAATGTAGGCGGGACTGCGGCTTTGCGCGTGGCCCAGGAAAATATCGGCGATGTGGTATTGATCGACGTGGTCCCGGGAATGGCCAAAGGAAAAGGCTTCGACCTGGCTGACAGCCGCTGGCTGGCCGGGAAAAATTATCAGCTTACCGGCACGGATGATATCAACGGGCTTAAAGGATCGGATATTGTGGTGATCACCGCCGGCCTGGCCCGCAAGCCGGGAATGACCAGGGAAGACCTGTTGAACAAGAACAGCCAGATCCTTAAATCCGTCTGCGTCAAGGTCAAAGAATTGGCGGCGAACGCGGTGGTGATCATCGTGACCAATCCTCTGGATGTGATGACTTATTTCGCGGTAAAAACATTGGAATTTCTGCCGGGCAGGGTTTTCGGCATGGGTGTCACTTTGGACGCCAGCAGGTTCGCTAATTTGATCAGCGAGAAGTTATCGGTCGCGGCCACGGATATACAGCCGGTGGTTGTTGGTTGCCACGGCGAGGGGATGCTGCCATTGGCCCGTTTTACCAGGGTAAAGAATAAAGCGCTGACCGAGATCATCACGGATAAAGCCGCGATCGCTGAATTACTCGATCGCACTGTTGACCGCGGCAAGGAGATAGTTTCACTGCTGGGCTCGGGAAGCGCGTATTACGCGCCGTCTGCCGCGATATGCCAGTTGGTCAAGGCAGTGGCAAAAGATGAAAAATTGACCTTAGGCGTATCCGCATATCTGAACGGGGAATACGGGCTTAAGGATATAACCGTGGGCGTGCCTTGCCTTATCGGCCGCTTTGGCGTGGAAAAAGTCGTTGAGCTGGACCTTAACCCGGAAGAAAGATCCGCGTTCGTCAAATCCGCTGAATCTATTCGCCAGTTGACCAAGACCCTGGCTTTTTGAACAAAGCATAATCCAAATCCTGGAACGTTCCTATGTATGACCTTACAGTGATCGGCGCGGGATGGGCGGGATATAACGCCGCTATCGAGGCTCAAAAGCTGGGGGCTAAGGTCTGCCTTATCGAAATGGCCCTTATCGGCGGGACCTGCCTTAACCGGGGATGCATACCGACCAAGGCTCTTCTGCAGTCGGCAAAGGTCCTGGATACCTGTAAAAAAGCGGCTAATTTCGGCGTAGATTCCCCGTCGCCTTCGGCTGATCTGGCCAGGATCCAGGCCAGGAAAAATAAAATAGTCGAGCAGCTGCGCCAAGGGATGCTTTCCCGGATCAACGGCATAGATTTCATCAATAAATCCTGCGTGATAATCGATGCGCAGACCATCCAGGCGCAGGACCAGGCCATAAAAACCACGGCGATGATCATAGCCACCGGTTCTTTCCCGGTCGAGCTGAAATCCTTCAAGTTCGACGGCAGCAAATTCCTTTCCAGCGACAATATCCTTAATCTTGAAGTCATCCCTAAATCGCTGTTGATCGTCGGCGGCGGGGTGATCGGCTGCGAATTCGCCAGTTTATTCTCCGGCCTGGGCACGCAGGTCCACATCGTTGAAATGATGGAACAGCTTCTGCCGGGCGAGGATAAAGAAATCAGCCGCAAGTTGGAGCTTTGTTTCAAAAAAAGATCGGTCAAGGTAAATACAGCGACAGACGCATCTGCGCTGGATATCGGCGCGTATGAAAAGGTGTTGGTCGCGGTCGGTCGCAGGCCTAATCTCGCCGGGTTGGATAAGCTCGGCCTGGAAGTTGAAAAAGGCGGCATCGCGGTAAATGAATTCCTGCAGACCAGCGTGCCCGGTGTTTACGCGGCCGGAGACTGCACCGCAAAGATAATGCTGGCGCATTACGCGGCATACCAGGGAAAGACCGCGGCCTGGAATATCTGTAATCCGGATAAACTGCTGAAAGCGGATAATAAAGTCATCCCGGGGTGCATATTTACTAACCCGGAGATCGCCAGCTGCGGAATGAACGAAGAAGCCGCCAGGAAAAACAACATCGCGGTAACAGTGCATAAATTCGATTTCCTGGGTTCGGGAATGGCCAGGATACTTGATGAGACCGACGGTTTTATCAAGATCGTCGCCGAGGAAAAAAACGGACGGATAATCGGCGGCTCGATCATCGGACCCAGGGCAACGGAGTTGATCAGCGTGATCTGCACAGCCGCGAGCTCGGGTTTAAGCGTCAGCCAGCTGAAAAGAACGATTATGGCCCATCCCAGCCTTTCCGAGGCGATAAACGAGGCCTTGGATAAATAACCCGGTTTTAACGATGCGCGAGGTTCATCAGCTTGGATTGACGGATTATCAGTTTTCCCGGGACTTTCAGGCCGGGATCTTTGAAAAGGTTAAGAGCGGCTCTTTGAGATCTGCGCTTATTTTATGCCGGCATCGCCCGGTGATCACTATGGGCAGGCAGGCAAAGCCTCAGAATATCAGATCCAGCCCGGCGGAGCTTGATATAAAAGGCATCCGCACGGTCTTTGTGGAACGCGGAGGGGATGTGACCTACCACGGCCCGGGCCAGCTGGTCATTTATCCGGTCTGCGACCTGCGGTTCTTCGGCAAAGACCTGCATCATTACCTGCGTATGCTGGAAAGCCTGGTCATGGGGACATTGACCGAATCCGGCATAAACCCCTGCCGGAAACCGGGATTGACCGGGGTATGGGTGGATGAGGCGAAGATATCATCGATCGGCATAGCGGTGCGTAATTGGATAAGCTATCATGGGATAGCCTTGAACGTGAAAAAGGATGACCTGGAGGGTTTTTCATTGATCAGGCCGTGCGGCATGGATATACGGATGACCTCAATGGAAACTCTCCTCAACAGAGACGTCAGCTTTGAACAGGTCAGCTCGTCAATAATCAGGAGATTTCAGAAATGTTAAAGGCCATTTTGCCGGAGTTGGGACAGGGGATCGATAAGGCGACTGTATCATTCTGGTTTTTGAAAGAAGGCGACAAGGTCAAGGAAAAGGACGACTTAGTGGAACTGACCACGGATAAAGCCGCGTTCAACCTTCCTTCGCCCGGAACAGGCACGATCACCGAGATATTCTTTCGCGAAGGCGAAACGGTGAATGTCGGCCAGGTCCTGGCGCATATCGACGAGAATTAACGGTAAAATTTTTTCTTGACAAAATTTCAAATGTGATTATAATTAGCACTCTGGGGCATAGAGTGCTAAGATGTTTTAATCCAAAAACAGGAGGTGGTGCAATGAAGCTTCAACCGTTAGGTGACCGCGTAGTGGTCAAGCCTTTAGAGGCTGAGACTAAATCAAAAGGCGGAATACTTCTTCCGGATACAGCGAAAGAAAAACCGCAGCAGGGCGAGATCATTGCCGCGGGCAAAGGCAAGACTTTGGAAAACGGCAGCGTCGCGGCGTTGGAGGTAAAGGTCGGGGACAAGGTATTATACGGAAAATATTCCGGGAACGAATTCACCAGCAAGGAAGGTGAAGAGCTCTTGATCATGCGGGAAGAGGATATCCTGGCAATAATAAAATAACGGTTTGACCCCTTGTTGTTCTTTTGGTTGAAACAACTCGGGGTTAAATTCCTCCGCCTCCGGCGGAGTAATTTAAAGAGAGGATAAAATGGCAAAACAATTGTTGTTCAGCGATGAAGGCCGCAGGAAGATACTCAGCGGCGTAGAGCAATTGGCCGCCGCGGTCAAAGTGACCCTCGGGCCTAAAGGACGCAACGTGGTCATTGACAAAAAATTCGGCTCGCCGACCATCACCAAAGACGGCGTAAGCGTAGCCAAAGAAGTGGAATTGGAAGATCCTTTTGAGAATATGGGCGCGCAGATGGTCAAGGAAGTAGCCGAAAAGACCTCGGATATCGCGGGTGACGGCACTACCACAGCCACAGTCCTGGCTGAGGCGATCTACCGCGAAGGCTTAAAGAACGTTACCGCCGGCTCTAATCCCATGGCTTTAAAGCGCGGTATCGAAAAGGCAGTGGAAAAGATAATCGAGGAGCTAAAGAAATTATCCACCCCGATCAAAGATAAAAAAGAGATCGCCCAGGTCGCTTCGATAGCGGCTAACGGCGACAGCGTTATCGGCGACCTTATCGCCGACGCTATGGAAAAAGTCGGCAAGGACGGGGTTATCACAGTGGAAGAGGCGAAATCCACCGCGACCACCCTGGATGTGGTCGAGGGTATGCAGTTCGACCAGGGATACCTTTCCCCTTATTTCGTCACCGACGCGGAAAGAATGGAAGTCATCCTGGATGACCCGTATATCCTGATCCATGAGAAAAAGATATCTTCCTTGAAAGACCTGCTGCCGCTTCTGGAAAAAATCGCCCGCACCGGAAAACCGCTGTTGATTTTGGCGGAAGAGGTTGAAGGCGAAGCGCTGGCCACTTTGGTGGTCAACAAGATCCGCGGAACTTTCACCGCCTGCGCGGTAAAGGCCCCGGGTTACGGCGACAGACGCAAGGCAATGCTCGACGATATCGCTGTTTTGACCAACGGAAAGGCGATAACCGAGGAATTGGGGATAAAGCTGGAGACCGTGGATATAGACGATCTCGGCCGGGCAAAAAGGGTCAAGATCGACAAAGAAAACACCACGATAGTCGAAGGCGCAGGAAAGACCGTGGCGATCAACGCCAGATGCGCACAGATCAAAAAACAGATCGAGGACAGCACTTCCGATTATGACAAAGAAAAGCTGCAGGAAAGGCTGGCAAAACTGCATGGCGGCGTAGCGGTGATCAATGTCGGCGCTGCGACCGAGACTGAAATGAAAGAGAAAAAAGCCAGGGTTGAGGACGCTTTGCACGCCACCAGGGCCGCAGCTCAGGAAGGTATTGTTCCGGGCGGCGGGGTCGCGTTGCTGCGGGCCATACCCGCTCTGGAAAAAATGAAGCTGGATGGCGACGAGAAGATAGGCGTGGATATCGTGAAGCGCGCCATCGAGGAGCCTTTAAGGATGATCGCCCAGAATGCCGGGCTTGAGGGATCAGTGGTCGTTCAACGGATCAAATCCGAGAAGACCAGCACCGGTTATGATGTTTCCCAGGACGCTTATGTGGATATGATCGACGCGGGCGTTATCGACCCCACTAAGGTAACCCGTTCAGCCTTGCAGAACGCCGCGAGTATCGCTTCGCTGCTTCTGACTACCGAGGCTGTGGTAACCGACCTGCCGGAAAAAGAAGGTAAGATGCCGGCAATGCCGGGCGGAATGGGCGGCATGGGTGGAATGGGCGGAGGAATGGGCGGATACTAAGCCCAAGCCGTTCTTAAACCTATGCGGCGGGAATAAAAACATTGGCCGGGCCAGTTTTGAACTGGCCCGGTCTTTGTTTTTTGAAAAAATGAAAGCGCTTTCCTTGACAATCAACATTTCCTGTGTTATACTTGAAAAAACCTTTACTTATTGAATAGCAAGGGGTTAAAATGCAGAACATCCTGAACGTACTCGGCCTTTTCAATTGGGTGGATATATTTGTTTTATTGGTTTTTATAAGGTTAGGCTGCATAAGCCTTAAAACCGGGTTATCCACGGAATTATTGAAATTTACCGGCACTTTTGCCGGGCTTTACCTGTCTTTGCACTATTATATTATTTTAGCCGGCCTTTTAAGCGGTAAAACCGCGGAAAAAAGCGGCCCTCCGGCTATATTCTGCCTTTCGTTCTTCATCCTGTTGGCGCTATCAGGTTATATAGTTTTCTTTTTCTTCCGTTTGTTCTTCAGTAAACTGGTTAAGGCTGAGGTGGTCCCTAATTTAAGCAAATGGGGCGCGTTCGTTATTTCTTTAGCCAGGGCGTCTTTGTTGTCCAGCATTGTTCTTTGCGCGTTCCTGGTCAGCGCTTCCCCGTATTTTACCAAGATCGTCCAAAGCTCTTATACAGGCGCCAGGGTCTCTAAAATCGCTCCCGCCACTTACACCTGGTTCTGGAACACGGTAATGTCCAAGTTTATGGTCAAGGAAAGCCTGAATAAATCTATTCCCGGCATAAAATAAATAAGATCTATGCAATTATCCAGAATTTACGATTTAGCCCTCAAATACGGCATTGAATGCGATCCCCGCCGGAATAAAGCAGCGATAAGCGCTTACGCGGATACGGCTATCTTATACGGACCGCCGGAAAAGCAGGTGCATAAGATACTTGTGGGCATCGATATCGAGACCCCGGAACTTCTGCTGGCGGATAAGATCCGTCACCGTGACGGATTGGACCTGGTGATCAGCCACCATCCCGAAGGCATAGCTTATGCCGGGCTGTACCAGGTAATGCAGCTGCAGGTGGACCTGCTGGAGCATATCGGTTTTGACCGTAAGTCCGCCGAACAGTTCCTGGAGGTCAGGCAGCGCGAGGTCGAACGCAGGATATCTCCGGCTAACCATATGCGCGCGGTGGACGCTGCGCGGCTGTTAAGCCTGCCGTTTATGTGCATCCACACCCCGGCGGACAATCAGGTCGCGGATTTTGCTTTGAAATTCCTGCAAAAAGCGAAACCCGGATGCGTCGGCGACATCCCCGAACTATTGCTGCAGATCCCGGAGTATAAAGAGGCGGCCCAACGGCTGGCCGGGCCCAAGCTGATCCTGGGCGATCCCAAACGGCCTTGCGGAAAGATATTCGTGGATATGACCGGAGGCACTGAAGGCTCAAAAGAAGTTTTTAGGAAGATGCACAAGGCCGGGGTCAGGACGCTGGTTTCAATGCATTTAAGCGAAGAGCACTTATCAAAGGTGAAGGACGCCAACCTCAATGTTGTCATCGCCGGGCATATCGCTTCGGATAACCTCGGGCTTAACCTGATGCTGGATAAGATCGAGCAGGAAGAAAAATTCAATTGCGTTTCCTGTTCCGGATTCCAGCGGATACGCAGGGCTAAGGAATAAGCAATGGCCGGACTTATAGACGATAATATCATCAACGAGATACTCGGCAGGGTCAATATAGTCGAGGTTATCTCCGAATATATCCCGCTTAAAAAAAGCGGAAGGAATTTTAAGACTAACTGCCCGTTCCACCATGAAAAGACCGCGTCGTTCATGGTCTCGGTGGACAAGCAGATCTATCACTGTTTCGGCTGCGGCGCCGGCGGCAATGTATTTAATTTCCTGATGCAATACGAGCGTTTGCAGTTTCCCGAGGCAGTGGAACTTCTGGCAAAAAAAACAGGGGTGACGCTGCCGGAAAGAAAACAGGGCCAGCGCAATCCTTCCGGGGTTACTACAGAGGTTTATCGGGTCAATGAACTGGCCGCGGAATATTACAGCGCCAACCTTAACGCGGCTTCCGGGCATGCCGGCCGGGAATACCTGGTTAAACGGGGGATCACCAAAGAAACCGCGGGATTATTCCGTTTAGGCCTGGCTTCGGATAAATGGGACGGGTTGTTGAATTACCTGCAGGTAAAATCGGTAAGCGTATCTTTGATGGAAAAGGCGGGATTGGTCCTGCCCCGGGATGACGGCGGGCATTACGACCGGTTCCGCAACCGGGTAATATTCACTATATCGGATGTTAAGTCGCAGGTGGTCGGCTTCGGGGCCAGGGTCCTGGATAACAGCCTGCCCAAATACATCAATTCGCCGGAAAGCCCGGTATATACCAAAGGCAAACATCTTTTTGGGTTTGACCTGGCAAAAGAAGCGGTCCGCGCCGAGGACTGCATTGTGGTTGTTGAGGGGAATCTGGACTGCATTGTCCCCTACCAGGCCGGATTGCATAACATCGCCGCCTCTTTAGGCACGGCATTGACCTCCGATCAGGTCAGGCTGATCAAACGTTACACCCATAACGCGGTGATTATGTATGACGGGGATAAAGCCGGTGAAATGGCTACCCTGCGCAGTTTGGATATATTTGTGGAAGAGGGGATGAACGTGCGGGTGGCGGCATTGCCTGCGGGATTCGACCCGGACACATTCGTGCGCAAGCACGGGATCGACAGATTAAAAGAGATGATCGCCAAAGCCGATAATCTTTTCGATTATAAAATGCGGGTATTAAAGGCTAAGTTCGACATCCGTCAGATCGAAGGCAAAGCCGGAATATCGGCGGAGATGCTGCCGACGATCAATAAATTCGCCAATGCCATACTGAGATCGGAATATTTGAAGAAGCTGTCTTTGGAGCTGAATGTTTCCGAGGACGCGCTGATGAAAGAAGCGGGAAAGGCTTCCGGCGCGAGCGGGCTGCGCGGCGCGGAACAACGGCCGGCGGCCGGGATCTCGCTGCAGGCGGCTAATCCCACGGAAAAACTACTGGTAAAGTTCATGCTTGAAGAAACCAGGATAATCGCGCAGCTTAAAGAAAAAATAGAGCCCTGTGATTTTCAGGATACGCAGATATCCCGGATCGTATCGCTGATGTTCGACTTTGTCACGGCGGGCCGGGAGCTTAAACCGAACGCGTTGATCAACCATTTGGAGGACAATAACCTTTCCCAGCTTTTGCGCGAGACCAGCTTTTACCTTCCGGAGGTGGAATACCCGGACAAGGACAAGGTCATAGAGGAATGCGTGCAGCGGCTGAAGAAGAACAGCCTGATCAAGAAAAAACACCGGCTTCAGCAGGAGATTAAAAAAGCGGAAACAGAGCGAAACGAAAATGAACTCAACAACTTAAAGGAAGAATTCAACCGATTAATAAAAAAGGGGTAGATCCGGATGAAAAAGAAAAGCCTAAAGCTAAAGACAACCGCGGGGAAGGAATTATCCAAGAGTTACACTAAGGAGGACGTCGAAAAAATAATCGCCCTGGGCAGGCAAAAAGGTTTTATAACTTACGACGAGGTTAACGACCTGCTTCCCGAAGGCGTATCTTCTTCTGCGGATATAGACCATTTGTTCGATATCCTGGGCAATGAGGATATTCCGGTAGTGGAGAACGATGATGATGCGGAGGCTGCGGCGGATAAGCCCGCTTCCCGGGTAAAAGAAGACGCCTCGGCGGAACACGAAATCGCGCGCGTCGAAGCGCAGGTATTCCCGCTGGACGATCCGGTAAAGATGTACCTTAAGCAAATGGGCTCCATATCGCTTTTGACCCGCGATGAGGAAATCGCCCTGGCCAAGAAGATCGAAGAAGCGGAGTTGAATTTTTATAACTCGGTGTTAGCCACCCGGTTTGCCAAGAATGAGGTAATAAAAATGGCGCAGAGGGTCATATCCGGGGAGGTCAATCTCGAAGAAGTGCTTAAAGGCGAGTTGACTACCAGCGTAAAAAGCGTGATGAACAGGTTTCAGCGTATAATCGTCCGGATCAAGGCCACGCGCAATGAAGAAAAAGCCATGCAATTGATCCGCCAGTTCAACTTCACCACTTCAGTGGTGGAAAAAGCGGTGCATAAACTGCATAAGCTGGTGAAAGAACTGGACCACCTTGACCGCTGCGGCAAACGCAACAGCGCCAAATGGCGCGAAGCCCTTAAAGTGATCGGGGAACCTTACGTAAAGATAAAGCTGCAGATCAGGTTGATCAAATCCTTCCATCTTAAGTTCAACCACGCCAAAGAACGGCTGGTAGCCGCCAACTTGAGATTAGTGGTCAGCATCGCCAAGAAATACAATAACCGCGGGCTGTCGTTCCTGGACCTTATCCAGGAAGGCAATATCGGGTTAATGCGCGCGGTGGAGAAATTCGAATACAAAAGAGGCTATAAGTTCTCAACATACGCTACCTGGTGGATACGGCAGGCGATCACCCGGGCTATCGCGGACCAGGCCCGGACCATCCGCATACCGGTGCATATGACCGAGACCATCAACAAGATAATCCGCTTTACACGGGTTTTTCTGCAGAAGAACGACCGTGAACCTACCCCGGATGAGATCGCCCAGAAGATGCGCCTGGCGCAGGACAAGGTCAAGGCGATATTGAAATTCGCCCAGAAGCCGATATCCCTGCAGATGCCTATCGGCGATGAGGGGGACACGCATTTCGGCGATTTTATCCAGGATAAGAAAGTCGCTTCTCCTGCGAATACCGCGGTGCGCTCGATGCTTAAAGAAGAGATGAACTGCATCCTGAACACACTGAACGACAAGGAGAAAAAGATACTGATCCTGCGCTTCGGGATAAACGACGGATGCCCGCGCACCCTGGAAGAGGTCGGCAATATTTTCAAGGTGACCCGCGAACGGATCCGCCAGATCGAGGCCAAGGTGCTTAAAAAACTGCGCCATCCCACGCGTTCCCGCAGGCTGCGCACTTTCCTGGATATGAGCCTGGCGCACGAGCGCGAATATTAAACAACGGATCAAACTATAAAAAAAATAAGGCCGCCCGGCAAGAAAATGGAGTTATTCCAACTTGCCGGGCGCCTTGTTTTGTAGTATCATAAGCCGATGCGCGGATACATTTTTGTCCTGATCATCGCTTCGCTATTCATACCATCCATTGCGCGGGCCGCAGGAACATCCAAGGTCTGCGTCCGGGATTGTTGCATCCAGGCCCAAATCGCTTTTTCAAGCGAAGAGAGGGCGGCGGGTTTAATGTCCCGCGAAAGATTGGGCCTTGAGGAAGGGATGCTTTTCATATTCGACCGGCCGCTGCGCTATTCTTTCTGGATGAAGAACATGAAATTCCCCCTGGACCTGATCTGGATCAGCCGGGACAAAACAGTGGTGGATATTACCCGCAGCGCGCAGCCGTGCGTTGACAGCTGTGAAAGCCTGTACCCGGCAGAGCCGGCAAAATATGTCCTGGAGGTCAACGCCGGGTTCGCGGCAGCGCATAACATACAAATCGGAGATAGGATGGATTTTTAAAATGCATGAATTCGCCAAAGACCTGAATACCGCCCAGCTTGAGGTAGTGAAGGCTATAGACGGCCCGATCCTGGTAATTGCCGGCGCCGGATCCGGCAAGACCCGGGTGATCGAATACCGGGTGCTTTACCTGGTACGCAATAACGTCAGGCCGCAATCCATACTCTTGCTCACCTTTACCAGGCGCGCGGCCAAGGAAATGCTCTCCAGGGCCGCCAGGCACGACAGCCGCTGTAATCACGTAGATGGCGGGACATTCCATTCATTCGCCTACCAGATGCTCAAAAAACACTCAAAACTCATCGGATTCGATGATTTCTCCATACTTGACGAGGATGACGCCCAGGAGGCGGTAGGGGCATGCCTCAAAAAGCGGGGTTTTTTCAGCGAGGATAAGCGCGCCCCCAGGAAAGACACTATACGCAAGGTGATCAGCATGTCGATCAATAAATCCCTGTCGATAAGCGAAACCCTGGAGAAAGAATACCCGGATTTCGCGGATTATTCCGCCGAGGTGGAAGAGATCAAGAACGAGTACCTGCGCTACAAAATCGAGAAAGGCTATTTTGATTACGACGACCTTTTGATCTATTTACGCCTGCTTTTGCAGAAGAACGGATCTATCCGAAAAGAGCTCGCGGATAAATACCGCTATATTATGGTCGATGAATATCAGGATACCAATAAACTTCAGGCGGATATCACCTTTCTTCTGGCCGGCGAGCATAAGAACGTAATGGTGGTCGGCGACGACGCCCAAAGCATTTACGGGTTTCGCGGGGCCTCGCACCAGAATATACTGGATTTCCCGAAACACTTTTCGGGATGCCGGGTGATCAAGCTGGAGGAGAATTACCGCAGCCATCAAACGATCCTGGATGTGGCTAACGCCATATTGAAGAATATGAAAAAGAAATTCTCCAAATCCCTGGTTTCGGCGGTTAAGGATGCCGGAAAAAAACCCGAGCTTCTTTTTTTCCGTAACGCTTATGAGGAAACCGAGTGGATCAGCAGGCAGATCCAGGAATTCCGCGATCAGGGCATCGATCTGGGCCGCCAGGCAGTGCTGTTCCGCTCCGCGTATATCTCGATCCCGCTGCAGATGGAGCTGAATAAGCGCAATATCCCTTTTCAGGTGTTCGGAGGCTTAAAGTTCAATGAGACCAGCCACGTTAAAGACCTGCTGGCGCATTTAAAGGCGGCTAATAATCCGAAAGATGAGTTAGCCTGGAACAGGCTATTGATGCTGATCGACGGGATTGGTGAAAAAACAGCCTCAAGGATAATAACCAGATTAAAAGAAGAGCCGGGCATGGACGGGATGATGAACAATGTCCTTTCCGGCAAGCTGGATAAACCTGCCAAATATTCCCGGGGGCTGGCCAGGCTGGGCGGTCTGTTCTCGGCTATCGCCGGCGGCGAAGCCGATATTTATAAGCAGTTCGACGAGATCCTGGGATACTACCGGCCGATAATGAAAGAGAAATTCGATGACTGGCAGCAGAGACTGAACGACCTTGAGGCGTTGAAGCAGATCTGCCGCAGGTACGATTCCATTAAAGACTTCCTGGCGGATTTCGCCCTTGATCCTCCGGAAAAAAACCAGGCGCAGGAAAGCCGTTTGGCTAACGCAAGCGAGAAACCGCTGACCCTGTCCACGATACACTCGGCCAAAGGCCTGGAATGGACCTGCGTTTTCCTGATCGGAATGGTTGACGGCGTGCTGCCGGTGAGTTTTTCGCTTAACGACGAAGACGGTATCGAGGAGGAGCAGCGGCTTTTTTATGTGGCGGTAACCAGGGCCAGAAAACACCTGATATTATCCCTGCATCACGAGTCAGCCGGATTCGGCACCAGCCAGTTTAATAAGGTCTCGCGCTTCCTGGAATGCCCTGAGCTGTTGTCCAAGCTTGAACAGAATGTATCCTTAGACCCTGAAGATGACTACGATATCTAAAGCCCAGATATATGTTGTCGAGGCCTCAGCCGGCTCTGGCAAAACCTATGCCCTGGCAAAGCAATACCTGCGCCTTTTGATCGGCCCCGGGCTAAAACCCGGGGAGATCCCTTTGCGCTCCATCCTGGCGATCACCTTTACCAATAAAGCGGCCGTAGAAATGAAGGAACGGATCCTGGAATTCCTGAAGAAGATCGCTTTTAACCAATTCAGGGACCCCGGGGAGAAAAAAGAGATATTATCCTTCCTGGAGACCGGCGAAGAGGCGGCCAGGGAAAAGGCGTTCCTGGTGATGGACGAGATCATCCGGAACTATAATTTTTTCCAGGTCCAGACCATCGACAGTTTTATAAACGCGATCCTTTCCGGGTGCGCGTTCAAACTGAACCTTTCCGCCGGGTTCAAGATCAAGACCAATTATGACGAATATTTGAGTTTCTGCCTGGATAAATTGATCGACCGCGCAGCCGGCAATAATGAGGTAATGGCGGTTTTTGAGGGGTACCTGCGCCAGTATTTATACCTGGAGAACAAAGCCGGATGGCTGCCGAAGAAAGATATCCTGGATACGCTGGCAAAGATGTTAAACGACAGCAATGTTTACGGGAAAGGATTTACCGGCTACAGCTTGAAGGATAAAAACAGCCTGTTCGTTGCCAGAAGAAACCTTATCGGGCTGATGACTGAATTACGCGATAATGAACCTGACGGGACGAACCAGTCGGTATTTAAAGCTTTTCGGAACAAGCTGGACAAATACGGGGAGAGCCTGAATATCGAGGAGCTTTCCCGGTCGTTTATTGCGAAGGAATTCCCGATCCGTAAAAATTACCAGGCCCCGGAAAAGACCGCCCTGCTATGGGCGCGGATCCGCAAAGAGATCGGGGAGCTGTTCGAACTGGAAGCCCTGGCGCTTTTAAACTGCTATATAGATATTTTCAAGCTTTTCTACGGTGAATTATTATCCGCGGCGGGAAAGGATGACGTGGTTTTCCTGGCGGAGCTTAACCGCAAGGCCAGGGTATTGTTCGATGAGCAGGGAATAACAGTGCCTGAGCTGTATTACCGCCTGGCCACCCGTTTTCGGCACTACCTGATCGACGAATTCCAGGACACCAGCGCATTACAGTGGAAAAACCTTTTTTTGATGGTGGAAGAGGCTTTATCAACCGGCGGAAGCCTGTTTTACGTAGGGGACAAAAAACAGGCTATATTCCGGTTCCGGGGCGGGGATACCCGGCTTTTTGACGGCCTGCAGAGCCAATTTCAGAATTTTCCGGTAAAACGTTCGTATTTAAGCGATAATTACCGCAGCTGTTTTGCTATCGTCGATTTTAATAACCGGGTATTTTCCCTGGATAACCTCAAGCGTTTCCTGCAGGAAAAAGATGCGCAGGAAGAAACAAAAAAAAGCGGGTTAACTCTAACCGCTTCCGAAGCCGCGGATATCCTGGCGGTTTTTGACTGCTCCGCTCAAAAGTCCCAGGTTAAAAGCTCGGGATATGTCCGGATCGAGCGGGTGGATGCCCAGGCAGGCGAAGATACAGGCGATATTATACGGGTTAAGTGCGTTGAATTGATCCGTGAATTGTCCGCCAGGCTGAACGGATACCGCAATATCGCCATACTCTGCCGGACCAACCGCCAGATCGAGGAGATCACCTCCTGGCTGGGATTGGAGCATATCCCGGTTGAGTCCGAAAAAACCCTGAACATCCGCAGCCATGGCCTGATCAAGGAAATAATTTCATTCCTAAAGTTCCTGAACTCTCCCATCGACGATCTTTCCTTCGCCTCGTTTATTCTCGGCGACATATTCACGCGGGCCGGCGGTATCAGTAAAGAAGAAATAAGCGGTTTTATTTTTTCGGCGCATCGCGACCGGCAGAGCAAAGCCAGGGATGTTTATCTGTACCGGGAATTCCGCAGGCGTTACCCGGGGATATGGGATGAGTTTATTGAGGAATTCTTCAAAGGCGTAGGGTTTATCCCGATTTACGAACTGGTCATAACCATATTTTCCCGATTCAGGATAACGGAGAGGTTCCGGGACGCGCAGGGATTTATAATGCGCTTCCTGGAAATGATAAAGAACCGGGTCAACGAGGAGAACGCGAGCATAGGATCATTCCTGGAATATTTCGAATCCGGGCATAACGAAGATATGTATTTAAACATCTCTTCGGCGGACGCGGTAAAGGTCATGAGCGTGCATAAAGCCAAAGGCCTGGGGTTTGACGCGGTGATAATACCGTTTTTGGAGATCAACCCGGAAATAAGCGCGGGACAGGATAAAAGGCCGTATGCCGTGTATCCGGAACAGGGAGAACTGCGGCTTTTAAAATTGAACAAAAACTACCTGCAATTTTCGGAATTCCTCGCCGGCGTTTACCGGGCCGAATACCGGCGCAGCCTGATCGATGAACTAAACAACGCCTATGTCGCGTTCACCCGGGCCAGATCTGAACTTTATTGCTTTATCCCCCCAAAAAGCGCGAATTCTTATAATCTGGCAAACCTGCTTATAACCGAAGAATTGCTGGAATCCGGCGAGAAAAACCGGATATCCCGCGAGGATGCCAATATATCCGTAAAAACCCTGGATATCCCGCCGTTGCGATACGCCAGTTGGATACCGGTCTTAAAGGACGAGTTCGTCCAGGTGTCCGAATTGGACAACCGCCAAAGGCTCCGGGAAGGGGAATACAGCCACGCCGTGCTTTCTTACATACCAAACCTGGTAGACAAGGATGTCAGCCTCCAAAAGGCCTTAAAGATGGCGATTGGAAAGGCCGACCCGCTTTTTGAGGATATAACTGATCTTGTCGGCCTAAAGAAAAAAATCCGGCTTACCCTGGATTCGCCGGGGTTAGCGCAGTTTTTCCGCGAGGAAGGCGCCAAGGTCTATACGGAGAAAGAGTTTGTCAACGCTCAAGGCCAGACAAAGCGTATAGACCGGATGATCGTTACCGCCAACCAGGTATTGCTGGCCGATTATAAATCATCAAAAGAAGAGAGGGGATCCGGGATCATCCAGATGCGCGAATATATCCGGATGGTCAAACAGCTTTATCCCGGGAAGACGGTCAGGGGCTCGTTGATCTATCTTTCCGACGCTACGCATGAGGAAGTGGATGGATAAGGTCATTACGTACGGCTTCAAGGATAATTTCATCGCGAAAATTAGCGATTTCCTCTGCCAAAACTACGCGGGGAAAGAACGCGATTTCAGCAGGATCGCTTTGGTTTTTGGCGGCAAACGCCCGGCCTTATTCATGAAGCGCGAGCTGGCCAACAGGATCAAGAAGGCGTATTTGCCTCCGGAATTCTATTCGATGGATGAGTTCGTACGCTCGATCGCGCTTGTCGAACCCGGATATCCGCCGATCAGCGTAATGGACGGCTGTTTCCTGCTTTATACGATCTGCCGCGAAATACTGCCGGAGATGCTCAAAGGCAGGGAGCGCTTCTCACAATTCTATCCGTGGTCCAGGGAATTACTGTTGTTCATCGAGCAGTTGGATGTTGAAGATATCCGTCCGGACGCACTGAACAATATCCAGAAAAGCGCGTCGATCGGTTACGATGTCCCGGAAAACATCAATATCCTGCTTAAGAACATTATTTTATTGCGGGAGTCATTCCACAATGAATTAAAGAAACAGAAGCGGTATTCCCGGGGGCTTTTGTACCGTATGGCGGCGGAGATGTCCAGCCGAACGGCGAAAAACGGCTTTGAGCGGTTATTTTTCTGCAATCTTTTCTACCTGCATCGCACCGAAAAAACTATAATCCGTAACTATTACGACGCTGAAGCGGCAACGCTTTTCTTTCAGAAAGATGATAAACGCTGGCCGGTGCTGGATGAGTTAGAAAAAGAGCTGGGCATAAAGATCCCCCCGGAGAAACCGGCAAAAAGCGGATATATGCTGAATATATATTCCGGTTTCGATACGCATTCCCAGGTCTGCCTGGTGCGCGAGATACTAAGAGACACGCCTGACCGTGACAAGACCGTTATACTGCTGCCTGACCCGGACAGCGTCATTCCCCTGCTTTCGGAGATAACCGGCATTGCCCAGGATTATAATGTTTCCATAGGTTATCCTTTGAAACGCAGCGCCCTGTATTCGCTCTTGGAATTGATCTTCAAGGCCCAGGAAACAATGAAGAGCGGCAAGTATTATACCCGCGATTATTTAAAGGCGATCAGCCATCCTTTGATCAAGAACCTGAAGCCGCAAACCGCCGACCCGGTTGTAACCCGCGTGCTTTGCCATAAGATAGAGGAGTACCTGACCGGTATGCGCGAAAGCGAGGTGTCCGGAAGCCATTTTATCGGCCCTGATGAGGTCGAGGAGATGGGGGATATTTACAGCCAGGCGCAGGAAACCCTCTGCGGAATGGGGCTGGAAATAAACGCGAGCCGGCTAAAAAAGGACATCTGCCGGCTGCATCATTTGCTTTTTTATTCCTGGCAGGGGCTTGGCGACTTCCGGGGGTTCGCGGACTGCCTGGAAAGCCTGCTTAACGCGCTGATCAAAGACAGCCTGTTGCCTAATTACCCGGTAAATCTCCTGGTCACCCGCCGGATGCTGGAGATCTGCCGTGAATTGGGCAAAGCGGATTTTTCCGCGGAGCAGTTCAGCGCCGGCGATATCTACCGCATTTTTATGGACGGCCTGGAAAAAGAAATGGTCGCGTTTTCCGGTTCCCCGCTGAAGGGCCTGCAGATCCTGGGGCTTTTTGAGACCAGGTCGCTGAATTTCGAGAACGTGATCGTTATGGATATGAATGAAGGTGTCCTGCCCAAATTGAATATTTATGAGCCGTTGATACCCCGCGAGGTGATGCTGGCCCTGGGATTGAACCGGCTGGAGAAGGAAGACGAGATACAGCGTTATCAATTCATGCGGCTTTTGGGCGCGGCAAAGCAGGCGTACCTGGTGTATGCGGCCGGGACCGACAAGGAAAAAAGCAGGTTCATCCAGGAATTGATCTGGGAAAAACAGAAAGCTGCCGGGGCCTTGGGCGCGGACCCGGCCATCCACGCCAACTTCGGGATAAAGATCCGGCCGGAACAGCAGGAAATACCCAAAAATAAAGAGATGGTAGAATTCTTAGCTAACCGGACATTCTCCGCGAGCAGGGTGAATACCTATCTTAACTGCCCGCTGCGTTTTTATTACCAGTATGTCCTGGGTTTGGAGGAAAAAGAAGACCTGCTTGATGATCCCGAAGCCAGGGATATCGGAACATTCATCCACAACCTGCTGGAAGACGCCTATAAGCCGTTCCGGGGAAAAAAACCTCCATCATTCGACCGGGATTTCCGGAGTTACTTCGGCCGGATCCTTGAAAAAAGCTTTGACCGGGAATTCAGCCGCAAAATGAAATCCGATTCTTTTATGCTTAAAGAGATCGTATCTATGCGAATGAACAACTTTCTGGATTATGAAAGCCTCAGGGATATACAGGAGATACTATGCCTGGAGGAGGAAAAAACAGGGTCGATCAACCTGTCCTGCGGCGGATTCCGGTTCAAATACCGGATCGACCGCATCGACCGGCTGAGGGATGAAAGTTTATTGATACTGGATTATAAAACAGGCAGCACCGACCTGAAACCCGCAAGCACAGAAAAGATACAAAGTAAGGGCTTTAGCCGGGAGGCTCTGAAAAATACGGTGAAATCCTTTCAACTGCCGCTGTATTACTATTTTATCAAAGATTGTTATTCCGGCCGCGATATAAACGCAGCGTTCTACAACCTCAAAAGCCCCGCGATAACCGCTCTTTTCAAGGACGAAGAAAAACAGGACAAGGGCCTGGCCATGGAGGTATTCATAAAGGGGCTGGACGCGCTGATCGGCGAAATGCTGGACCCCGCAGCAACATTCCGTCCAGACGACGAAAACCCGAATTACTGCGCGATTTGCCCATATTCCTGCCTCTGCCGGCGATAACCAAGTAATTATTGATTACGGGCTTCTTTATGATATAATCGCATAAGAAGCGTTTAAATCGAGGGGGTGAAAAATGAGTGGCCGGATCAAATTTTTATCCGCTATTTTTGTTGTCGTGCTGGCCGTTTGTCCGAACGCGGCTTTCGCCGATACGCTCATCTTAACAGACGGGCAAAAGATAGAAGGAAAAATAATAAAAAAGGCCGACTCTTTCATCCGTATCGAGGAAAACGGCATACCGATCACATATTTTTCAGAAGAGATAAAAGAAATCATTGAATCCCCTCTGGCCCCCGCGGCCGCTGATATAAACCCGCCGGGCAATACGGCGGTAAACGCCAGTCCTTACCCTGATGCCAAAGCTGACGGCGATACAAGATCCATTCTCGCCGCCGAACCGCCCGCGAATCAAGCTGATGCCCCGCGCATAGATTTGCGCGACCTTGATCGCGACAAACTAACCTCGACTATTAAGAATTTTTTCCTGCATCAGTATGATGCGGACCTAACGCAGTTTTTTACCAGCGTTACGGATGAATTCAGGGAAATTTTTTTGTTTAACCGGGCAAAACGCAATATCCGCCAAGCAAATGATATCCGGGAGGGTATGGAGGATTTTACGCTTGATGATATTGTCTTGAACGCCGATAACAATTCCATCACGGTCAGCGTTTCTTTTTTTCTGAGCGCTTCATATAAAACCGTCATATTAAAAAGGGAAGTTTCCGGATGGAAAATAAACAATATACAGCACGCCCAAGGCGAATCCTGGGTTGAAAATCCGGGAATTTCAAATATTCCCGATTACGATAAGATAACCGAGGTTATTTGGAATTTTTTCCTGCATCAGAACGATGCGGATCTAACACAGTGTTTTACCAGCGTTACGGATGAATTCAGGAAGATCAGGCAGGCGCATATGAAAAAGCGCCGGGTCGGAAACACTGAATCATTGTCCGTAAACAAAAAGAATTTCAGGATGTTTACCCTTGATCTGACCGGCAATACCGGCATGGCAAACGTTTCCTTCAATTCCGGACCATTGACCATGCGGGTTATAATGAAGCGGAAAGGGGATGACTGGAAAGTGAACGAGATAATAAACAGCACTGAAGGCGCCGCCCCAGCCAGGTCGTACTAAATTATCAACTGTTTTTCATTGTGCCATATACACCCTCTAAAAAACCTCGAACGAATATCGGTATTCGCCATCGCATGTCGAAAAAAAACACGCGTATAAGCCTGATCGCCATTTTGTTTTTTATAGCCGCGGAATTGCTGTTGCGGTTATTTGGCTGGGGCCCCGCGCCGCACGTATACGAGGAGATCCTTGACCCCGAGATCCAATGGCTCCATACCGCAGGTTTTAAAGGGCGCGTATGGGAAACAGATATCGAAATAAGCCCTCAAAGGATAAGGGACCGGATCTATTCAATCAATAAACCCAAATATACATTCCGGGTCATCGCAGTCGGTGAATGCACTGTTTTCGGCCGGGCGGTCGCTCTGGAAGAATCTTTCGTAAAACGATTAGAAGTATTGCTCAATGAACGCAAACCGTTCAAAAACATTAATGACTACGAAGTTATCAATGCGGGCTGCGGCCAATATAACGACCTCCAAAAAGAAGCCTTTCTCGAGAAATACTGGATGCGCTATAACCCTGACTTGATAATCTTCGGCCATGATCTGGGCTCCAAGGTATGGCTGGAAACCAGGCTTAAGCTGAGATGGTTCAGCTTGATTCGCGATCGAACGCCTAAACAACTGTATTCCGCGCGTTTTCTGGTATCTTTAATAGAACGTTTTATTATCGCGCCGGTGGCGCTGAAAATGTCGCACTATGACGAAAAAAATACCGTGCTGACCCGCTATACGGGCGAAGGGCTGCGCCATATTAAAACCGACCAAGCGTTAAAAAGGCTGTCCTTGTTAAGCCGAAAAACGGATGTCCCCGCCATAATCGTTTTTGTGCCCTGGTTAGGCGATTTATCCGAGGGCAGTTACCCCCATAAATGGGTGCATGAACTTTACAAAAAAAAGTGCGCGAAAAGCAACCTGGATGTATTGGATCTTTATGACGTCTATTTCAAGAACAAGCAATGCGATTTGTTCTGGGTCAGCGACGCAAACCGCCGGCCGAACGCGTTAGCGCACAAGATCATAGCCGAAGAGGTTTATCAGGAAATCGTGAAACGGGCTTCTTTGCCTAAAAAATAAAAGGAACAGATATCACAGTGGACAAAAACCTTTGTTTAAAAATATTATTTATCGCTATATCCGCGGGCGCTTGTATGATCTCTTGCGCGTTCAGGCTGGGCGCCGATGATAATGCCCTGCCTATCCGGTTGGGTTATTTTCATGGCGGCCGGACAGTTTTATTGCTGCGCGCGTATGAAAATGCTGAATTCGATAAAAACGGAATCCCGGTTGAGTTTTATTCAAAGAGGTTATATGAAAAAAACTATAAATTGATCCCAAAATCGATCCGGGAATTCAATCAGGGAGGGGGGAACAAAGCCGGCGCGGTTACCGGCACGGAATTCATGGAAGAGGTCATGAACAAGCAATTTGACCTGGCGGTAGTCGGGGAAAGTTCTTTTATCCGTTCAGTGTGCGAAGGGCAGCCGGTGGTCGCCATTGCCGAGCTGGGGCATGATGTGCGCGGGCATTCCGGGCATGTTTTCGCGATGAAAAAAGGCTTTAAAGCGGCGAGGCCTTCGGACTACCTGGGAAAGGTTTTGATCTCCAGGCGGGCCGGCGCCGCGGACGCTATGTTCTTGCGGGAATTCCTTAAAAAAGAAGGGCTCGACACAGAAAAACAGATATTGCAACTGGACGCCTTGCCCTCCACCCGGGAAGAAAAAAGAAAGCTTCCGAAGAATAAAGTGATAATTGTCGATAACCTGTTTGAAGACAAAATGCAGGAAGGCATTGCCCGCGGCGTTATAGACGGCGGGTATTTTCACCTGATGGCTTATTCCAAAATAACCGGTTCATTTAAGATGATCCGGCCCTTGCATTATTGGGCTGATCCCGAACTTTCCCACGCCCTTTTAGTCTGCCGCAAAGAATTTCTGGAAAACAATAAGGAGCGCTTAACCGCATTTCTTGAGGTTTATATCAAACGGATACAATACGAGCACGGCCTCAGTTACGAAGATAGGACTAAAAAACAACCCAAGGGGCTGCAGATGGCGGTCAATCTTGACGGGCTTAATTATCCGCAGTATGATATCGTCCCGATCGTAAACCCCGGGTTGTTATACAGGGTTATGGGATTGTTGAGGAAATATAACTATATCGCCGATAAAAACGTAAAGATCGAGGATTTTATAGACAATAGCCTGGTATATAAGGCATTAGAGAACCTGGGGATCGGCGAAAAAGATGACCATTGGCAGTCGGAATATTAAAAGAACGGCGGTCCTGCTGGCTGTCCTGTTGATAAGCGGCAAATTCGCGTTTGCCGGGGTTCAGGGACAAGGCCGCAACACCGGCGATTTTACCAATATCATCCTGGTAGGCTGGGACGGAACTAACCGGGATATTTTAACGGACTTCCTGCGCGCGGGTAAGCTGCCGAACCTGAAAGAGATAATGCGCGCGGGAGCAATGGTCAATACCGAGATCACCACGGGACGGACCGAGACTAAGCCGGGATGGGCGGAGATATTGACCGGATATAGCAGCAAGACTGTCGGGGTCCTGGCTAACCGGATTAACTATAAACCTATACCGGCGGGCTATACTGTTTTCGAAAGGTTGGAGGACGCGTTTGGGGATCGGGGGATCATAACAATATTCCTGGCCGGAAAAAGGCAGAATTTAGGAGCGCGCGGCCGGCATCGCGTATGGGTCACCGGTCCCAGAAAAGGATGGGACCGCGAAGAAGTCTGGGCAAAAGGCGATTTTTTGCCGGCCGAGGAAATGATATTATCATTCGAAGGAGAGCCATATTATACGGCTAAACCCCGTCTGGATGTTTATCAGAATGGATTGGGAAACGGCGAGGCAGTAGTTAAAAACACCCTTAAATACATCAAGAAATACGCGAAATCGCGTTTCTTTATGTTTACGCATTTTGAGGAGCCCGATGAACAGGGGCACGTTTTCGGGGGATATTCCGCGGAATATGGCCAAGCCTTGATCAAAGACGACATCTGGCTGGGGAGGATCATTGCTGCATTAAAGAAACTGGGGATTTACGAAAAAACATTGATCTACGTTGTCACTGACCACGGTTTCGATATAAAAGGGGCCAAGCACCGCTATGAACCGCACACGTTCCTGATAACCAACGATCCCAAAGTGAAGCGAAATACCGGAGACAGGAAAGACCTTGCCCCGACGGTCCTATCCAGGTTCGGCCTGGACATTGATAAGATTGCCCCTTCTTTGGAAGGGGCTGATCTGACCAGGTAGGGCCGGGCAGTATGGTTTCTTAAAAAAACGGGTTTAATATGCTCATAACCAGGATAATATCAATCTTATTTCTCGCTGTGACTCTCGGGCAAGCCTGTAGTCAGGCCCAGCCTGATCCGGTTGCCTATGATTACGAGGATTTCAATCTAATCCTTATCGCCATCAATAATATCGGCGTCGAGCATATGAGTCTTTACGGATACAGCCGCCAGACCACCCCTAAACTGGATGCCTGGGCCAAGAATGCCCTGGTATTCGATGACGCGTATACCCCGGCATCCTGGACCCTGCCGGTGATGACTACCTTTTTTACTTCATTATACCCGTATACCCACGGGATCGCCAACCGTTCTTTTGATAATGCGCTGTCGCCCGAAACAGTCGTTTTGCCTGATTTACTGCGAAGCTATGGATATGATACCGCCGCTTTTACCGGCGGCCTGGACAATAACAAGGTTTTCAGCCATATGAAAGGGTTCAACCATATCGCGGATAATCCGGCGTATACGGGCTTTAAAATAACATTTAAACAAGCCTCTGACTGGCTCCGCAGGAATTCCGGGAAAAAGTTCTTTCTATTTATACAAGGTTATGACGCGCACGCGCCTTTCAAGCCTCCGAAAAAGTTCAAGGGAGTATTCAGCGATACTGCCGGCAAGAAGATCACGATAAACCCGGATTTAACCTATCGCGGGTTTGAGGACCACGGCGGCCAATACTGGGCGCATTATTTCATCCCGGAAGAAGGCGCATATAACGGCCTGCGAAAAAGATGGAAGATAACGCCGCCGGTAAAAATAACCCGTGATGATATAGACCATCTGCGGGACCTTTATGATGAAGAAGTGCTATCTGTCGATTCGCAAACGGCAAGCTTCCTTGATTCTCTTGGTAAGGGTCTACTTAAAAATACAATAATCGTCGTTTTTTCCGAGCACGGGGAGATGTTCGCCAAGCATGGGAGGTTTGGGCGCGCAGGGACATTGCGCGGCGTGCTTTATGACGATGTGGTCCATGTGCCTTTGATGATAAAACTTCCCGGGCAAAAAGGCCGGAGGATAACCGGATTTGTCAATATGGCCGATATGATGCCGACAATCCTGGATTTATTGGGTATCCCCGCTATAAAGAATATCCAGGGGCTGTCCCTGATCCCGCTGATGAAGGATCAGACCCAGATAAATGATCATATCTATGCAGGCGCGTCGTATAACCTCACGAAGATACGCGAAAAAAAATTATATATGAACCCCAACGTCAATGAATCCATACGCAACGCCGATTGGAAGCTTATACATGAGATAATTTATGAGCAGGAAAACCCGAAAATCCCCAGGTCCGAATGGCTCAATATCAAATCGGAGACATACGAGCTATATCATCTCGCGAGCGACCCTGACGAACTTACGAATGTGCTCGATAAACATCCTCAAATGGCAACGGCGCTTTGCCAGAAACTAAAAAAGTGGTCTGAGGATTGCAGGAGTTTCAGTAACCACGCCGCGGTAACCTCAAAAATACCGGATGGCATATTAGAGGATGCCCGTGAAAACGGCTATTGGTAATAACCGCTGATAATTTTAATACCCTATGTTTATACTACGCATATTTCTGGTTTTGGTTATTGCGATCTTGTCGGGCGAGCGCCGTGTTTACGCTCAGCAGGACCAGGATAACCTATCATATAAGGGCTTCAACGTAATTCTGATCGCCATCAACAATATCGGCGCGGAACATATGAGCCTCTACGGATACCGCCGTGACACCAACCCTAAATTCAAAGTATGGGCAAAGGACGCGTTGATATTTGAAAACGCGTATTCCCCGGCATCCTGGACCCTGCCGGTAATAACAACTGTTTTTACGGCATTGAACCCGTATACACATAAGGTTATGGATAGATACTTCGAAAATACACTTTCCACCGATATTAAGACGCTGCCGCAGGTCCTGGCTTATAACGGCTATGCCACCGCCGCTTTTACCGGAGGCCTTGATGATAATCGCATCTTTGGACATATGCGCGGTTTTTCGCAGACCGACGCAAACCCGTCTTTTACGGGTTTTGCGGTGACTTTAAAACAGGCGCGCAAATGGCTTGCCCGTAACTCAAAAAATAAGTTTTTTCTGTTCGTCCACGGTTATGACGCTCATCCGCCGTTCACCCCGCCCCGGAAATTCCGAGGCGTCTTCAGCGACACAAAAGGCAAGGATATAACCATAAAACCAGGCTTTACCTATCGCGGCTTCCGGAAATTCGACGGCCGGTATCAGGCCTATTGCATAACCAGGGAGGATCCGCTGCATCCCAATATGGAACACGCTCAGGTTGATCCCGGGGACATATTCCCCCGTATCGTATTGACCCAGGACGACGTGGATTATTTGACCGACCTGCATGATGAGACCATTTTGTCAGTCGATTCGCAAGTAACCAAATTCCTGGGCTCACTTGATAAAAACCTGCTGAAGAAAACGATCATCGTTGTTTTTTCTGAACATGGCGAAATGTTCGCTAAACACGGCAGATTCGGGCGCGTAGGCACAATACGCGGAACGCTTTACGATGACGTGGTCCACATACCGTTATTGGTCAAAATCCCCGGGCTAAAAAACCGCAGGATAACCGGGCTGGTCCAACTCGCGGATATTATGCCCACAATACTGGATTTACTGGACATCCCGTTCCTGCGCCGGTTGCAGGGAAGGTCTCTGGTGCCGTTGATAAAGCACGACCTGGCCGTTAATGATTATGTTTATTCGGGCGCGGCATATAACTTCGCCGGAGGGCCGAAAAGGCCGTTCTCAAGCTATCCCAGTATCAATGAGTCGATCCGTAACCAGGATTGGAAGCTAATACACGAAATATTCTTTTCGGCGGATACCAAGGGAAAATTCAGCGATAATACGTCACTAAAGGTACAAGAAGAATCATTTGAGCTGTATGACCTTAACGCCGATCCAAACGAACTAAATAATGTGCGTAGCGCGTATCCGGAAAAAACGAAAGAATTAACCGCCCTATTGGCCGAATGGTCCCAGGCATGCCGGGTTTCCGGCCAGTTCAATGCGTCTACCCAAAGGATCCCCGACAAGATGATCAAAGACGCCAGAGAGCACGGTTATTGGTAGGATTTTTAAAATGACTTGTTTTTATCCTGGTTTTAGATTACAATTTATTTTTGCTCTGCAAAATATCATTTAAACAAAGACCATGATGGATATACTTCAAAAAATAAAGGAAGAGTCAATAAAACCGCAAAAGACCGATCCCAATAAACCCCGCTTCGCCCTTATTGTACCGCCGTCTTGTTTTACCGTGCCCGAGGGATGGGAATTTGTTTTGAAGCAGCCCTTTGAAGGGGTTTCGTATATAGCTACCGTGCTGTTCAATGCCGGTTTTCCGGTCCGGATCATTGACGCGCGTTTTCAGGATGATCCGGTAAAATTCGCGGTCGATTCGGTCAAAGACGCGGCAGTGGTCGGTATGGCTACGTATGAGGATTCTTTCCCCTTTGTCCATGAAGCATGCGCGAAGATCAAACAAAAATACCCGGAGAAATTGATCGTTTTAGGCGGCGCTTTGGTGACTTCCACTCCGCAGGTACTTATAAAAAATACCGCCGCTGATATCGGCGTGCTCGGCGAAGGCGAAGAGACTACCCGGGAGCTCCTGGATGCCATCGCCGAAGGCAAACCGGAGGATTTTGAAAAGATCGCCGGATTATGCTATAAGGACAATTCCGGCGGCATTCATTTTACCGAAAAACGCCCGCAGATGGCCGACCTGGAATCACTGCCGTTAATGAACCTCTCTTTATGGCCGGCGGTGCAGAAAGACAAAAAGGTCAAGGAGATATTCTTCTCCCATAGCCGCGGATGTTACAAGAATTGTTCATTCTGTTTCCGGACCACCCCGCAGCTCAGCCAAAAGTCGATCGGGAAATTCCAGGATGAGCTCAGGGAACTGAAAAAACAATATGATTTCGAATTCATTTATTTCGTGGACCTGACTTTCGCCATCCAGAAACAACGGACACTTGAGATATGCGAAGTTTTAAAAGAGTTCAAAGTCAGTTGGTCGTGCATGTCCAGGGTCCAGAATATAGACGAAGAAATGCTAAAGGCGATGAAAGCCGCCGGCTGTCAGATAATCCTCTACGGCTTCGAATCACTGGACCAAAATATCCTGGATAACGCTCATAAAGGCATCACCCCTGCGCAGATACGCAGGATGGTAAAATTAACCCAGGACAACGGGATACAGGTAGGAGGACTGTTCATTGTGGGCCTGCCCCAGGAAACCAAAGAATCCCTGAGAAAAGTCGTTGATTTTATCGATGAGACCGGGAGCGCGTGCCGGGTGAAATATTTATCCGCTATCCCGGGCACTGAAATTTACCGTTGGGCGCTCGCAACCGGGATAATCAAAGATGAGGTAAGCCATTTGCGCTGGCTGGCAAATGAAAGATGCGATAAAGACGACGAATTTATAAATTTCACGCGGCTGCCGGATGAAGTCATACGCGACACCTATATGGAAATAAATTCAAAATATATCAAAGGCCCGCGCTACACTAATGAATGGTTTTAAGGCCATCACCGGGAAGGAGTCTTTGCTTTGAAGAAAACCAGCCTTTCAGCCGTTGAAGAATCGATTAAAGGCGCATCGTCTTCGCCATTGACTGCCGATCCTAAAAAACCGCGGTTCATAATCATTGTCCCGCCTTCGCCGCAAATACCCACACCGGGGCGGGAATTCCTGCTGCGCACGCCCATTGAAGGCGTTACCTTTATCGCCACTGTGGCCAAGAACGCCGGTTTCGGCGTTGAGATCGTGGATTACCGCACCACGCCGGTCCCGCCTGAAGAATTGATCGCGAAAAGCGGCGATCACGCTATTTTTGCGCTAACCACCTTTATCGACGGTTATGTTTTTATGGAAGATTTTATCCGCAGGGTAAAAAAAATTGATCCCGGCAACATCGTCATATTGGGAGGCCCGTTTGTTTCCTCTACCCCGGAATTACTGATGCGCGCTTTGCCGGCGGATTTCGCGGTACTGGGGGAAGGGGAATTGACGATCCTGGAGCTTCTGGCCGCTCTATCCGGCAAAACGCCGGAAAAAATACCGCTGATCGACGGGTTAGCCTATCGGGAAAATGGAAAGATCAAATTTACCAGGCCCCGGGCGCAGATAAATGACCTGGATATCCTGCCGGCGCTGGATTTTTCTCTCTGGCCGACTGTCGCCAAAGACAGGTTGATCGAAAAGATCGGGATATCGTCAAGCCGCGGGTGTTACGCGCGCTGTTCTTTCTGTTTTAAGGCCATACCCGAAGTCCGCCAAATGACCCCGGAGAAATTCGGACAGGATATGGCCGCGTATGTGCGCAAATATGGGATAAAATACGCCTATATCAACGACCTTACCTTTGTCATCGGCAGGACGCGGACAGTAAAATTATGCGAGGAACTTAGGAAAACCGGGGTGCGCTGGGCTTGTTCCACCAGGGTGGAGAATATCGACGACGACCTGTTGAGGCTGATGAAGGACTGCGGCTGCGATGAAATATGGTACGGGATAGAATCGGTCGACCAAAAAGTACTTAACGCCAATTTCAAGAATATAACCGTGGAAAAGATCGAGCGGGCTGTGGAGATGACCAATAAGGCCGGGATCAAGGTCATGGCTAACTTTATTGTAGGACTGCTGGGAGAAACCGAGGAGTCTCTCGACCAGATGGTAAGGTTTATCGAGACCCAGGATATCATCCCATGCAGCATTAAATATCTGACCCCGTTCCCCGGGACCCCGGTTTATCAATACGCGCTTGAAAAGAAGCTTATCGTCGATGAAATAGAGTATTTCCGCGTTTTAGGCCAGCGTAAAGTCAATTGTGCCGAGGATACGATCGTTAATTGCACCAGCCTGGCCGAATCTAAGCTCAGAGAAGCATTTATGCGGATCCGACGCATCTCTTATGACCGTTACGGACCTCTGGATTGGGATAATGGATCACAAACAACTAAAAAAACAGTTTAAGAACCGGGCGAGGACATTCGACAGATCCGCGAGATGGGTCAAAGACCCGGGGCTTTTGGATATCCACCGCAAACTTGCCAAGATACTTCCCGGCGAAACCGTTCTTGAGGCATGCTGCGGTACGGGGATCGTTGGTGCGGACCTATGCAAAAGCGGCAACACGGCCATCGGTCTGGATCTGAGCCTGGATATGCTGGGATTTGCCGGTAAACGCCTGGATCATTGCGTCAACGCACAAACCGAGCATCTGCCTTTCGCCGATAATACGTTTGACGTCGCGGCCTGCCGCCAGGCAATGCATTTTCTGGATATGAAACGTTTTTTCTTTGAATTATTCCGGGTCGTAAAACCAGGCACAGGCAGGGTAATAATAAGCCAGATCGTCCCGTTCGGAGAAAAGGATAAGGCCTGGGTGCGCAGGATCCATCAAAAAAAACAGAATATGCTGCGCAATTTCGTCTGCGAGCAGGATATCCTGGACGGCTTGAAAAGGGCCGGGTTTAAAAAAATCGAGCGCCGCGAATATACCATTGAAGAGCCGATAAACCCGTGGCTGACCGACACATTTTTCCCGCCTAAAAAGATCGAAGAATTAAAGGGAATGTTTATCAACGCGCCTGCGCAATACAAGGAATTACACCGCGTCCGCTGCGTAAGAGGCGCGATCTACGAAACGATGCGCTGGATAATAGCTTTAGGGAGGAAATAAAAGATGCCCCGCGCCGGTTCATTTCTGATCTTGCTGGGAATAATATGTTTTTCCGCTAACGCGCACGCCGGGGATACCGCCGCCGTAATAAAGAGCGGGCAGTTCAAGGGGTATAATGTTCTGCTCGTTTCTTTTGACGCGCTGCAGGCCGGGCATGTCGGATGCCTTGGCTATAGCCGCAATACCACCCCGACCATAGATTCATTCGCCGGGGAAGGTTTTCTGTTCAAGAACGCCGTTTCCCAGGCTTCCTGGACCGTGCCGGCGACGATGAGCTACTTTACCTCGCTTTATCCGTCGCAACACCGTTGCGTAAACAAATATTCCGTATACACCGATAATGAAAAAATATTGACCAGCCTGAAAGACCTCTCCCCGGAAACCGTAACCCTGGCCGAGGTGTTAAAAAACAACGGCTACGCGACCGGGGGATTTACCGGCGATGCCGGGGTAAGCGGGCATTTCGGCTTCGGCCAGGGATTTGATACTTATTTCGACGGTCCTAAATTCGGAGGAATGGATACCAGTATCCCTGAAGCCCTTAAATGGCTGAGATCCAACCACAATAGAAAATTCTTTATTTTTCTGCACGGCTACGATTGCCACGGCCAATATGACCCGCCCAACGGCTTTACCCGGCGCTACCTTGATTTTAATTATACCGGACCGTTAAAAGGCGGCAAAGAAGAGCAGGGAAGGCTGCGCGAAGACAGCCTGAATAAGAACGCCATAAGCCTGACCGAGCAGGACGCCGGATTCTGGAGGTCGTTGTATGACGAAAAAATAAACGACGTCGATGAACGGTTCCGCCAGTTCATCGAAGCCCTGCGCAAAATGGGCGTTTTAGACAAAACCGTTATAATACTTGTTTCCGACCATGGCACGGAATTCTATGAGCATAAAAGGTTTGACCACGGGCATTCTCTTTACGATGAACTTATACGCGTGCCGCTTATCTTCCGGCTTCCGGGGATAAAAAAGAACGCCGTTATTCCCGACCAGGTGCGCGGCATCGATATAATGCCTACGGTTCTGGACCTGATCGGGATTAAAATTACCGGAAAAGTAAAAAACCAGGCCAAAGGCGTGAGCCTGAGGCCGCTGATGAACGGAGAGAAGCTGAAGCTGGACGCCTACAGCGAAACGGATTACCGGTTTTATACCAGCAAGCGCTCGATCCGCACAGCCGACGGCTGGAAATTAATTTACACTATGGAAACCGGAAAAAAAGAACTTTATAACCTGCAAACCGACCCCGCTGAAACGGTCAACCGTGTTGCTGACGAACAGAAAACCGCGTACGAGCTGGAACAAAAACTTTTTGCCTGGATGCGATCCATGGGGCAGGGGGAGAATTACCACGAAGACCTGTTAAGAAGCGTGCTGCGGATCAAAGAATATTGACGCCCTAAATGCCTGATTGCAGGAAGATATTATCACTTTTTTTGCTTTCATCCCTGATCCCCGTATTGCCGCTTTACGCGCAATCCCCGGTTGATCCCGCTTCCGGTTATAACCTGATATTCATCTGCCTGGATACCCTGCGCCCCGACCACCTGGGATGTTACGGCTACGGACGCAATACCAGCCCGCGTATCGACGCGATATCCGGCCAGGGGGTATTGTTCAAGAATGCCTTCGCCCAGTCTAACTTTACCCTGGCCAGCCACGCTTCTTTGTTCACCTCAAAATACGCTCATAGCCATAACGCCGACCGGATCGAGCGCCGGCTCGCGGATGAAGAAATAACCATAGCGGAGGTACTTAAAGCCAACGGCTATAAAACCGCGGCTTTTATACACAATGCGCAGCAATTCGACCCGAAATTCGGGCTTAACCAGGGTTTTGAGACATATGATTTCGCGGTAGAAGCCAACCGGCGTCCTTCGATAGAAAAAACGCTCCCTGCCTGCCTAAAATGGATAACCCGCCATAAAAACGAGAGATTTTTCGTTTTTCTGCATGCCAATGATATACACGAACCATATCATTGCCCGGATGAGGATTATTTCGACGAAGGATATCACGGCCGGCTGGATCAGGAGTATATGGCAACCTGGCCGCCGGGATTCCACACGCGCAATCTCAAACGGACCAAACAAGAGGCCCGGCATATAATCGCACACTATGACGCGGGGATCAGATACACGGACTCCTACGTTGGTAAATTCTTCGATCATTTAAAGGGGGCCGGGTTGCTGAATAAAACAATACTGGTGTTCTTTTCCGACCACGGCGAAATACTGGGTGAAAGAAAAAAGTTTTTCGGGCATGGATTAAGCCTGCATGACGAAGAAGTGCGCGCGGCTTTGTTGTTTTGCCTGCCTCAGGCAAAACAACAAACAGTCGAGGAACAGGCACAGTTGGTCGATATAATGCCTACTGTGCTGGAATTGCTGCGGATAGATACCAAAGGGCTCGGGCTTGAAGGGAAAAGCCTGGTTAAAACATTTTTGCCGGGCAGCGCCATCGACGAAGAAATAAATGAATATGTTTATGCGGGATGCCTGAGCGGCGAAAGCGAGGACAACGGCCTGACCGATACCCAGGCGATGATCCGCAGCCGCTCATGGAAACTTATTACACATACATGGGGATTCCCGGCGGATCATAAAAATATCAAAAGCGTGCAGATGCATAACGGCGCGATCATAACCGCTCCTTTCAGGAACAGGATCGAACTGTATGACCTTAGAAAAGACCCCCGGGAAATAAACAACCTGGCCGGCCGGGGATACGCCGATATCGAAAACATGTTATTGTCAAAACTGCTGGAATTATTTTAACAATGAGAATAAAGCTTATATTCTTTTGTGCCCTTACTATCGCCGGACCGTTTATCGCCTCGCGGGCTTACCCTGCCGGCCCGAAATATAACATAGTTATTATCGTCGTCAACGCGCTAAGGACCGATTATATGGGCTGTTACGGGTCCCGGCAGGGGAATACCCCGAATATTGATTCCCTTGCCGCTGAAGGCGCGTTATTCGATAACGCAATAAGCCAGTCATATTGGACGCTGCCCAGCATGGTATCTTTGCTTACATCTAAATATGTTTCGGCGCACGGAGTAAACTCGCGCAATAACCGCATAGCAACTAATGAGCGGACGCTTACCGAGGTGTTGAAAAAAAACGGCTTTGATACCGCGGCATTCACCTGCGGCCTGGATACGGTCGATAAATACGGCTTGGAAAAAGGGTTTGATCGTTATTTTTACTATCAGGGCCCACGACCCGTGGGTTCTTTGGGCGATATCCTGCCTGAAATAAAAAAATGGCTGGCGCTGCCGAGGAACGAATATTTCTTCGCGCTTATCCACAGCTATGACCTGCATCCGCCGTACGACAAGGAACTATTGAACGCACAGCTGAACAACGCTTACAGCGGCATATTAGCCGGCTCCGCGCTGGATTACGGCCTTCTGCGGAGGATAAAAGGCGGCTGCCTTGATATGGACGGTATAAAATCGCCGTTGGGCCCGGCTGATCTTGAGTATATAAAAGCCCTTTATTCCTCCGGCATCCGGCGGGCGGACGCGTACGTCGGAGAATTGATCTCCGGCATAAAAAATGCAGGGCTTTATGATGAAACGATTATTATCCTCTGCGCCGACCATGGGGAGGAATTGGGGGAAAGAGGGACATTCGACCGTTTTGGCAATCAAAATCTATATCAGGAAGTGGTCCATGTGCCTTTGATCATTCGTTTACCCTCGACAAAATTTCGGGGCATCCGGATCCGATCTCTGGTCGGGTTGATCGACCTGATGCCCACAATCCTGGACCTGCAGAATATAGGCAATACCGCTGCGATAGACGGATTAAGCATCGCGCCGCTTTTAAAAGACCCGCGAGCCCGGTCAACACGTAAATTCCTGTTAGCCGAAGGGCAAAAACACAAATGGGCCCTGTTGCGGCCGAATGGCTGGAAATTGATATTTAACAAAGGCGAAAACCGCTTATACAACTTAAATACCGATCCGCGCGAGCTTCGCGACCTTAACCAAAGCAAAAAACACCTTACGTTTTTAATGCTCCGGGATTTCCTGGATTGGCGCCAACTTTTTAAAAAGCACTCAACTAACGGCAATCAAGTGATTTTAGACCCGGAAATGATCAAAAACCTGAAAAAAGCCGGGTACTGGTGATCTTGTCTGAAAACGCTTTCTTTTTTGCCGCTATTGGGCTTGAAATGACGGTAATAAGTGGTAGACTCCTGTTGAGAGGAGAAAACCATGGAGCGCAGGAATTATCCGCGTTTTGAAACGAACGAATCGGCAATGGTAATCCAGGATACGGGCTCCCCGGAAAAAACCGTGATCCTGGAAGAAGTAGCCGAACAGGGAGTCCGGGTAATCGGTTACGAACCGCTCAAACCCAAAGACCATATAAAAATACACTTTAAGGTCCCGTTTTTTTGCCCTCATACGGTACAAAAAAAAGCCGTGGTGATCTGGGTAAGACCGGCATCAGGGATAATGTGGGAAGCTGGCCTGGATTTCGGCCCGGATAACCTGGTAAATATCCCGTTTCAGTAATATCTCCCGCCTCAGAAAAAGTTTTAAATTTTATCTTGCACAAATCCCGTAAAAATAGTATTATATTAGTCTGTATTTTTGTGTTTTAGGCGTGATATTCTGCGTGCAAATTACGGGCCCATAGCTCAGCGGAAGAGCAGGAGACTCATAATCTCTTGGTCGAAGGTTCGAACCCTCCTGGGCCCAGGATTATATAGCTGACGAGCGTTGTTTTCCGGCGTTTGTCGTCAGCAGCTTGTATCGGGGCGATTGGCTCAGTTGGTTAGAGCGTCACATTCACATTGTGAAGGTCAGAGGTTCAAGTCCTCTATCGCCCATTTTACATACGCGCCTTAAAATCATAGAAGGGGGTAATAATTGACGGCAAACCTTAAAGAACAGCTGCAAGCCCTGATCCAGCTTCAGGCGATCGATACCCAGATCTACCGGTTGAACGACGAAAAAAAGGCCAAACCCCTGGAGATCGAGGCGCTGAAAAACGCGTTTGAGGCCAAAAAAGAGAGCTTGGCGAAGTTGGAAAAGGTGTCCCTGGACCTGCAAAAAGAAAAGAAAGAAAGGGAATTGGAGCTGGCGTCAAAGGAAGAGAACGCGAAAAAGCTTCAGGCGCAGCTCTATCAGCTTAAAACCAACAAAGAATATAACACCATGCTCCAGCAGATCCAGGACGCCAAGGCCGACGGCTCGGTGATCGAGGATAAAATACTCGAGTCCATGGATAAGATAGAAAGCTCCAAAGCTGATATAGATAACGAACGGAAGAAGCTCCAACAGGAAGAGCAGACATTTAACGCCCAGAAAAAGATCGTCGAAGACCGGATAAAAGAGATCGACGAAAAACTCCGCCAGATGGAGGCGCAGCGCAACCAGAACGTGCCGGCGATCGACACAAAAATACTCGCGCAATATGAGCGGATACTGAAAAACCGCGAAGGGTTGGCGATAGTCAGTGTGAAAAACAACACCTGTTCCGGATGCAATATGTTCATGCCGGCCCAGGTGATAAACCTGATCCGGATGTACGAAAAGATTATGGTCTGCGACGTCTGCAACCGGATACTGTTCATCGGCGATGAATGACCTTGAGATATTCATAGACGGGGCATCCAAAGGCAATCCAGGGCCCAGCGGAGTGGGCGTGGCGATCTACCGCTCAGGCAAGCTGATCCGGGAATTATCCAGCTACATCGGGGAAGCAACCAATAATATCGCCGAATATACGGCCCTGATCTACGCGCTTGAGGAAGCTTTGATACTCCGGCCGCAGCGCATCCTGATAAAGACCGACAGCCAGCTTTTGTACCGCCAGATCAAAAAAATATATAAAGTGAAACACCCGAACATGATCGGGCTGTACGACCGGGCAGTGCGGCTTATCGGGGCTTTTAAGGAAGTGGAATTAGCCAATATCCCCAGGGAAGAAAACAGCCTGGCCGATAAATTAGCCACACAGGCGGTGAAAGAAGCAAGAGCAAAAGGCGCAAACTGATCTTTTGATATTGAGGCGTAGGAAGTGGTTGCCCGCAAAATATTTGCGGAAGGAAAGTCCGGGCTCCAGAGGGCGAGCGCAGTGGGTAATAACCACCCGTTGATGTTGAATCAGCGAGGATATCCCGGATCGTTACGATCCGGGATCCCGAAGAAGACTTCGCAAGAATGAGGCTTCGGGAGAGCCACAGAGACGAGCCTGGATCCAGGGAAACCTGGCCCCGGGGTGAAACGAGCAATCTCTGCGCGGAGCAAGGCCGAATAGAAAACCAGGAATAGCCCGTTCCGTTACGAGTTTTGGGTAGGCTGCTAAATCCAGGGCAGGCGACTGCCCGGATTAGAGGAATGACCACATAAACAAAACCCGGCTTATTCTACGCCTCAGTAATATTATGTTGAGTATGGATTGATGTTTTGTCAGCAATGCACACCTAAACCAAACTGGAGGAAAAATGTCAGGTCATTCTAAATGGAAGACAAATAAAGGTAAAAAAGCGGCTGCCGACGCGGTTAAAGGCGCCACTTATACCAAGATCATCAAGGAGATAACCGTTGCCGCTCGCGAAGCCGGCGGTAACCCGGATACGAATTTTAAGCTGCGTAAGATCATGGACCGGGCAAAAGAAGCGAATATGCCTTCGGATAACGTCAAAATGGCTATAAAACGCGGCACAGGCGAACTGCCCGGCGTAATTTATGAGTCCGTAAGATACGAGGGCTTCGGCCCGGGCGGCGTAGCGGTCATGATCGACGCGATAACCGATAACAAGAACCGGACCGCCGCGGAAGTACGCAATATTATGTCAAAAAAGAACGGCAATCTGGGCGGTTCGGTAAGCTGGATGTTTACCATGAAAGGCTATATATCGGTTGCAAGATCCGCGGCCAAAGAAGAGGAATTAATGAATATAGTCCTGGACGCCGGCGCCGAGGATATTAAAACAACCGAGTCTGATTACGAGATATATTCCGCGCCGCAGGACCTGGATAAGGTCAAGCAGGCGCTGGCGGCGAAAGGCATAAAGATGGAGGCCGCCGAAGTGACCATGGTCCCGTCTTCAAGCATAAAGCTTAACGAAAGCGACGCCAAACAGGTCTTGGCGCTGATCGAGGCCCTGGAAGAGCATGACGATGTCCAGGATGTATACGATAATTCCGAGATACCTGACGATATACTGGAAAAGATCCAGGCTGAATCCGAAGAAGAATGAGGATACTGGGGATTGACCCGGCGTTAAAAACTACAGGCTACGGCATAATCGACTGGGACGGCCGGAGTTTTAACCCGGTCGCCGCCGGAGCGGTCAATACCCGTTACAGCCAGCCGCTTCCGCAAAGGCTGGATACGATCTACCGGGAAATATCCGGGCTGATAAAAAAACATCATCCGGATGTTATGGTCCTGGAAAAAGTCTTTATACATTACCATCATCCTACCACCGCGTTCCTTTTAGGCCAGGCCAGGGGCATAATCTGCCTGGCTTGCGCGCAAGGCAAGATCCCCTTGATCGAATACGCGGCGACGCATGTCAAGAAAGCGGTAGTGGGAAGAGGGCAGGCATCCAAAACCCAGGTACAGCGCATGGTCGCTTCCATACTTAGCCTGAAGGAATTGCCTAAATACGAAGACACGACCGACGCACTTGCCCTGGCAATCGCCTATACGTATTTCATCCGCGCCAACCGGATAAAACTAATAGCGAAAGGCAGCTTATGATCGCCCGGATCAAAGGAAAAGTGATCGAACGCGGGGCCAATTTCATCCTGGTCGAGAATTCCGGGTTCGCTTATCAGGTGCTTCTGGCGGTCATCAATATGCAACGGCTGGACGAGATCATCGCGGCCGACGGAACAATCGACCTGATCACCTATCATTATTACCAAGTGGAACCGTCCCGGAGC
>Ga0265297_10000956_pt1 | contig 74868 bp, 89 predicted proteins | sample Munlanlwell13791_FD_192502 | JGI IMG/M metagenome (GOLD analysis project Ga0265297, IMG submission 192502) | Leachate microbial communities from a municipal landfill in Southern Ontario, Canada - Leachate well 137-91 | ecosystem: Engineered > Solid waste > Landfill > Unclassified | place...
GTCGCTGGTTCAGGCTTTCGCCCATTGACCAATATTCTCGACTGCAGCCACCCGTAGGTGTCTGGGCAGTGTCTCAGTCCCAATGTTGGGGGTCGCGCTCTCACGCCCCCTACCCGTCATTGCCTTGGTAGGCCATTACCCTACCAACTAGCTGATGAGCCGCAGACCAATCCGCTACCGGTAATCCTTGCGGACACCATTTACCCGTGAGGGACTATCAGGAATTAGTCCGCCTTTCGGCGGATTATGCCTGTGTAGCAGGTTTGTATCTACGTGTTATGAACCCGTTTGCCGGTTGCCCAGTCGGCTTGCGCCAACCGGACCCCCATGACTTGCATGCCTTATCCACGCCGCCAGCGTTCATCCTGAGCTAGGATCAAACTCTCAAAAAAACTAAATTATACGAAGCAACTCTAAAAAACCGTAGTTAGTTAACTTATTTTATTTTCAACGTACTGGTTTTGCAGAAAACAAAACCGTGAAGACATCCAAGTATCTTAGACACCTTCACGGTTTTACTTTTTAATTAATTGGTGTCTCGGCTAAGTTTTTATTGTGTTTTAATTTCTAATAGGATTATAGGATTTTCCCAAAACCCTGTCAAGTACTTAATAGAAAACAAAAAGACCAGAAGTGCTCTCGTAACGGGGAAGAGATGTTTCCCGTTGCGAAAGCGCCTCCGGCCTCATTTAATTGTGCGATTTACGAAATCCCACAACATGTGTGTGATTTCGTAAATCCCGACATCCGTTACCCATCAAAATCTGCGAACTATTTCGTAAATTTTGATGGATAGAAGGAGAGGTACGATTACTCGCAGAGCTCTCCTTCTTTCTTGTCTTAACAGATCACGATTTTTAATCGTGCGCGTGCGCCGAGGTCTTTCAGCCCAAAAAGGTTTCTCGGCTGAAGGCAGACTACACATCCATTCTCCCCACTACCGCTAAACGAATGTATTAAAAGACCGGTCCGTTCTCCCCAAAGCAGTTCCTGCCAACCGTAGCTGGTTTGCCAGTCCCAAGTAACGCCTTTGCCATACTTAGCAATAATTGTCTCGTCTATTAAAGACCCTAAGAGATTCTTGAATACCTCAATTTTTATCCTCCTGTGCGCCTCAAATGGCTAAGACGCACTCTGCCGTGCAGTTTCTTGCCTTGTCGGTCAAGTGCCTTTCAGATTTCTCCATAGCGGCGAACTGGCTACAAAAATTTTCTAACCAATTCGCCGCTATGAAAGTTTTCTCCCTGTGCTGAATTTATTGAAGCATCAAAGAACTTCTTTCCCCGCAGGCCCCGAATGTTTTTCAGAACCTCTGGGGAAAGACCGAGTGAGTTATCACTCAGTCTTTATGAAATTTCTCTGTTTGACCGAATTGCTTTCGCTATTTTCGGTCAAAGGCGGGTGGCTGAATGTCAGCGGGCAACTTTTGATTTTATTTGCGAAGTTGCCGTCGCAAGTCCCGAATCTGGCGATTGCGCAGAGCAATTCGGGATTTTAGCTCTGCTATCCTCTCTCCCTTACGATAGGAAAGAGGAATTCTCTCTTGGAAAGCTGACTCACGGTCAACTTCCATGAGATCCTTATCTATGTCCCATTCCTCCTGGGATTTGATGAGGAGCTCAGTTTCCTTTATTTGTTTACTAAGCTCCTCAAACTCCCTCTCACAACCGCACCGAATGTGCGACATATGAGAGGAAACAAGATTATTCCACTTCGCGATTAACTCGCGGAGTTTTTGGCAGAGAGGGTGTTCGCAACCTCCCTCTACCATCTTGTAGTCGGTGACCCCGTGGTACCGACCCCACTCAGTCTCGTCCTTTTCCAGAACGAGAAAACAAGATTTTTTTTCCATTTTTTTCCTCTGCCACCCGCCAAGGCAACAGAGTGTCTGGTAATCCTACCGGACAATTTATTTACCGTTTTGTTTGATAGACAAATTGCCCGATAGGATTTTCTCAAAAGAACTTCTTTCCCCGCAGGCTCTGAATGTTTTTCAGAACCTCTGGGCAAAGAAATACGGCTCCTCGAAGAGAGAAACCGTATTTCAATAATTATTTAAATCTATGTAGTCCGCAACGCTCTCTTCTTCGCTGGGACCAACGTATTTTTATAAAAAAGTCCTTTATCTTCTAACACCTGTATTATAGCATACCTTCTCAAATCTGTCAAGAGCAGTTAGCGGAGACCCGACCTCCGCGAGTTCCGATTAAAGATTTACGAAATCCTCTCAAATTGGAGTGGATTTCGTAAATCAGCGCATCAACAAAAAAACCGCCTATAAAAAGTCGGTTTGAGCCAGCGGTCGGATTTGGACCGACAACCTGATGCTTACAAAGCAACTGCTCTACCATTGAGCTACGCTGGCGCGTTTTTACTTACCGTCTTTGGCTTTTTTGAGAGCGTCCCAGTAATCGTCGTTGCGGGTTTCGTTCTTTTTACAATTTTTTTGGCGTAATCTTTCTAGCCAACTACCTGTTTTACTTTCGGTCTTTAGTGACAAAATGCGGAATTTTGAAAGCACTTTTTGCAAATAAAGTTCGTAAGAAAAATTCTTGATAATCGGTATTCTTTTTATTCCACTCTTAATTTCATCTTTCAAGGAGCCGCAGAAGTTTAATTCCCGTTCGGGCAACATACATAAATCCGGAACTTTACGCAATAAAATCACAGCCATGCCGATAAGGCTTAAAAAGAAAATGACGATGGAAACTAATGCGATCATGTGTGGGACTTACGAAATCCCACAATTCTGTGGGATTTCGTAAGTCTAATAATCGTTAGAGTTGATATCGAATATATCTCTTAACGACGATGTTTTCACCCGTCTTGGAAATTTGTTCTTGTATCAGGTCTTTGATGGTTTTTGCCGGATCCTTGATCCAGGGCTGTTCTAAAAGAGGAGTTTCCGTGTCCCCCATTCCGGCGATTTGCAAGCATAATTCGTGAGCTAAGTTTTGAAAATATTGGCCTCTGGCCACGAAATCTGTTTCGCAATTGATCTCGAGCAGCACCCCCACTTTTTTATTGGGGTGAATGTAGGAATCGATGATTCCCTGGTTTGTGGCTCTGTCTTTCTTTTGCTCGGCGAAAGATTTACCCCACTTCCTTAATATCTCTTTGGCCTTTTCCATGTCGCCCTTGGCTTCTTTCAGGGCTTTTTCGCACTCGGTGATTGAGACGCTGGTTTCCGCTCTTAGTTTTTTGATTTGATCTATCATGTTGTTTTTTCAACTTTTGTCTTTGGCTTAGTTGATTTTACAGCAGTTTTAACTTTTTCCAAAATGTATTTAAGGGAAGATAAAGCGTCGTCGCTGGCCGGAATCGGGAAATCGGCTAAGGTAGGATCAATATTTGTGTCGCAAATGCCGATGATTTTGACATTAGCTTGTTTTGCTTCCCTGATCACTAAATCGTTTTCCTTCATATCGGCGATAAAAATAGCATCGGGAATCTTTTTCATTTCCTTGATCCCGCCGAACTTTATCCCCATTTTTTTAATCTCGTCTTCAATGCCGGCTTTTTCTTTTTTGGTATATTTTTCCAATTCACCCGATGCTTTTTTAGCCTCAAGATCTTTGAGATAATCGATTCTTTTTAAAATAGAGCTTTGATTAGTGAAAGTTCCTCCCAACCAACGTTCTGAAACGTAAGGCAAATTGCATTCTTCGGCGACGCTTTTAATTAAAGCCTTAACTTCGATTTTTGTTCCAACCAAAAGCAGCACCTTGTTTTCGGCGATAATACTCTGGATGAATTCCAAGGCTTCCTGCAGCTTTTCTTTGGTTTTTTCCACGTCAATAATGTGGATTCGGTTTCTCACTCCGGAAAGATACGGCTGCATTTTGGGGTTGATTCTGGAAGTGCTGTGCCCCAACTGAACGCCGGCTTTCATCATTTCTTCGGTATTAATATTGAATTTATCTTTAGTCATATAACATCTGGTTTAAAGCATACCATGCCTTCAAAAAATCCGCAACATATGGTAAGTTAAAAGAGATGAACGAAGACAAAAAACCCGTTATTATCTCGTTGGGCGGATCAATCATCGTACCCGGAGAGATACAAGTAGTATTCCTTAAGAAATTTAGGGAATTTATTTTGGAATTTTTGGAAGAAGGCGAAAAATTCATCATTGTGGCTGGGGGCGGAGCGATTGCGAGAAACTACCAAAAAGCCGCTGGCGAAATTACCCAGCTGACAGACGAAGATAAAGATTGGCTGGGCATTCACGCGACCCGTTTTAACGCGCACCTTTTAAGGGCCATCTTTAAAAAAGAGGCTTACCCGGTTGTTTTAGACAGCCCTCATAAATCTATTAATGGAAAAAACCGCCGCCTTTTTATCGCTTCGGGCTGGCGGCCTGGCTGGTCAACCGATTACGACGCCGTGCTTCTAGCTAAAAGATTTAAAGCTTCTAAAATCATCAACGCTTCTAATGTTGATTACATTTACGATAAAAATCCGAACGAATTTAAAGATGCAAAACCTCTCTCGGAAATTACTTGGCAGGATTATTTAAAAATCGTAGGCAAAGAATGGTCGCCCGGCATGAATGTGCCTTTTGATCCAATCGCTTCTCAAGAAGCCCAGAAATCGAAGATGACCGTGTTTTTTACCAAAGGCACTGATTTACCGAACATGACCAACATCATCCGAGGCAGGAATTTTAACGGAACCACGATCCGCCCTTGATTTTTTATTTAAATTTGCTAAGATAACAAACATCATCTTATGAAAAAAGACATTCACCCAAAATATTATCCTTCAGCAAGAGTTCAATGCGCTTGCGGCAATACTTTCACGACCGGCTCCACCAAAGAGTACTTGGATGTGGAAATTTGCTCAAAATGCCATCCTTTTTACACTGGTAAAGAAAAGGTGCTCGATACGGTCGGCCAGGTTCAGAAATTTAGAAAGAGATTGGCTCAAAAAAAGGATATAAAGAAGAAAAAGTAAGCATGGCCGATTCTCAAAGAATAAAACTCGATGAAGCCATCATCGAAATTAGGGCTGGCGCTGGCGGCGAAGAAGCGGCTCTTTTTGTTGTTGACCTTTACCGTATGTATTCAAGATATGCCCTAAATCAGGGTTGGCGGCAGGACGTTTTGGATTTGAGACCATCGGAACTCGGTGGTTATAAAGAAATTGTTTTTGAATTGTGTGGTTCGGGAGCATTTTCGAAAATGCAGTACGAAGGCGGAGTCCATCGGGTGCAAAGGATTCCTAAAACCGAAAAACAGGGCCGGGTTCACACTTCGACCGCCTCGGTCGCGGTTTTACCCAAACCCCAAGAGGCTCAAGCTAAAATGAATCTCGCTGACATCAGAGTTGAGGTTTGTAAGGCAACTGGGCCGGGCGGGCAGAACGTTAATAAGAGAATGACGGCCGTCAGAGTCATTCACTTGCCTACCGGCATGACCGTGGAATGCCATACCGAAAGGAATCTTCAGCAAAATAAAGAAAGCGCCATAGGTCTTTTGGCGGCTAGGCTTTTAGAGAAGCAGGAAATGGAACAGATCGGTGCTTTGGATGAGAAAAGAAGAGCCCAGATCGGCTGGGCAAAAAGAGCTGAAAAAGTCAGAACCTACAATTTTCCCCAGGACAGATTAACGGATCACCGCATCAAAAAAAGCTTCCATAATCTGGAAGCTATCATGGACGGCAAACTGGACAAACTCATCGAAATTCTCAACCAATCTCTTTGATCACTGTATTCCTTTACTGCATTGCCTTGATATCTTGTTCAAATTTCGTTGCCCAATACATAACATTATCTCCGTAAAATTCATAGCGTTGTTGATTAATTAACGAACAGCTTCCGGCAAAATAAGAAAGAGCCGCGCACCACTCGTAGTCGTGGGTCTGCTTCGTCGCGCCGACATCGGAAAGATAAACGGCTGCGGCCAGAAAAGCATCGTTAATCTTCCAAGGATCGGCAGGACTTCCTTTTAATTCGGCTAAACGATTTTTATATATCATCCAAGTAGAAGGAATAAACTGGGCGGGTCCCATAGCCCCTCCGTAACCTCCGACCGAAGGAATCGGACAGGAGATGGGGGTATTAAAAGGATCTCTTCCTAATGCTTCTGTTATTTGCAAAAAAGGCTGAATATCCCGGGATGGCTTCATAACCTTAGAGATGGGCGTTCCGTTTACCCTTATCCCGTTTCCGGTCGCAACGTCTTTCAAATAGCACTGACCAACATTTTTCCCGATACTTGATTCCTGATATAAAACGGCTAGCAGGAAGGCAGGTCTTATACCCGTCTGTTCTGAAACGAATTTGGCGATATTGTAAGCTTCTTCGAACGTTGGCGCTTCGGGTATGCCGATCAATTCGAAGATTCTACTTCGTATCGCTTGAGCTTGTTTTTCCGCACTGTTCTTTTCAGTAAGCTGTTTTTGATATTCAGCTTCGGTAAGTTTTAGCAATGAATCTTGTTCAGCCTTCGTCGTGGCGCTTTGTTGCCGTTGCAGAGCCTGAATGGCCACTTGCTTCTCTAAGGCGGTTTTTTCTTCATCCAAAGACAGTTTTTGGTCTTCTAAGTATGATTTAAGCGCCTTGATATTGGTCAAGAGCTCCTGATTTTTGGTGTTTAAAGCTTCTAGCGCCACCAAGTTATCAAAGAAGTCGGAAATTCCTTCTGAAATTAGTATTTCAATCAATGGACGCTGGTCTTCTTCGTAAACTTCCTGTAAAATGGCGGCTAATTTTGCTTTACTGTCATCGATTTTCAAGGCGGTTTTATCGATTGAAGCCTCGGTGTCTTTAATCTGTAATCCCAAGTCTTTAATAACAATGTTGCTTTGGCTGATTTGTAGATCCAGCTTTTTGATTTTGTTTTTCAGCGTAGCGATAGTATTTTCCAGAGTCTTTTTTTCTTGAGCGGTCGCTGCAATGTTCTTTTCGTAATTAGCTATCTGCTCTTCAAGTTGCTTCAATTCTTCTTCAAGGGCCTGCCTCTCTTCGCTCGGGCTGGGGTTGGCCAAAACAAAAAGTCCCGGTATAACCAAAACCGAGACTAATATTCCCAAGAAAATAATTTTTAACAATTTCCTCATTTTTTCTCTGGAGCGGCAGGTTTAGTCGCAACTTGAGGTTTTTGTTCTTTGCCGGCTGCCGGCTCTTTAACCTCTTCTTCGCCCTTGTCTTTCTTTTCTTTCTCAACCTTTTCCACTTCCTCCACTTTTTCTTCAATGGGTTTCTGCAGTTCCTCTTCAACCTTTTCCGGTTGAGCGACGTGAGCAATAATTTCGTCGAGCTTTCTTAAAATTTTTATGCCCTCAGGCAATTGCAAATCCTTGATCAGAACTTTATCTTCAAAAGTTTCCAATCCTCCAACATTGATTTTAATTTCTTTAGGCAGGTGCTGTGGCAATGCCCTTACTTCTATTTCGGAAATGTTTTTCACCAAAGTACCTCCTAAGTTTTTCACCGCGGGCGCTTCTCCCTCGATAATCAAAGGTATTTTTATCTGAATTTCATCGGTTAAAATCGGCTGATAGAAATCGGCGTGAGTGGGTTTTGAGGTTATGGGGTCAAACTTTACCTCGTGGATCAAAACTAGGTTCTTTTCCTTTTTACCTTCGGTTTCAAGCGAGATCAGGGTGCTTTCTCCGGCCTCGTTTAAAATCTTTTCGAAATCCTTTAAACTGACCTCCAAGTTTTCGTTCTTGATTTTCGGACCGTATAGAACAACAGGCAAAACGCCCTTATCTCTGAGGGTTTTGACTTTTTTGCCTTGAATTTTACGAATTTTTGCAGATAGCGTTAACATATTTACTTTTCTATTTTAATGCATTGAACGGGGCAAGTTTCAGCGGCGTCGCTCGAACATTCGATGTTTTTTACCTCGAGTTCGAAGTTTTCGCCACTGGGCTTTGACCTTAAAAGCTGGGCCTTGCCGTCGTCTCCCAGCTTCCAAAACTTTGAACAGACGGCTTCGCAGGAGCCGCAACCGATGCATTTTTGAACTTCTAAAATTATTTTAGCCATTTATTTTTACTGCCAAATATTTTAATTTTATCTTCAATTATTTTTTGCCTGGCCCTAATGGTTTTGGCCAGTCGTAACTCCGTGTTGATGTTAATTTTAACGATACCTAACTTAATCGCTTTTTTGATATGGAGAGCGGGCACTCCCGACCCGCCGTGCAGGACCAGTGGCGTGTCTTTAAGGGCCTTATGTATTTTGGCTAATCTCTTAAAATCTATACCGGTCTTGCGCCCCTTGCCATGCCAGGTGCCGATATTTACCGCCAAAGCGTCTGCACCAGTATTCATGACGAATTTTTTGGCTAAGAACGGCTCGGTCATTTTTCCGCCGATGGCATCGAACTCTCCTTCAACTAAAACGCCAAATTGTTTGGCGTAATTTTTAATTTTCTTTATTTCTTTAATGTTTTGGTTAAAACTCAGTTCCGAACCGTCAAAATGAACGCTACTGAACCCCTCTCTTGCAGCCTCTTTAATATAGCTTATTGTTTTGGCATGGTCAAGATGCAAAAACGAGCAACCGGCGGTTTTGACGATATTTTTGAGGCCCAGAGGCCGGCTCGTCCGCTCGGAAACGCCCACGATAACCGGGCTTTTCATCTTTTGCGCCGTCTTAACAATAACCTTTATATCTTCAAGTCTCGCGATGTTAAACTGACCCAGTGCCCATTTTTCTTTTAGCGTCTTTTTGAAATATTTTTCCAAAGCTATTTCATTTGACATAAATTATTTTCAGAGCAGCTTTCTTTAAGTACTTTTATTTTCGGCCACGATTGTTTTTTGCGTAAAATTCCTTCTTTCGCGCCTATTTTCGTTATGGCAAAACTGGAATTGGCCATGGCCAGCTGAATGGCGTAAACAATATCGTTCTTTTTCAGAAGCCCCGAAACAAAACCCGCTCCGAAAGCATCCCCCGCTCCCGTTCCATCAACCAGCTTCATACCCAAGGAATTGGCGCGATAAAGGTGCTTTCCGTCAGAAACCGTCGCTCCTTCCCCACCTTTCGTCATAATGGCTATGCCCGGAGTCAATTGGTCGATCTTCCTGAAGATTTCCGCTTCTTTCTGGTAGGGTATTTTTGTTAAAAGAGAGGCCTCTTCCCGATTAAGGATTAAAACATCCACCCCTTTTAAAATCTTTTGCAAGACGGGTTCTTTTAAGGTCAATTGGCCGTAGCCGGGGTTAAACGCCACCTTAATACCATTCTTTTTGGCGAAACTGACCAATTCTTCGGTTATATCAGTTAATTTGCCGGCAAATGGGGCAAGATAGACCCATTTCGTATTTTTGATTTTATTCCAAGGGATATCTTTTTTACTTAAAAGATCGGATGCGCCCCGATAAACTAAAATAGTGCGATCGCTGCCCGGCTGCATCAAAAGAACGGCAATATTCGTGGGCATTTTTTTAGTTTTTTTAACCAAACTCACGTCAATATCATATTGTTTGATTTCATCAATAATCAATCTTCCGAAATTGTCATCGCCGACCATACCGCAATAAGCTGTTTTAAACCCCTGATTCACAAAAGTTGCGGCGGTATTCGTTCCTCCTCCGCCCGAAGTGAAAAAAATGTCTTCCATTTCGATTTTTGCTCCTAATGGCAGGCAAATGCCCTTGCCGGTGGTAAACTCTTTGCCCAAAACCGGCAAAAACTTCTTGGATTTCAGGTATATATCTTGGGTGGCCGAACCGAAAGTAATAACATCGAACATATTGACTAAATTTTTAATTTTTAATTTTTAATTTTTGCTCTTTTTTAGCGACAAGCATTGTCGTTTTAATGACCGTGTCGGGGTTGAGCGACATGGAATCAATCCCCTGCTCAACCAGAAATTCGGCGAAGTCCGGGAAATCGGAAGGAGCCTGACCGCAAATGCCGCAATATTTGTTTTGCTTTTTGCACTCCCGAATAACCGAAGAAATCATGGATTTCACGGCTTCATTCTTTTCATTGCCGATGTCTGCAATCAAAGCATTGTCCCTGTCGAGCCCGAGCGTTAGTTGGGTCAGATCGTTAGATCCAATACTCATGCCGTCAAAAATCTCTAAAAATTCTTTGGCTAAGATAACATTTGAAGGAATTTCGCACATCACAATCACCTTAAGGCCGGATTCGCCGTTGCTCAAGCCCGCCTCTTTCATAATAGCAAGTGTTTTTTTGCCTTCCTCTAAAGTTCGGCAAAACGGTACCATGGCCCAAATGTTTTTTAAGCCGAACTCTTCGCGGGCCTTCTTTAAAGCCTGGCATTCCAAAACGAATGCTTTTTTGTATTTCGGATCGTAATACCTTGAGGCCCCCCTCCAGCCGATCATCGGATTTGATTCTTTCGGTTCAAATTCTTGGCCGCCCGGCAAGGTGGCGTATTCATTGGTTTTAAAATCGGAAAACCTGACGATCACGGGATTGGGCCAGAAAGCTGTGGCAATTTGGCCTATACCGCATGCCAACTCATCGACAAAAAACTGAGTTTTGTTTTGTTTGATTAAAGCGAGCGGGTGGGCGTTTATTTTTGAAGCGATAATAAACTCTTCCCGGGCCAACCCCACACCCTGATTGGGCAAGAACGAATTTTTGAAAGCGATTTCCGGACTGCCGATGTTCATCATGATCTTCGTTTTCGTTTCAGGAATGGTTTTGAGGTCGTATTTTTTAATCTCAAAAGGGATAATACCCAAAAATACGCGGCCTGTGCCCGAACTGCAGTCAACCGTGGCCATTTTGCCGGTTTTCAACACCTTAGTGGCCTTATTGGCTCCCACAATGGCCGGAATTCCCAATTCTCTACTCACAATCGCTGCGTGGCATACTCGGGAGCCTTCGTCGGTCACAATGGCCGAGGCTATACGCATAATCGGCACCCAATCGGGATCGGTCATTTTTGTCACTAAAATCTCCCCGGGCTTGAACTTGTTGATTTCCGAAACGTTCTTAATAACCCTTATTTTACCTTGGCCGATTTTGTTGCCTACCGCAATTCCGGTAATAATAGGCTCTTTTTTTGTTTTAAGTTCGTATTCCTCATATATTTTACTAAGATTTGCTGCGTGGACAGTTTCGGGTCTTGATTGAACGATAAATAATTCCCCGGTTTTACCATCTTTTGCCCATTCAATATCTTGGGGTTTGCCATAATGTTTTTCAATAATACTCGCCCACCGGGCAAGTTTTAAAACTTCGTCATCGGTCAGAGAAAATTTTGATTGGTCTGATTTGCTCACGTTCACTTCTTTTAACCCGCCGTCTTTTGCAAAAATGTATTTTTTCGTTTTCCGGCCTAGGTTTTTGGCAATAATGGGCCGAAAGCCCTGCTCCAGGGTTGGTTTGAAAACCGTGAATTGGTCCGGGGTGATTTTTCCCTTAACTATCATTTCACCGACCCCGAAAATTGAATTGACGATAACCACGTCTTTAAATCCCGATTCAGTGTCTAGGGTGAAAATAATGCCGGCTGAAGCCAAATCCGATCGGACCATTTTTTGAACTCCGACCGAAAGACCAAGCTTTAACTGGGAAAAGCCTTTTTCTTCCCTGTAGGCGATGGCCCGGTCGGTAAATGTCGAAGCAATTGATTTTTTAACGGCTTCCAAAAGAGCTTGTTCGCCGTTAACGTTCAAATACGTTTCAAATTGACCGGCAAAAGACGCGGTCGCCGTATCTTCAGCCACTCCGGAAGTGCGTACAGCCACAGTCGGATTTGAACCGTATTTTTGGCCTAATTTTTGATAAGCTCCGATTATGTCTTCCTTAAGGTCATCGGGCAAGTTACCTTTCATAATAAGGTCTCTGGCTGTTTTTCCGACTCTTTGCAAGTTTTTAATCTGTTTGGAATTAAAGCTTTTAAACAGTTCTTCGAGAGATTCGTCAATTTTATTGGCTTTCAAATATCTCCAGTAGGCCGCGGTCGTTAAAGCAAAGCCGCCAGGCACGCTTATTCCCTTTTTGGTTAAGTGCCCCAGCATTTCGCCCAAAGAAGCATTTTTGCCGCCCACCAAAGGAACGTCTTGGGATCGTATTTCTTGGAACGGAAGAATGTATTTTTTTGACATCATATTTTGATTACTGGCAATGGGCCGTAGTTATTTGGTTATCGATTTCTCTGGAAAGGCCTGCCGATTCAACGCACCAATATTTGCCCGACAAATATCTTAAAGGAGAACTGGCGGCGAAATCCTTTTTATCGGCCGATTCAATGCAAGCTACGTTCTGTCCGCCGTTATTTTCTTTAATCTTCTTTTCCAAAGTACCAAGTTCCCCTAGGTCGCTTAAAGTATTATTATTTTCATCGCAAATCGCGTTGTAAGTCTCTCCGCTTTGGGCATAAATAAGTTCCGCTCCATTTCTGACCTGATGCATTAGCGATTGGATATTAGAATCATGAGCTTGAAAACGTGCTCTTTGGCTGTTGACTAAAACGATCGTTGACAAAAGTCCGATAATCGCCACAACCACCAGCAGTTCGATTAACGTGAAAGCTTTATTCATATATTTCTTTGGCAATGGCCAGTTCTTCATCGGGCTTCACCGTTAGAATTTTAATCTTTTTCGGTTTGTTTAAGATAGTCAAACCGCGGCAAATCATTTGTCTTATCTTCAAGGATCCTGACCCGATCGCTCCAGTAAAAACTAAAGTGTCGCAGCCGCCCAAAATGGCAAAATATGCGCCGATATATTTTTGGATGCGGTAAACGAAGATTTTTAAAGCCGAAATAGCTTTCTTGTCTCCCCCGTCGGCTTTCTTCAGAATTTCTTTCATGTCGGAAAGTCCGCAGATTCCCTTCAATCCCGATTCTTTATTCAAAATTTCATCCGCTTTTTCCGGCGAAAAGATTTTAGTAAGCTTCAAGACTATGCCCGGGTCCAAATCGCCGCTCCGAGTCATCATCGTCAATCCCTCCATAGGAGTAAAACCCATGGAGGTATCGATTGCCCGACCGTCTTTTACCGCGGTGATTGAAGAACCTCCGCCCAAATGGCAGCTAATCACTCTTTTCCCGCCGGCTAATTCAACAGCGTATTTATGGGAAATGCCGTGGAAGCCGAACCGTTGAAATTCATATCTTTTTCTGATTGTTTCGGGCAGCGGATAAATCAATGACTCTTGGGGCAAATCTTTATAAAATCCGGTGTCGAAAACGGCGATTTGGCTTGTTTCTGGAAAAATTTTTAGAGAAACCTTAATACCCAAAATATTAAACGGGTTGTGCAGAGGAGCTAATTTATCGTATTTTTGCAATTCCCTTAAAATAAGAGGGGTTACCAGAGTCGGATTCCGGAATTTTTGACCGCCGTGGACCACCCGGTGGCCGATAACTTTAACCAATCCATTGAACCTTTTTAATTCACTCAACTCTTTGATTAAAATTTTATCATAATGGCGCTGATTTTTTATGACTACCGCTTTTTCTTTCAAAACTCTAAAATCGCCGTTGAAAATCTTATATTTAATCGATTGGCTGCCGCAGTTTAAAACTAAAATCATATAATTAATTCTCCTAAGGTTTTACCCGTAATGCCGGCGGCATTGCCCTCGTCGGTGTCGAGATGTAAAGCCAACCGATAGTTTTCGGTTTTTCTAATGATAATATTATGGAAAGTCGTTGCCCTTGGGCCGGCTATTTTTACTGAAACTGATTTTTTGCCGTTAATGCCTAATTTCAAGGCATCCCTGAAAGAAACATGAAGATGGCGCTGGGCCACAATAACTCCGCTTTTAAGTTCGATTTTCCCGTTAGGGCCGAACAATAAAATGCCCGGTGTGTCTTTCAAATCCCCCGATAGCCGAATAACTGCCGGCATACCCAAGTTATACGCGTCGGTCATGGATATCTCCAATTGAGTTTGCGGTCTTAAAGGGCTCACCACCCTAATGTTGGATATTTCTTTATCTCTAAAGCGGACATCAACGGTTTCTTGGGCGGCGAATTCGCCCGGCTGGCTCAAATCTTTCTTCTTGGTCAAAACATAATCTTTGCCGAAAAGAGTTTCCAAATCTTTTTGGGACAAATGAATATGCCTGGCCGATATTTCAATGGATATTTTTGCAGACATATTAATTGATTATATCGCAAAGAAATAAAAAAACAAAATGAGCAGGATTAATCCTTGCCCATTTTTTGTTTTCGCCTTGAAAGAGAACTGAACACCCGAGGTTAGATTTACTGAACCTCGGGTGTTCAGTAAATCAGTAATTATAATTTTTTACCTACGAATTCGGCGAAGTCGGCGAGGCGGCAGGCATACCCCCATTCGTTGTCGTACCAGGCCACAATCTTAACTAAATTATCTTTTGCCATGGTTAGCGGCAAATCAACGATAGCAGAATGAGTGTCTCCCCGGTAATCGGAAGAGACTAAGGGTTCTTCTTCCACAGCCAAAATACCGTTTAATTTTGAGGATTTTGCCGCTTTTTTGAAAGCAGCGTTAACTTCTTCAATTGAAACGTTCTTCTTCAGTTCGCAAATCAAATCAAGCGTGGAAACCGTGGGCGTCGGAACCCTGATGGCGATGCCGTCTAATTTTCCTTTAAGTTCCGGAATGACATTGCCGATGGCTTTGGCTGCGCCGGTCGAGGTTGGAATCAAATTTAAGGCCGCGGCCCTAGCTCTCCTTAAATCTTTGTGGGGTAAATCCAAAATTCGCTGATCATTGGTGTAGCTGTGGATTGTGGTCATAAAACCCTTAACTATCCCGAAATCATCATTTAACACTTTAACCACGGGCGCCAAACAGTTTGTCGTGCAGGAAGCCATGGAAATAACATTATCTTTTTTGGCATCGTAATTTTGTTCGTTAACTCCTAAAACAAAAGTCGGAATCTCATCCGACTTAGATGGCGCTGAAATAACCACTTTTTTAGCTCCGGCTTGAAGATGTTTTTCTGCTCCCTCTGCTTCAGTAAAAACTCCCGAACACTCCAAAACCACATCAACCCCTAATTTCTTCCAGGGAAGATTAAGAGGATCTTTTTCTTGCAGCATTTTGACTTCCGACCCGATGGTTTTTCCGTAGCGGCCGTAAATCGAGTCGTACTTTAAAAGATGGTTGAGTGTTTTTGAATCGGTCAAATCGTTAATAGCTATAACCTGCAAACCAGGATGGTTATCTAAAATAGCGCGGAAGACCGGCCTGCCGATTCTTCCGAAACCATTAATCGCAATTTTTACCATATTGTTATTCTTTAATATTTAACAACTGAACGATTTTCTTTTTATCGAAACCGATGACAATCTGGCCGTCGATTTCAACAACGGGTACGCCCATCTGTTGAGATTTTTGGATCATTTCCTCTCGCGCCCGGGCATCGGTAGCCACATTAATGTCTTTAAACTCAAAACCGTATTTCTTCAAAAACTCTTTTAATGTGACGCAGTATGGGCAGCTAGGTGTGGAAAAAACACGGATCATAAAGAGCAGCCCGACATTTCGGCTAATTGTTCAAGGGTCTTGTAACCGGATTCTTTCGTACCGTCGGGCGACTGCCACGTCGGGACCGAAGTAATTTGAGCGTCTTGGCAAACTTTGGCCCAATTGCCGTCATCGCCGACGCACTCAACATAATCGACGTACTGCAAAGCATCGCCAAAAGCTTCTTTCTCTTTAGCGCACCAAGAACAACTCTTAGAGCCGTAAAACTTCATGCCTTTTTCCGTTAAGCATTTGGCGAAAGCTTCTGACGCAACCGCCGTCGATTCGGTATTTTCGGTTGTTTGAGCAGATTCTTCCTCGGCAAATTCTTTCATGCTGACGCCAGTGGGAAACATAAACTGACCGTCTTTTGTAATATAAGACTCATATGGATTACCGTTAATCGTTAAGCTAATCTGATAAACCATATCCTTTTCGGTCACTTTCACCAAAGACGCCACAGCCCCTTCTTCGATATTCTGGTTGATGAAGTTGATCGCTTTTTCTCCGGCCTCTTGGGAAGAAAGTATCCTGTTGAACCCGAAATTAACGAAAATATAAGCGCCGGCAATTAAAGCTCCGGCAATAACGACAGCCCCGGGTATTAAATATTTGTTCATATATTTAAAGTATATATTAAAATTCATACTCGCGCAACCCCGCGTACGGTATCTCCAGATTAATAATATCTTCATCGCTTATTTTTTCGACATATTTCACCATAGCCCTCAATGAATTATGGCTCGCCACCACTAAAACGTTTTTGCCGCCTTGCAGGTCTTTTTCAACGTATTTCTTGAAAAACGGCACGACTCTTTGATAAACGTCTTTCAAACTTTCGCCTCCGGGCGGCTCAATATCCCAGCTTCGTCGCCACAAATGAACCTGCTTTTCACCGAACTGTTTTTTAGCATCTTCTTTATCCAGCCCCTGCAGTTTGCCGTAGTTTCTTTCGTCTAACGCTTTGTCAATCACAATCGGCAAATTTTTTTTATTTAAAACCAGGGAAACTGTTTCTTGATTCCTAATAAGAGGCGAAGTGTAAACTATATCAATTTGCTTGCCAATAAGTTTTGCGGCGGTTTCCTTGGCGCTCTTTATCCCCTCTTCGCTCAACGGGACATCGGTCCAGCCGGTAAACCGGTTTTCTTCGTTCCATTGCGACTTCAGATGCCTTAATAAGATTAATTTTGCCATTCTTGTTCAATCATTAAAACGCGGTTATATTTGGCGACTCTTTCTCCTCTATTGGGAGCTCCGGCCATCAAGAACCCTGTTCCCAGGCCGACCGCGAGGTCGGCCAGAAACGTGTCGCACGTTTCTCCCGAACGGTGTTTTACGAAAACATCCCAATTATGATTTAAAGCAAGTTTTGCGGCCTTAATAGTTTCTGAAACGGTTCCAGCTTGATTGGGCTTTAAAATTAATGCATTGCAAGCTCCTTTCTTTTGAGCTTCCTCGATTCTTTGAATATTGGTGGCTAAAACGTCATCGCCGATAATATTAATGTTTTGGCCCAGACTTTGGGTAATTCCTTGGAAACCCACCCAATCGTCTTCAGCAAAAGGATCTTCAATGGCGACGATAGGATACTTTCGGCAAAGTTTAGCGTAAAATTCAGAAAGACCTTGCCGATCAAGGTTTTCTCCTTCAAAACAATATTGGCCGTTTTTAAAAAAAGTACTGGCGGCCATGTCAATAATAATTTTGGCTTTTTTCCTGCCGGTTTTTTTGACGGCCTCCCTAATCAAATCCAAAACGTCTTCGGTCGCCTGAACGGGCGGAGTAAAACCGCCCTCCATGCCGACATTCGTAGCCGCTTTACCGAATTTTTTATGCAAAATCTCCCTCAAGGTGTGATAAGTTTCCGTACCAAGCCTTAAGTGTTCGTGGAAAGAGCCGTCTTCCAATACCACCATAAACTCTTGAGTATCCACATCTCCCCTCCCATGCACGCCACCTTCCACGTATAAAAGACACGGGAAAGGCAAAAGAGGTTTGGTTTTAGCAAGTTGGGCGATCCATTGCCATAAGTGTACGCCTTCGGCTGCTGCTCCAGCCTTTAAAACGGCGATCGATACCCCTAAAATGGCATTGGCTCCAAGGCGCGATTTATCGTTAGTTCCATCTAATTTAATCATTAAATCATCAATTTCCTGCTGTTCTTGCGGATTTTTGCCCAAAATCTTCGGAGCAATAATTTGATTGATGTTTTCTACAGCTTTTTGCACCCCCCGCCCCAAATACTCATCGCCGCCGTCTCTTAATTCTTTCGCCTCATATTTTCCCGTTGAAGTACCGGAAGGCACGGAAGCGAAAAACACGCCGGCTTCGGTGGCTAATTCTACCTCAACGGTCGGATAGCCCTTGGAGTCCAAAATTTCCCTGCCTTTGATTGATTTGATATTATGCCCGATCATTTTTTTTGCAGATAAGCGGAAACCGAAATCGCGGCTTTGGCTCCTTCGCCGCAGGCAATGACGATCTGCTTGTACGGCACGTCGTCGACGTCGCCAGCCGTAAAAAGTCCTGGGGTGCGAGTCATGCTCGTTTTCGGATCGGCGACGATCTCGTCTTTTTCATTAAAATCAACCAGATCCCTCACAAACGAAGTTGCGGGCTGCGAACCTATTTCAACGAAAATTCCCTGAACATCCAAGGTTACGGTTTTCTTTGAAACTTTGTCTTGATAAACGACTGATTCAACGAATTTTTTACCCTGGATTTTTTGCAAAGCGACATTGGTGATAATATTTATCTTCTTGAGAGTCGCTACCTTCTCCTGGATCGTCGCATGGGCCTTAATTTTGTCTCCCGACTCTAAAATATATACTTTCTGAACGTAGTTGCTTAAAGCAATGGCCGCTTCAAACCCCGCGTTTCCGCCTCCGGCCACGGCTACGGTTTTACCGACATATAAAGGGCCGTCGCAGGAAACGCAGTAAGAAACGCCTTTGCCGATGAATTCCTTTTCGCCTTCGACTTCCAAGGGCCGCGGATCGGCGCCCGAAGCTATGAGCACGGTATTCGATTGGAATATCTTTTTATCTCCCGTAAATATTTTAAAAACATTCTTTTCTTTTTTAATTTCTTTGACCGTATTTAATTCAATATCAATCGGCAGTTTTCTTAAATGTTTTTCAAAGCGTTGGATAAGATCCAGGCCGGAAATTTCATCGAATCCAGGGTAATTCTCGATATTAACTGCCTTTTTAGCCATCTGTCCCCCAAAATCTTTGGTAATCAGCAAAGTTTTCAGTCTTTGGCGAGCGGAATAAATGCCGGCCGTCATGCCCGCTGGTCCGCCTCCGATGATGATTAAGTCGTAAATGTTTTCCATTTGATTATTTTACCACGAAACCAAATCTAAAACAAAATGACGGAGGCTGAACCTCTGTCATTTTAACTTGCATTATTTTTATTCGTTTTCCTGGGCATTTCTTCTCAAGAATGCCGGGATATCCCACTTCTTTTCTTTTTCCTGCATTTCTTCTTCCACTTTCTCAACCTCTTTCCTTAAATCAAGCGCATTTCTTCTGGTAAGGGCCTTTGCCGGTTCTCCCCCAACGGGCTCTTGGATCGGCGTAGAAACCGATTTTTTTATTTTCTTTTTTTGTTTTAGCTTCATTTTCTTCTTTAACTTGAATTTGGGTTTGGATTGAGGTTTGGGTTCTGGTTTGGGTCGAGGTTTCGGCTTAGATTTCTTTTCCTTGCCGCAGCCTACGGCCAACAACGAAATCCTGATTTTGTCTTTGTAATCATTATCCTGTGAAACGCCGAAAATGATTTTTGCCCGGCGGTTGAAATCGGAAATCGCCTCGCTTATCTGTTTCACCTCTTCCATACCGATATCTTGAGAAGCCGTAATATTAAAAAGCATTTTTTCCGCCCCCTTGATATCGTAATCGTTCAAGGGGCTATTTAAGAGCTCTTTTAAAACTTCTCCAACGCGATTAGGCCCGTGAGATTCTGCGCTGTTTAAATAAGCTAACTTGCCTCGGCCGTCCAAAATGGTTTTGACGTCCGCAAAATCGATATTAATCATCCCTGGCAAATAAATCATCTCAACCAAGCCGCGAAGGTTTCCCGACAGCCTTTCATTGATGGCCGAAAAAGCCGCTTTTAACGGAGTTTTTTTATCGATAATTTTAAAAATATTTTCATTTGGGATAATGGAGACCGTATTAAGATTGAGCCTCGATTTTTCCAAGCTGTTCTTGGCCAGATAATATTTTTTCCCGCCTTCAAATTTGAATGGCAGAGTAAAGATGCCGAAAACCATTGTGCCCGATTCGCGGCCGATTCTGGCGAACTCCGGAGCCGCCCCCGAACCGGTGCCGCCGCCCAAACAGCTGACTAAAATACATAAATCTATTCCCTGAAAAAGCTTGGCGATTTTGGCGCTGTCTTCCTTGGCCGCCCTTTGTCCGATTCGGGCATCCATGCCGCAACCCAGCCCCCCGGTTATCTTCTGCCCGAACTGCATAATCTTGGTATGTTTGGAAGCTTCTTTTAAAGCTTTATAGTCGGTGTTGGCGACAACAAAATCCATCTTTTTCAAGCTGCACGCAATTTCCGAAACAATTGATCCTCCTCCGCCGCCAAGGCCAATCACCCTGATCTTGGTTCGATGAACAAGATCAAACGGTTTTGGTTTTGGTTTGAGCGCAATTTTCTTTTTAACCTTCGCGTTTTTTTTCTTAGCCATGAGAGTTGATATCTTTATCAATTATATCCGTAATGATTAAAAAAGGTCAAGTCTCCGCCAAAAGTTGGCGGATAAACAAAAGAGGCCCGCCTAACGCGCGCCTCTTCTTTTTTATTATTGTATTTGGCCCAACAGAGCTTCGCCGAGCTTCACAAAATGTTTAGCAGGCAGCGGGTTGAGCCTTTTTGACCATCTTCTCGGTATGCCCGATCTGCCGAAATATGCCCCGGCTAATGCTCCAGTAACAGCGCCTGTCGTATCAGCATCGCCACCGAGGTTCACCGCTCTGACCACCGCTTCTTCAAAGGATTTTGCTCCCATGAAGCTTGAAGTGGCTAAAAGCAACGTGTTTATCGCCAAACCTTTTTTGGGATCCGGTTTGTAAGATGAGCCGATGTATTTTTTGATGAAACCTTGGTCCATCTCTTTTGTTCTCTCGACTGCATATTCATAAGAATCTTTCCGGCTGGCTCCGAGCAAAAGCTTCGCAATCATCACGTTGATGAAAACACAGCTTAATTCGGCTTCGGGATGGCTATGGGTTATAGCCGACGCCTCCATACTGGCGTCGATCAGAGCCTCATCTTCATCGCCGTAATAATGCAGGCTAAGCGGCGCGCACCTCATCACCGAACCATTGGTTGGTTTTTCTCTTACGCCGGAACGGTCAATGGGGACACCTTCGCAGAGCCGGGCTAAAGCCTCTCGGGTCGTGCAGCCGATGTCTTTCGGCTCCGAGTTGTACCAATTCACGAATCTTTGAGCAATCTCCTCGGGGCAAAAATCCTGCAGAGAAACTAAGCTTTCAGCGATGCAAAGCATCATTTCCGTATCATCGGTGTATTCGCCCAACCTCCAGTGATACGGGCCCCCGCCCATCATTTCTCTAACCGTGCCGTAACGAGTTTTTATTTCTTGAGCTGTCATAAACTCAACCGATCCGCCCAACGCATCGCCTACGGCTGCGCCAAGAAGAGTGCCGATGAATCTTTCTCGCGTCTTTTCCGCGACCTCCTTTTTTTCACTTTCAGCAATTTCTGTTTCTACCAATGTCTACCTCCTTTTTAAATAGCTTTTTATACTAAAAACACTTTAACAGAATTAAAGTGAAAGTCAACTCCCTTCTTTGTTTAAGTGGCTAACCACCCGCCGTCAACGACAACGGTGGCACCCGTCATATATGAAGACTCGTTTGAAGCCAAAAACAAGACGGCGTTCGCCACTTCTTCGGGCTTGCCGACTCTACCAAGAGGCACGCGGCTCAAAATCCCTTGTATCGAAGATTTATCTTGTTTAATCGGGTCAATCATTGGAGTATCAATTGCACCCGGAGAAACAACATTGACCCGTATATTATAGGGAGCTAACTCTATCGCCATTGCTTCACTCATACCCACGATGCCGCCCTTGGAAGCGCAATAATGAGTAAGATTTGAGAAACCGACTCCGACCTGCCCCATGGCCACCGAAGCGATATTGATGATTGCTCCTGATTTTTGTTTTTTCATTTCTTTGGCCGCTGATTGAGCACAGAGAAAATAACCCTTAAGGTTAATATTTAAAGTTAAATCCCATTCTTTTTCAGTCATATCTAAAAATGGTTTGAATTGGCAAATGCCGGCATTATTCACCAGAATATCTACTTTCCCCCATTTTTTAACAGTGGCTCCAATCATCGCATCCACCTCGTCTTTTTTAGTAATATCGCACTTTACGGCAATCGCTTCGCCTTTGTTTTTTTTGATTTCTTGAACGACTTTTTCACACTCTTCCTGGGAAATGTCCGAAACCACAACTTTAGCTCCGGCTTTCGCCAGCGCCAAAGCATGGGCTCTGCCCATTCCCCTTCTTGCTCCAGTGACAATCGCCACTTTATTTTTTAAATCGGCCATAAGTTTGTTTTTTGTTATTCTGTTAATAATAAAAAGTCCAGCTACTTTCAGTTTACCATATTTGCCGCCGCAGATAAAATCTGCTATGGTATTGTCAACAAGCCCTGCTCATTTAAATAAAAATACGGCAAGGAGAAATAAAATGGCAAAAAGAAGAATAGTCGTCACCGGGATAGGATTGGTAACCCCTCTGGGCTATAACGTCAAAGAAACTTGGCAGAATTTAATCCAAGGCAAGTCAGGAATTAGCCGCTTAACCCGCTTTGACCCCGATAAATATAATACCGTTCCCGATCCGAGTTTTCCGAGAATTGCCGGAGAAGTAAAAGACTTTGATTTGAAAAAATGGGGGGTTGATGCAAAAACGGTAAAGCGTTTGGATCTCTTTAGCCAATTTGCTTTAGCTGCGGCCATCGAAGCTGTCGGCGATTCGCAAATTAATCTGAAAGAAGAAAATCCTTTAGAGATTGGAATTTCAATCGGTTCGTGCTTAGGCGGAATAAACACCTGGGAAAAACAATTTAAGGTACTGCTTGAAGAAGGATCCGATCGAATATCTCCTTTTTTCATCCCCATGCTTATGCCTAATAGCGCCAGCGGAGCGACAAGTATTTATTTCGGTTTAAAAGGACCGAATATTACCAATTCCACTGCCTGCGCTACCGGCATGCATGCCATTGGCTTGGCCGCCAGCTTAATAGAGGCAGGTCAAGCGGATTTAATGGTTTGTGGAGGAACCGAAGCTCCGATTACCAATTTGACTTTCGCCGGATTTAATCAACTTCGGGCGCTTTCCAAAAGAAACAACGAACCGGAAAAAGCCAGCAGACCTTTTGACAGCGATCGTGATGGTTTTGTTATAGCCGAAGGGTCAGGAATACTTGTTTTGGAAGAATTGGATCACGCATTAAAACGCAATGTCGCGATTTACGCTGAATTGACCGGCTTTGCGGCAACCGGAGACGCCTATCATATTACCGATCCGAGCCCGGAAGGCCCCCGAGAATGCATGAGATTAGCCTTGAAAAATGCTGGAATAAACCTTGAGGAAGTAAATTATATCAATGCCCATGGCACCTCGACTACTACCGGAGACGCTAATGAGACTAAGGCAATCAAGATGCTTTTTAAAGAATATGCTCTAAAGTTGGCGGTCAATTCGATAAAATCAATGACCGGCCACTTAATAGGAGCGGCCGGAGCTGTTGGGGCGATCGCAACCATTTTATCTATAAGAGAGGGAATAATCCCCCCGACGATTAATCTGGATAACCCCTCTCCCGAATGCGACCTGGACTATGTTCCTCACAGGGCCAGAGAAACAAACGTTAGGGTTGCCATTTGCAATTCTTTCGGTTTTGGCGGAACCAACGCCACCTTGGTTTTTAAAAAGTACAATAATAAAGAGGACTGCTAATCAGTCCTCTTTCTATTATCAAGTCAGGCGTTTTCCCCGGCCAAATAACCCGTGCTCCAGCACGTTTGCAGGTTAAACCCGCCGCTTGGCCCGGTTACATCAATAATCTCTCCGGCAAAAAACAGATTATCGACGATTTTCGATTTCATAGTTTTGTCGTCGATCTCGCGTAGCGAAATTCCGCCATTTGTGACAATTGCCGATTCAAAACCTAAAAGCCCGGCAACCGTCATTTTAAGATTCTTTAAAAGCTTAACTAAATTATGCCTTTCTTCTTTGGTTATGTAGGTCGTTTTCTTCATAGAATCTATGCCCGAAAACTTAACGATCACCGAAATTATTTTTTGAGGCAAAAGGTCGTCCAAAGAATTCTGGAAAAATTTGTTATGGTATTTCTGAAAATCTTTTTGAAGCCTTTCATCCAATGTTTCAAAATCCAAAGCGGGCTTCAGATCAAGCGATATTTCTACAGCTCCTTTTTTTAGGAGCTCTCCAACCTTGCCGCTAACATCCAGGATAATCGGACCGGATAGGCCGAAATGCGTAAACAAGCATTCGCCGAAAACACTGGCTTGTTTTTTGTCATTTTGAAAAATTACTGCTTCAACGTTTTTCAAACTCAAGCCCTGTAATTCTTGAACCCATTTTTCTCTTATCTTCAAGGGAACAAGCGCTGGCATAAGGTCTTCAATATGGTGCCCTAGTTTTTCAGCCCATTCGTAGCCCTGGCCGGTAGACCCTGTAGCCGGATAAGACTTGCCGCCGGTGCAAATAATATAGTTTTTTGCGATAATTTCGCCGTCTTTCAAAATCAGCTTATTAATGTGGTGCTTTTTTCTTTCAATATCAACAACTTCGGCGCCGTAAAGGATTTTAACCTTGCCTTTCAATAAGTATTTGATAAAAACCTTGAGCACGTCTTCTGAATTGTCGCTTGCCGGAAAAACTCTTTTGCCTCTTTCGATTTTGGTTTCCAATCCCCATTTGTTGAAAAACTCGATAACCTTCTTGGGACCGAAAACATGAAAAGCATGAAAAAGAAATTGGCCCTTTTTACCGTAGTTTGAAACTAAATTCCTTAAATCGAATTCGGCATTGGTAATATTGCATCGGCCCTTGCCCGTGAGCACGAGTTTCCTGCCCGGCTTTTTATTCTTTTCCAGAATGACCACTTTTTTGCCAAGCTCCGCGGCCCGGCCCGCGGCCATCAATCCCGCCGGACCCGCGCCGATCACCGCCACATCGAAGATTGTTTGATTATTTTTAAGCATTTTTAAGGCTGGAAAAGTTCTTCGGGCAAAAAGCGGACGGACTCGACTCCGGCGAACTGCTTGGCCGTGGCTTCGATTTGAAACCACAAAATACCCACCCGGCAAGAACCGCCGCCGGTTTTATTGATAGGGTCGTTAAATTGGAGCGTCAAAACGCCGTCGTTTAAAGAAGCTCCTTCCAAAGAAAGTCCTTCTAAAGGATATTCGGTATCGATGCCCTGCGCTTGTTCATAGCTGGTGAGCTCTCCCTTTAATAAAAACTTGATGGTATCTTGAATTGGCGTTTGGGACACGGGGATCTTCCTTTGCACGGGCACGATACCTTTTCTGCTGCACAAAATATTGCCCGATTCGTCTTGGTCCAATCCGGGATTATAATAATAAAGGTCGACTGTCTGTTGGGGCTGGGTTTTCTCCAAAATAACGGGAATGCGGAATTCTTCATTGTTTTCCGGCAACCCCGAAGGATTGTCTTTCATCAAGACCAAAAATCCTTTCTGTTGAACATTAGCTTCGAAATCAAGTTTCGCTTCGAAGGGCACAAATTCTTCGGTCATCCAATCCGATTGAGCCTGAGCGATCCCCCAGCCTAAAACATTATTGTTTTCGTCCAAAAGCTTCACCGGGAAACTCGCTTCAAAAAACCAAAAACCCTTGGCTTCTCCTTTAACAGTCAAAGGGCTCTGCACAGCCTGGTTGGCCCGAGGGCTCATGACTTTAACCAAACCCGAAGGCGATATTTCGTAGGGTTTCTGTTGAAGTTTAAAATAAGCGGCTGCTCCGCCTAAAACTAAAACAATTAAAACGGCTAAAATGATTTTTTTGTTCATATTTTATTCCGTAGTTTGGCCGTCGAATTCCGCCTCTTGAGCCGTGGCTTCCTCTTTGGTTGCGCGCAAAATGCCGTCTTTGTGGTGAGCCGGGGAATAAATCGTGTAAAGCTTCAATGCATCCGATTGAGAAACATTAATAATATTGTGCTGGGCTCCGGCCGGCACAACGACAGCCGATCCGTCGGTAATTTCATATTCGTTTCCGTCAATAATGCATTTGCCTTGTCCTTTTTCGAATCGGAAAAACTGGTCGTTGTCCGGATGAACTTCCATGCCGATTTCCTCGCCTGGTCTTAAAGACATCAAAACCAGCTGGCTGTGCTTTAAAGTGTAAAGAACTTTTCTGAAATTGCCGTTTTCCAATGTTGCTTTTTCGATATTTTGAACAAAACCTTTCATATTGCTTAAAGTTAATGATTAACATTTTTATTATACCATTAAATAAAAAGCGGCGCTGGCTCAGCCAGAACCGCTTTCATGCTTTAATCTTTCTTGAAAAGTGCATCAATCAGATCCCATATTTCCGAAAAATCTCCATACTTAGAAAAATTATAGTCTCCCCAGGTAATCGCCCCCGCTGCGGCCGAAAAAGAAATTATTTTAATCCCAGGAATTTCTTTCCTTAATGCATCGGCAATTTTGTGGCCATCTTCAGTAACACCGCGCCGATCTAAAGATCCGTCCAGAATTGCAAGGTTAACGCCCGATTTCTTGGCTTTTTTTATTTTTCCCAAAGCTTCTTCCAAGGCGCCGGCTTCAAGAACAACCGAGTGTCCAAACTCTTCAAGACTTAATTTTACCGCCCTTCTCAAAACGGAATGGTCGTCGACTAGAAAAATTATCGCTTTACCCATATCCCCTCCTTTTTAATTTTAGTGTGCATCTAAAAAACTTACCATCTTCCTCCGTAAAAATCAATACCCCTCAAGACTCTTGACAGATTTGTAATAAGGAGTATAATGCAACATAGATGAATAAGTCGAAGTATCTTAGATTAAGTATAGCGACTTAGGAATCATTAAAAAGGTCGCTATTTAATTTAAGTAAATACAATGGAATTCAACAAATTCAATGATCGTCCGGCGAGAGATTTTGCTCCCAGAGAGATGGTTAAAGGAAGCTGGAAATGTTCCGATTGCGGAACAGAGATTACCGAGCTTCCCTTTCAGCCTTCTGGAGACAGACCGATCTACTGCCGCGATTGTCATTCCAAGAGACGCACCCAAAGATTTGGTCGCTAGTCTCTAGAGAATGAAAAACACCCCGCTAAGCGGGGTGTTTTGTTTTAAGCATTGTGTTTGATTTCGATGACGTCGCCGTCCTGCACCGCGTACTCTTTGCCTTCAGTGCGGATAAGGCCCTTTTCTCGGGCTTTAACAAATCCGCCCGCATCCAAAAGCGTCTGCCAGTTGATGACTTCAGCTTTAATGAAATGGGATTCAAAATCGGTATGAATGGCTCCCCCGGCTTGCGGAGCCAAAGATCCTTTTTTGAGCGTCCAGGCTCTCGTTTCGTCGGGCCCTGTGGTTAAAAAAGTGATCAGCCCCAAGATTTCATAGGCTTTCTTGATCAAAAGGCCCATTTCCGATTCTTCGGGCAAGCCCAAGGCAATCCTTTCTTCTTTATTGAGATCGGTTGCCCCGAACTCGGTCAGAACGTCCACGATCAAAAACTGCCAATTATTCTTTTTGAATTCTTGAATAATATTTTCAGGCACTTCCTCATCGCGACCGTTAAGCAGATAAAACCGAGGTTTCATCGTCAATAATTGATATTGATCAATAATTTTACGCTCCCTGTCGTCGAAATGCTGTTCGATTAAAATTTTGCCTTGCTCCAAGAGTTCTTTGACTTTTTTGAGGGTTTCGTATTCTTCAACCGCATCTTTGCTGTTAATTCTTTTGTTCACGGTTTCGATGTCTTTAAGAATCAATTCCGTATCCAGGATTTCTTTTTCGGCAATGGGATTAACCTCCTGGCGCGTATTGACAATGTCTTTTTCCAAAAAAGCGCGCAGGACATAAACGATCGCATCGGTTTCCCTGATGTTGGCCAAAAACTTATTGCCCAATCCTTCGCCTTTATTAGCGCCTTTGACAAGTCCCGCAATATCGTAAAACTCGATCGTGGTATAAATTTTTTTTACGGATTTGGTGAGTTCCGCCAATTTATCCACTCTTTCATCGGGCACGGCAACGACTCCCACGTTGGGATCAATAGTGCAGAAAGGGTAATTCGCAATATTTACCTGGATTTTCGTGATGGTTTGAAACAACGTGGATTTCCCCACGTTGGGCAAACCTACGATTCCGATTGATAACGGCATATGTTTTATCTTAACAAAAAGGGGCTTAAACTCAAGGTTTAAGCCCCTTCTTCGCTTTGTACATGTTTCCATCTGCCTCTTCTAGCAGATCTCTTAAGGAAGATTTCCCGTTGGAGATGCCGCAATTGAGCTCAATAAGCTTGCCGCCCGGCGAAAATAATTCCTTGGCCGCGATTTGCAGTCTCCTTACGACTGTTAAGGCTCCGTCGACTGTCGTTCCCGGCAATAAAACGACGAACTCGTCTCCGCCGCCGTTGAGCCGACAAACGACATCAACCTGCCGGAAAACTTTTTTGAGCAAGACAGCTACCCTGCACAAAACTTCGTCTCCGGCCGCATGCCCCTCCGTATCGTTCACTGCTTTGAACTTCCTGATGTCTGCGAAGACAACTGAAACGGGATATTCTGTCCCTGTTCTAGCCGCTCTTTCTACTTTGGCGAGTTCCCTTTTGCCGGCTATAGAAAGGAACCTTCGGTTATAGAGCCCTGTCAATTCGTCGTAAATTGACTCTGTTTGCCAGTCTGCGACTTTAGCCGGCCCGTACCTGAAAATCAGCCAAATACCCTTAATAAACCTATTCATGATATCTATCTCCTCTTTCCATATTTTATTTCGAATGCCTTAATTATAACAGAAATATCTGTTTTGTCAAACTAAAAAGCCCGTTCCGCCCGCGCGGCGCGCTTGGCGTCGATTTCGCTCAAATACACTTTTCTGATACGGACGCTTTTCGGGGTTACTTCCACCAGCTCATCGTCACCGATGTATTCAAGGGCGTCTTCCAGGCCCATGATTTTGGGTTCTGAAAGAAGCTCGTCGTGGGTATCGCCCTTGTTGCGGTTGTTAGAGAGAACCTTTGTCTTGCAAACGTTCACCCTGATGTCTTCGCTTCTGGAGTTTTGCCCCACCACCTGGCCTTCGTAGACTTCGATTCCCGCTCCGAAAAACAAATCTCCCCTGCCCTGGACGTTTCTTAATCCGTAAAGGTTTGTTACGCCCGTTTCGTGGGCGACCAAAGAACCTTGGTTTCTTTCTTTCCAGTTGCCGGGATCAGGCTGATACTGATGGAAAATCGTATTGATAATGCCTAATCCTTTAGTGTCGGTTAAAAATTCTGTCCGGTATCCGAAAAGCCCTCTGGTGGGAATGATGAATTCCAAAAAGATCGTACCGCCAACGTTTTTCATGTCCGCCAACTCCCCTTTCCGGCTGCCTAATTTTTGGATGACTACGCCCTGGAATTCTTCCGGCGTTTCAATGTAAACTTTTTCAAACGGCGCCATCTTTTGGCCGTTGACTTCCTTAATGATAACCTGGGGCCTGGAAACTTGGAATTCATAACCCTCCCTTCTCAATCTTTCGATTAAAATCGCCAAATGCAGCTCTCCTCTTCCTGAAACCGTCCAGCTCACGCTGTTTAATTCTTCGACATTGAGAGCCACGTCGGTTTCCAATTCTTTCATTAATCTCGCTTTAATCTGGCGAGAAGTGGAAAACTGCCCTTCTTTTCCGGCGAAAGGCGAATCGTTGACCAGAAACGTCATTTTAACCGTCGGCTCTTCGATATTAATCAAAGGCAGGGCCTGGGGATTTTCCGGATCGGCAATGGTCTCTCCGACCGTAGCATCCGGCACTCCGGCCAAGGCCACGATATCTCCGGCTGAAACTTCGGTTGTTTCAACCCTGCCCAAACCCGAAAAAGTCATCAAGGAAATCAAATGGTATTTCTTCGATTCGCCCTTGCGATTGATGTGGGCCACTTCCTGGCCAGACTTGATGACGCCGTTATGAATCCGGCCGATGCAGATCCTTCCCTTGAAATCGTCTCCGGTAATAGAAGTCACAAGCATCTGCAAAGATTTTTTAGGATCGCCCGAAGGAGAAGGAATGTGCTCCAAAATCGCATCAAAAAGAGGCTTGACGCTTTCCATTTTAGTAAAGTCGGAGGTGAGCCCGGCTTTGCCGTCTCTGCCTGAAGCGTAAATCACCGGAAAGCTTAAAGCGCGCTCGCCCGCTCCTAATTCCAAGCACAAGTCTAACGTCGCGTTCAAAGCAAAATCGATTCTCGCGTCGGGCTTATCTACCTTATTAATCACAATAATTATCTTATGGCCCATCTCCAAAGCCTTTTTCAAAACGAATCTGGTTTGAGGCATCGGGCCGTCTTTCGCATCGATCAAAAGCAGGCAGCCATCGGCCATATTTAAAACTCTTTCCACTTCCCCGCCGAAATCCGCGTGGCCGGGCGTATCGATGATGTTGATTTTAGTATCTTTATATTGGATCGAGGCGTTTTTGGAAAAAATAGTGATGCCCCTTTCCTTTTCCAGCTCGTTGCTGTCCATGATGCAGATTTGGTTGTCCATGTCTTTCCCCAAATCGCTCTTGGATTGGCGCAATAAAGCATCGACCAGGGTAGTTTTACCGTGGTCGACATGGGCGATGATAGCGATGTTTCTAATATTGATCCCGCTCATAGTCTTATTCGACGAACGTTAAGGCAACGCCTCTTTTGTTGATCCGGCCGGTTCGGCCGATCCGGTGCACGTAATCATCGTAGGTCGCCGGCACGTCGTAATTAATAACGTGGCTCACATCAGGAATATCAAGACCTCGCGCTGCGACGTCAGTCGCCACCAAAACCGTAATATTGTCTTCCTTAAACGATTCTAAAGCCTTGATGCGGCTCGCGTAATTCTTATCTCCGTGAATGGAATCGGCTTTGAAGCCGTAATTCACCAAGTTTTTGGACAGCCTTTCGACTCCGTGCTTGGTCCGGCCGAAGATGAGCACTTTGCGGAATTCGTCTTTCGCCAACAAATTACAGAGCGTTCCGATTTTCGCGCTGCCTGAAACTCTGACCACATCCTGATAAATATTCTCTGGCGTGTCGCCGGTTTTAGCAAACACGGTCACGGGCTTCTTGAGAAACTCGTTAACTAACAACGCAATCTCCCGAGGCATGGTGGCTGAAAAACAAAGGGCGTGGCGCTTTGAGGGCATCAACCCCATGATGTATCTCATATCCGCCACAAACCCCATGTCGAGCATGCGGTCGGCTTCATCCAAGACAATCGTAGAAAATTGGGAAAGGTTGATGAACCTTCTCTGAATCAAATCTTTCAGCCTGCCCGGAGTGCCGATAATGAAATGATTGCGGTAATTCTTTAATTCGGTAATCTGGCGGCCAATGGCGGCCCCGCCGACACAGCAGACAGAATAAATATTAATACCTCTAGAGAAGCTCTTAAACTCCTGATTGATTTGCGTGGCAAGCTCACGGGTCGGCACCACAACCAAGACTTTTTCTTGGGGATTTAACAATACTTTTTGTATCAAAGGAATCAGAAAAGCGCCGGTCTTGCCCATGCCGGTATTGGCGATCCCCACCACGTCCAAGCCCTGTAAAACGGGTTCGATGATCTTGTCTTGTATAGGCGTAGGCGCTTTATATCCTTTAGCCAGAATATTGGCCTGTAATCTCTGATCAATCTTAAAATCCTGGAATTGATGGACCGGCACGAAAACTTCCGCTGTCTTGGCTACAACGTTTCTGTTGATAAACTTATCGATGCTTATTTGCTGCGCAAAACCCGGCCGTTTTTTGGGAACGCCGTAGTTGGAATGCTTGCGGAACGATTGCCTGTCAAAATGTCTTATTGCCATATAATTAAAATAAAATGCCGCACAAAGTCTCGCGACATTACCTCCCTATCATACCAAAGATAAACCTCTTTGTCAACAAGTGGGTTGTTGACAAGGCTGTTTGGGTTTATAATGGAGTAATTTAAAGGTCGAAGCGGTCTTTTAAATAAATAGAAGGACATGTCTATAGAAATTCTCGCGAACAATCAGGTTCAAATGATTGTTACTTTAATAGGCGTTGACGTGATTTTGGGAATAATCGCCGCGCTCGTGAAAAAAGATTTCGTCATCGGAAAACTCGCTGGATTCATGAAAAGAGGTGTTTTGGTCTATGTCTTCGGCTTTGCCGTCCTTTCGGCGGTAGGCGAAGCTCTGCCCTCTTTAGCAACGGCGGTGACAATCGCTTATTGGCTGATCGTTCTTGCTTTAATCGGCTCGATTCTAGACAATTTTGGGAAAATAGGCCTGCCTATACCCAAAGTTTTAAGAAAATAGGCAAGAAACCTAAAACGGCCTTACGGCCGTTTTTGGTTTAATTTACCTGATCTCGAGCAACTCCACTTCGAAAATCAAGGGAGCGTTGGGCGGAATAACCCCGCCCGCTCCGGATGCTCCGTAACCAAGCTCGGGAGCAATTGTTAGTTTTCTCTTTTCACCAACTTTCATCCCCAAAACTCCCTGCTCCCAACCTGCAATCACCCGCCCTGCGCCTAATTGGAAAGAGAAGGGCTGTCCCCGATCCACGCTCGAATCGAATTTAGTTCCATCCAATAAAGTACCGGTGTAATGGACAACTGCGGTATCGCCGTTTTTGATAGCCTCGCCCGCTCCCTCTTTTAATGTTTCGATTTTAAGTAATTCGGTCATTTGATTTTGTTCTTCGGGCAAGGGCTCGCTTTTTGGTTTCTGGTAGAAACCGAAGTAATAGACGAGTCCCGCCGCGATTAATAATAAAACTGCGATTAAAATTATCTTTCTCATGTTCATCATTTGATTAATAAAATCTCCAACAACATTATAACACTGCTGATTAAAAGAAAAAGTAAAAAACCTATCCACCATTTCATTTTTACCTTAACCAGATCTCCTATCTTCATTTGATTTCGATGGTTTTTAATCTTGAAGTAAAGCCCGAAACGATTCGCACGTTGGATTGAGCAATGCCGAAGTATTCGGCGAGCGCTTTAATTAAGGCCGCATTGGCTCTGCCCTTTACAGGTGGTTCTTTCACCTGCACTTTGAAATTAGTGTCATCGATCTTTTCCACTATTTCTTCTTTCGCCGCAGGTTTTACTTTAACAAAAATCTTCATACCTTGACTCTATCAAAAAAAAGAATAAATTGGAATCAGCAACTTAAAAAGGAGAGAGACTATGAAAAAGAAGATTGACAATCCCGTTTCAAGAAGCATGATTGAATCCATTTGGAACCAGTTCGGCGAGTACTTGCCTGTTATTTATCCTCCGACAAGAAGCGGCCAGGGATATGCCATTGGAGCCAATCTCCCCAAGGAACACAAAAAGTGGATCGCCCACATCAACGGTAACCCGGGATTTAGGGAAATGATCAAGCACGACATTGAGAATATTTTCTCAAGGTACGTTTTTGACGGCGGCTCCTATTTGAGAATCTCGTTTTCACCCATGGGCACCGCTTTCGAAACCGATGGTATCAACGGCTGCATGATTTATGTTGAGCCCGAGTCACCTAGCGGGTGCACGTATGCCTACCACAACATCGACTCTTTCGAACAGGCAATGGTGCTTTTTCTCGCTCTTTCGGCGTATCTGCCGAAACTCTATTCCGCTCTGGAAAACTTCGAAAGCGGAGAATACGACCCCAAAGATTTTCCGCCGCTTCAGGAAAGACTCGACGCAAACATCAAACTGAACCGGGTTCCGGAATGCCAGATGAAGTACGGCGAATGTCTTCACTGGAAAAGCGTGCTTTGCGAGATCTGCACCCGCAATCCCAAGTCGCACTCTTTGCCGACGCAAAAAGACGTAGCCCGGCTTGGCGACAAATGGGAACCCGAAGGCGGCCTGCCCGGTAAACGGCTCTGCGACATCTGCGGCGCCAATCTCTCTACCGACAAATGCCCTTTCTGTAAATAATGAAATGGTCAACTTGCTTCATTGTAACACAAAATCCCTCGGACAGTTTTGCCCGAGGGATTTAATTTGTTAACGATACAAGGAAACTTTATCTAATTGGTACAATTCCGTCAGTGATTCTCCGACGACGGCGCGCTTGATCGCTTCCGCTAAAAGAGAAGCTATCGACAACACAGTAAATTTCTCCATGCCCGCTATTAACCGGCTATCGAGAGGTATGCTGTTGGTCACGATAAACTTTTGAATTGAAGAGTCCTCGAGTTTCTTGATAAGCCTGCTTTTGGCCATTCGCTTGTCAGCGAACACGGCATGAGGAGCCAGCATCCAAACCTCTTGTGCTCCCTCAGTCAATATTTTTTTGGCATCCTCAATCGCCGTCTTACCGGTTAGAATTTCATCATCGATCATTAAGCAAAACTTGTTTCTAACCTCGCCGACAATGCCTTTTGCCTCAGGTTCCTCCCGATTATTATGCCGGCTTTTATCGATATAAGCCGTCGGTATCCGAAGCAACCGCGCCACGCCGCTATAACGCTTGCTGGCTCCCTCATCCGGAAAAACAAGCGCACTGCGCTCTTTTGGCCGAGAGGCAAAAACGTTCCTTTCCAGATAATCAACAAAAAGATAAATACTGGATATTTCATCGGCCACCGGATCAAAGTAGTGCTTGATATGATCGTCGTGAGGATCAAGTAAAAGCACTCTGCCGATGCCGAAAGAATGAGTCAGAATATGGGCTAATCTGTAACCCATAGTTGAGATACGCGGCTGATTTTTCTTATCCGAACGGGCATACGGATAATACGGAAATACCACCAGAATGTCGGCCGGCTGCGCTCCCTTAATCGCATCAAGCAGCGCGAAGAGTTCAATCAGCCTTTCGTTGATCGGCGGGACTTGAGTGTGAACAACAACCGCAAAATGGTTCCTCACGTTTTCCACTTGGACTTGAAGGTTTTCATTACTAAAGCGCACAACCGCGCTTTTACTTAGCTTTAAACGCCTATTCGGCTGAAATTCGGCAGACAATCGATTCTGCAAGGCCGCACAAATTTCTTTAGCTAAAACATCTGAACCTCTCGTGGCAAACACCTTGACCGGCGTGACATTAGACATAATCTGCCTCCTTTTATTTGAAATTATGAAAAGATCTGTTCCTTGCACAAATTACATCTTTGAGTCCAAAAATCAAGCCGAATACCGTTTTCTTTTGCTTTCCGGAAATCTTTCTTCTTTATTTTTGCCGTTAATAACGATCAAAGCGTGGAAATCTTGATACAATCGGAAATCTTTTCTTAAATTTTTTTCAAATAGTTTTTGCAAAAATGCATAAGATAAATCATCGGACAAACCTCGTTCTTTTACCATGCGCCGAGTATATTCATCTATGACAAAAACTGTTTTATCCAAGGCATAAAGCAAAATACTGTCAGCGGTTTCTGGCCCGATGCCTTTTAATTTCAATAATTGCTCTCTTAATTCTTTTAAATCCGCTTTCTTTATTTTCTCCAGATTGCCGTAATTTTTAAGAATAAATTCAGCCAAATAAAAAAGATAATTTGCCTTGGTTTGATAAAATCCTGACGGCCTGATCAAGGGCGCTAACCTTTTTGCACCCAATCGTAAAATACTTTTTAAAGAAGCCTCCTTGGCTTTTTTTAAATTATTCAAAGCTAACTCTACGTTTTTCCAATTAGTCCTCTGTGTTAAAATTGCTCCGATTATCACTTCTTCCCTCTCTTTTTCAGTTTTAGGCCTTTTGCACCAAAGTTTCCATTGCCCTCTGGGCCTGCCGTATTTCATCTTTAAGTCTTGATATAATTTTTCAAAAACACTCATGGTAGTTTATTTTACCAAAAAACCGTCTCTTCGGCGATAAAGAAAAGCCCCCGGCGATCACCCTAAGTAAGAGTGATCGCGCCGGGGGTTAATTTTCCTCAGGCCGCTTTGCGGCCCAAGGGTGCTCTGTTTCTCCTTGACGGCAGGAGCACAACCACCGCCAGGAACTCCCTGTTGTAATCTCCGCAGACCGGGAGCGTCATTTGCAGAGAATCTCCCTGTTAGTCCCCCAACCGACCGGGAGCGTCATGGCTGGAGAGGCAGCTTATAATTGCTGCGATATCAGCATGATAGCATACTATCTGAATCTTGTCAAGCGCTCCAGCTTGTGATTATTGGGGCCTTTTCCATTCTTCAATGGCTTTTTCTGCAGCTGCGCTTCTTTTCTGTCATGATTCCGCCAGTCTTGATTCTTGCACCTTTTAGACATCTGTCCTCCTTAAAAGAACTTTAGATTTATTTATTATAATATAATCAATTCTTTTAAAAAGCAAGCTACAAATGAAAAGCGATGGCGGTTAACCACCATCGCTTTCTTTATTTAATAAAGCCTTACGGGTCGGGGTACGAAAAAATCTCCTTTCTGATTTCTTTCGGTAATTTTTTTCTCGTCGTAACCGGGCGCCTTCTCGAAGAAAACTGTGTCGCTGAAATCCATGCCTCTAGTCTCGGAAAGGTAGCGGATGTGCTTCTGCAACTCCTTGCCGCTCAGCAAATTGTTTATCGCTTCCACCACCTTTTTATCGTAGATAGCGTCTCTTCGGTCGCGATCAGCACCCGAACCGCCGTAGCGGAAGTCTTTGAGGTCAAAAATCAGCTGCTCCCAGAAAATCAGGTGTTCGCCAAGCTGAACGTTAGCGTAAACTGAGCCGTTTGATAGTAAGCTCGAAGCCATGCTCCGCAGAGCGACAAAATCCACCGGAATCCTCAATGATTTTCGTCCCCACTCTTCCGGTTTGAAGAACGGAAATTCCTTAAGTTCCGTCCTGCCCTCAAGAAAGGCCTTGAGTTGCTCTCCCTTTTCTCCGTGCAGATAAAAATCGTGGATGGCCTTGCCTAAAATATCATCCAAGAGCACCGCCGGTTTCTTCTTGCCGTGATGCAGATAAGGGACGTCGAAGAACCTCATTCTGCTCATAGCATTATTCTGGGTGATATATCCGTCTTTTTCCAGTTTGAAATAATATCCCCTGATGACGAAAGAATGCTCGCCCATTTTCACCGTAGCCCAAGCGGCCCCCGGATCATCCTTACTCCGCCCGAAATCGCATAACTGGAATCCTTCAACTTTCAGCCAGATTCTTTCCATTTAGCCTCCTTTTCTTTTTCTTTGCCAAATCTGCACCCGTAATCCTACGCAACGCTTTTCAAAACAATAAGAATCGCAATGACTTTACGTTGCATCTCAACCGGCTCTCTGCCCAATATCATCGCAACGTATGGATCTACTTCTACTCGCCCGACAGATCTGTTTGGCGATAAATAACCGGCCGCCGACAACAACTCCCTCTCTCCGAATCCCAAAGGATTAGCGATTTTTCGAAGAATCCCGGCTGATGGAAATCGTTGGCCTTGTTCTATTCTCACTAAATATGAAAGACATACTCCGGATTTTTTTGAAACCTCCGACAAGGTCAAACCCATCTTGACTCTCCGCCGTTTGATTATTCCGCTTAACACCTCATTTTTAATGGACACTGCTATCCTCCTTTACCCCAAACTGTTCTATTTGCTCTCTTGTCGCCTTGTATTTTATGATTTCGTCCTCAAAAACAGCGTCTGGCTTCAAAAGATAATTATCGCCGATCTCAAAATGATTATACTCTTGTTTGGCGACATAAACGCTTCTTTTTACCACCTTACCTTCGTGTTCGCCCTCCAGAATTAAAATCCAATCCTCGGTATCGTAATGCATCATCGGTATTTCCAAAATTGACGCAGGATTATCTGGCGACGTTTGAATTCGAACAGTTTGCACCCATCTCGCTTCCGGTTCGTGACGTTTTTCGATGATTACCCCCTCTTCTGGCCGCGAACCGCAGGCAAGCAATAATAATAAAGAACAAATCAATGCGCTGCCAAAAACAATCAATTCCCGTATTCTTTTCATCTCACCCTCCTTTATGCCCAAAGCATATAACGGTATCAATGCCTCGTCAAGAACTAACTAGTGTTTAACGTTTAAGGTTAAACAAGGTTAGGTTAAACAAGGTTAGAACCACCCCCTTCGGAGATAGGAGTTCCATTGAGAATCATCCTTAACAATATTATAATAAAATTATGCATTCCCACCAATTATTAAAAAACAAAAAGACGAAAATCATATTTCTGTTTTTCTACGTATTATTTGCCTGCTTGGCGGTTTTAATACTAAAACCTTATTATTTGTTCTCCATTCTAATCGTCCTGGTCCCGCCAAGCCTGTTAAATTTTCTATGGTTAAAAAAATCTCGCGCAAAGATTTTACTTTTTTCTATCATTTCCACTTTGTTGTTTGCCCTGCCCATTGAGCTTGCGAGCAGGCTGGCTGATGTTTGGGACGTCCAGTCAATCTTTCCAAGGCTCTTCGGACTGATTCCGTTGGAAAATATGCTTTTTGCTTTTATAAATTTCTTTTGGGTACTCTCTTTCTATGAATTTTTTATAGATCGCGACCGTTCAAAATTAATATCAAAAAGACTAAAATATTTAATCGGATTGTATTGCCTGTCCTTTGCAATAATTTTTATTCTTTACTTCTATAATAAAAATCTGGTCGCCTTAAATTATTTCCAAATGGCTGTTCCGGTCTTAATCGTACCTTCGACCATCATCTTCATTAAAAATCCGGGCCTATTGAGAAAAATTATATTACCGACCGCCTTTTTTGCCATAGTTTTCTTCGTCTACGAAATTATCTCTTTAAAAATAGGAAGTTGGTGGTGGCCGGGAACTTATCTATTAAGTTTCCAAATGGGCGACAAGATATTTCCTCTGGACGACGTAATAATTTGGTATTGCCTTTCGACCCCGGCGTTAATCGGCGGCTACGAATTTTTTGCAGACGACTGGAAATAGATTTTGTTGATAATTTTATTTCACGAATAAGCCGCAATAGCAATGCCCGTCTTTTTCTATCTCCTCCCGGCTTGATTGACAAGGACAGACCGCCTTACGTTGGCAAGGACAATATCTTGCTCCGTGCTTCTTTTCGTTAGCCAAAAGGCCGCTAACTAAACGCTCCACCACTTTTCTATCCGGATTAAGCTTTAAGCCATTTTGATCAGCGTACTCCTGATATCCCCGGATCGCTTCTTCCAGCAGCATCTTATCGAGTATCTCCCTAAGGATCGGCTCCGGCCTCACTCCGATAAATCCGCTGACCGGCTTGCCTTTGCTGAAAAGCACTACTGTCGGCACCTGGTTGATGCCCAACCTTTGGGCAATAATCGGCAGAGCGTCTAAGTCGGCCTTGGCCAAAACGAACCTGTCTTTATAGTCTTCGGCTACTTTCTCCAGAATCGGGGTTAAAATCGAGCAAGGCATGCACCATTGGGCCCAAAAATCCACCAGGACCGGCTTTTCGGCGTTTTGCAGAACCTGCTCAAAGTTTTCATCGGTTAAATTTAATTCCGCCATAATGCTTGATTAATGCTTAATGCTGATTTCGGCTCGGTTTTTTTAAGAGTTTTAAAAACCAAATGAATATAATTAGAATAACCTGGATGATGATATTCGTCAAAATCAGCCCGAAGACCAGGAAGAGGAGACTGTCTAATGCCGTTGAGTTGATGAAAAAGAAGATGATCAAAATCGGCCAGATGTTCTTTAAATCCCTGACAGAGGGGCCGATCATGGCCCCGGCGTTCAGGGACAATAGGATCATCAGCCAGCTTTGCCAGTGGATTAAATTGATCTGGCTCAAAAGGGCAAGCGGAGACATTAAAGCGCCTTTCAGGCTCGCAACGGCAGGAACCTGGAAATAGCCGGCTATCAGATACTCGTTTACCAGGTAAAAGAACAGCAATCCGCCGATAATGGGAGCCAAGGATATCAATGGCTCCATGATAAGCCTCAGCTTTGGTGAGTTGTATGCGACCCTGGGCTGTCTCGAAAAGACCTTGAATTCCAAGATCCTGGCGCCGGTCAAAACGCACAATATTGCGTGGGACGCTTCATGGACGAAAGCCCCGACAAAATACAGCAAATGGACTAATCTGTAGTTTAAAAACCGCCAATTGATCCAATTGGCGACGTATCCTAACGCAGTTACCAAAACGATTAAAATCCCGAAGCTCATAGTTATTTTATCCTCAACTTTAGGCTAAATCTTGATTATTTCTTTTTGGACTTTAGTGGTTATCCTCATTTGATAATCTCTATCAATATAGCAATTGATTTCACTCCTTATCCCGAATCTGCCAGGGAAATATAGGCCCGGCTCTATAGTAAAAGGTATTTCAATCTTCATTTTAGCGCTGCTTTTTCTGCTAAAACGGAAATAGTTTCCATGACACTTCTGAATCCCCAGGCTGTGCCCCGCGCCATGAATAAAATATTTCTCCATTTTCCCGAAATGCTTCGTGACCGCACTTTGCACTTCTTGAGTATCTGGCAATCGTTTCTTTCTTAAGCTTTCCTGGATGAATTTTACGGCGAAATTCCTTGCGCCAATCACCCTATCGAAAGCTGTTTTTATTTCAAGCGGGATATCTTTCCCTGTGTAACCGACCCATGAAATATCGGCAAACGGCGCATTATCTCCGTTTAATTTTGCCCAGATATCTATCAAAACTAGGCAATTTCCTTTTATTTTCGCCGATTTGTCTTTTTTCGGTAAATAATGAGGAATGGCGGCATTTTGATCCACGGCAACGATCACCGCTGAATAATCATCGTCGGGTTCAAGGCCCCGCTTTTTAAATTCGGATAAAATAAACTTATTGACGTCGTATTCAGAAGTCTTCCCGATGTTTTTGCTGATAAACTTAAATGTGGCGTTTTTCACCGCTTCCAGCCTCTCCGCCGCCATTTTATGTTTTTTTATCTCAACTTCAGTCATTCTAAATTTTGATGATTTTAGATTTTACCTTCTTAATTTCGGCTGATTTCTCTAGTAACCTTCCTTTGTGTAATTTATATAAAAGAGGGACAACGCCGCAGTTTTTACATATCCCCCACGCGCATTTTCCCCGGTTTTCTTTCGACAACCGTTTGCAGAGACTAATTTCTTTATCAAAAACTTCTTTCTTCATAATTTTACTTTGAGCCTAAATCTTGATCCTTAAGAAAGTTTCTGATCGACCTGTCGTACGTCGCCTCTGCTTTTTGGGAAAAATAGCAAGCCGGCAACTCGCCTTTCTCGCGATGATAGATTAAGCACTCACAACAAAGCCCCTTTCTACGGCATCCGGCGTAGGTGCACGAACAGCTCTTCAAGTTTTCTTCTTTTTTACAATCCATAATTTTATCTTAGCCCAAATTTTAGTTATTTTTATAACTTATTTTGGGAAATCTCCTGAATAATCTTTTCCCTTCATAACTAAAAGGGTTAAAACTTACTTATAATTTAAAAAATTTGCCCAAGAAATAACCGATTTGGGACCATGGAGCGTTCCCAAAAAATAAAACTCCGTATATCACAATAAAAACCCACGGAATTTTCAGTTCAATATGAGTGAAGGGCCAATATGTCTTTTTGCTCTCTCCTCGTTTTAATATTTCCCACTCCGTATCATAAAGCGCGAGGGGCAATTTTTCTTCAATTAGATGGATTACTTCGAATTTGCCACCGTTAAGTCCTTTATACGAACGAATTATTCTGTACCAATAATAACAAATTACTATACCGGGGATCGAGGCGAAAGAAAAAATACATGAAACCTGTTCGATATCTAGCTTAGTCGCTATAAATCCCAATAACGCCACTAATGCCGTATTGAGGCCGAGAAAAAATTCGTTGGTCTTTTGTCTCCTATCACTTATCTTTTCTGCCGATTCGATATAAATCTTGTATTGTTCGAATAAGTGATCAGAGTATTTATTCCCATATTTTTCCTCAGGAAGGACGAACAGCCTATCTTCAATTTGTTTCTTATCCATGAAATTATTATGAATCAAGAAATTTTTTAATCGTGTCCCATGTCCAGTGGTAGATTCGTTTATCACCCAACTCAGATGGTGTTCTTCTGGCGCCAGTATCATGAACATAGACTGGCAACACAGGAATGTTCTCTTCGTAGGCACACTTTATTTCCCAGCGCGCTCCGTCTGCGTTAATTGTATTATCGCTGATGAACGCAATCAAACCGTCGCAACCTTTTATTTTTTCTCGACAATTAGTTTTCCATTGAAAACTCCACGGTTCTTTAACTGACATATCAACGAAATCAAACGGCGTTCCAGTTTGTTGTTTTGCCTGGAACACAAGATTGTCGCGGGCAAACTTATCTTCTATTGCAAAACTTATAAAAATTCTTTTCATTGAAGTATTTATTGACTTAATTATTAATTATTTTTCGACCTTTAAGCTTATTTCTTAATTAATTTTATTAAACTGCCCTGTTATACTTATCGTACGCTTTAGCAAGCTTAATGTCATATTTATTTTGAGCATATGCGGAACCATTATATAAATAGGCGAACTTAGCCCAATCTTTATTCTTTAAAGCGTTTATTTTTCTGCTGTCAGCACTAATAAATTTTAAAAACGTATCGACGTGTGCTTCCTGGCCCGTCTTAAGATAGGTTATAAATTCCTGAGGCGTATTAAAACCACAAATCTTATAATTGAAACCCATGATTTGGAACATGCCATAAGAGGCGCAGTTCCAGGCACACTCATGAATTTTGAGAGCCTCGGCTAAACGGGTGTTTTCATAATCACCACCCTTATAAAGATTCTTATTCCATGTAGGGGAAATGAGACTTGGATACTGGACCATCAAAGCTTCGGGATTAAAACCAACCTGTTTTAAAAACTTATAAAACCAGTGGGCCTCAAACAAGACAGTCAGTAATCCGGTTTTTTGAAAACCCGACCGACCGCCAGACTCTACCTCGGCCACCGCTAAGACACTAGCCACATCTAGTCCATATTTACTTACCATTTCCGCAATCTTAATCCTGTCCACTATTTATTATTTTTCTTTAATTATAAATTTTCCCGACTTCACTAATTTAATACTGTTGTAATTATTAGGATCTTCGAATTCAAATTGCCAAATTGAATAGATGTTCTTACCGCTCTCTTTATCAAAAAATAAGGTGATAACCTTTTTCTTTGTTTGCCTCTGCCATTGCCTAAATGGATAATAAAGCTGGCGAATAATCACGTTCGTCGCGCTAAAATTCTTCGCCTCAATTAATACAACTTGTTCCCTGCCCTCGTAACCGGCATCAACCTCCGTCTGTACGCCTGAAACCTTAATGACTTGTTTCCCTACTTTAAACTCGAAATTAGGAGTATATTTTCTCCCCCGTATGGTAAGAATAAGCGACGGATCGTTCATAAAAGTACGGATTAGGCTTACTGCATAAGCATAATCAAGATGCTGCATTTCTGAATTACCGATTTTGGCTGTATCTAATTGAAAATCGAGCTTTGAGGGATAAATCATCACCTCTTTTTTAATTTTCGGAATATCAACATAACCTTCGCCCTTAATAATATTGTAATAGCCATTTTTAACGGGAAGTAAAAAAAGACTGTGTTTCTGGAAAATATCCGGCCTATCTTCCCTATTATCTTGTTTGCATAAAATACGAACTTCTTTTTCGCCCGTTTCTTTGAACCTTTGGCAAGCCCGTTTTATCTGCGTTGCAGAAAGTGGAAAAGGTGACTTATCGAAGTCGTGATCTAAAATTTTATAGTCATCGAAGATTTTCTTCCAAGATTTACTATTTGCCATAATATTAAATTAACTTACTCTTGATATTTTTATCTAACTCTTCAAATCGCTTTATAGATAAATCCAAATAATTTTTATCCGTATCAACTCCTATAAAACTTCGACCTAAAAGATAGGCGGCGATACCAGTAGTTGAACTACCAGTAAACGGATCTACTACCAAATCACCCTTATTCGTACTAGCGAGCACCACTCTTTTCAATAAATCCTCAGGTTTTTGGGTCGGATGTTTACCGAATGTTTTTTCAATCGCTTTCGGCGTTCCCATAGTCCAAATCGCACCAATTTCCAAATTTTTTGGCTCTATAGCCCAGACTGAACGCATCTGTAAATTAGGCTTTTTTATAAAATCCTCCGGCCAATCACCATTTTTCATTAGATCGTAATTAAAAGTATGCTTCGCATTTTTATCTTTACGCGCCCAAATCAGAGTTTCATGACTCGCAGTAAAATAACGGCAACTTAAATTTGGTGAAGCATTCGGTTTAAACCATGATACATCGTTAAGAATATGAAATCCAGCGGCCTGAAGCGCAAAACCACACTGATAAATTGAGTGATAAGTACCGCTAATCCAAATCGTACCGCTTGGTTTTAAAACACGCTTAACGACCTTAATCCATTTAAGATGGAATTCGAAATCTTTTTTTAATCCGTTGCTTTTATCCCATTCACCCTTATTCACACTCACGCGTCGCCCAGCATGAACGGTAAAACCACCGTTTGATAGGAGGTATGGTGGATCGGCAAAAACCATATCGACTGAATTTTCAGGAAGTTGAGCGAGAAAATCTAAGCAATCTGCGTGATAAAGCTTAAATTTGGGTTTTTCGTAATATGGTTTCAGTACTTCTACGATTTTTTTGCTTTGTTCCGAAATCGCGTTATTCTTCTTCACCATCTTGCCAATTACTTCCATTTCGCTGGTAAAAAGAATATTGGAGTATTTGGGATTTTCCGGCTTTAAAAATTTGTAAGGTGGTTTATTTTGAGAAATGAAACGTTTTACCGTCGTTCCGTCGGGCGTTTGAACCAAGACTATATCGCCAGATACAAAATCATTTGTTTTTTTAAATAGAATCAAATCACCGTCATTAATATTGGCGTTAATCATGGAATCGCCCATAACCCGCACAATAATAACGTCATCAGCAATAGTTTCAACTTCTTTTGATAATGGTTGCCAAGCGCTGACATCTTCAATAGCTTCGGTAAAACTACCAGCCGAAGTAGCCCCGACTACCGGGGCTAGAGACGGAACGCCGATCGCCCTATAACCAGTTTTGAGAATTTTAATACCACGAGCAGAACCCTCTTCCCTCTTAATTAAATTCTTCCTCTCTAAAATTAAAAAAAGATCTAGAAGAGACTGATTTGAAGAAATTTTTAACTTTTCTTTCAATTCACTAAAAGATGGTGGGAAACCAGCATTAATTAGACTATTATAAATAATTTTCAAAACTTGTTTTTGTCGTTTAGTAATATCTTGTTTTTGCATATTATAATATAATACCCGACCATTTGGTCGGGTGTCAAGAAGACTTATCCACAATCACAATTTTTACCCCTTCCACAAACCGTGGATATTGCAGTATTCCCGGGCTATAACGTTTTGAGCTGTAACCTCAAATAAGGCTTCGGGCTTATCGCCCGGCTTCAAGAACTTCCGGCAGTATCTGCCGTCAGCGATAATCTCAATCCATTCGATATAATGAGCCTCTTCCATGGGGTGAGGAACTGATCCCACTTTGACCAAAATCCCCTGCTCGGTTTTCTCAATGACCGGCACGTGCTTTTCAAAACCTAAATCCTTGGTCTTTTCGGCAAGCAATTCCATAGGCTTGCCGCAGCAAACAAGCTGTCCTTGCCCGGTGTGTAGAACTTCCACGATATTGCCACAAATACTGCATTTATAGACTTGTTTAAGCTGGGTCATACAATTAACCGTTTAATAGCCAAATGCTTAAGTTTAAAACCGAGGCAAAGCTCACCCAGAGAAAGTACGGCACGAACAGCCAGAACGACGCTTTGTTGAGGCGGTAAAACCTGAAAAGGAGCATTAAAATCAAAACCCACAGAATAACAATATCAACCAGGCCGAGAACCGGGTTTTTCAGCCCGAAGAACAGAACCGGCCATAAGGCGTTGACAATAAGCTGAGCCGCAAAAAGCTTAGAAAGCTTGGGCCAGACCAAATAGATGGCCACGCCCATCAAAGCGTAAAGCAAAACCCAGGCCGGGCCGAAAACCCAGTTCGGCGGGCTGAAAGAAGGCTTATCTAAAAACACATACCAGGTTTTAATGGCCGGCGTAGTAAAGAAGGAGCCCAAAACTCCGGCAGACTCGCAGATTAAAATACTGATGATTAATTTTAAGAGATTTTTGAAGTTCATTTTCTTCTTTTATCGCTGCCGATTCTGCGGTGCTCCAAACGGGCGGCCAACCCCCGCCTTTTTTGTTTTTTCCCGAGGTCTTTAAAAGGTTTTCTCATATTTTAATTCTCCCCTTTTAAGGCTGTTTTGTCAAAAAAACTCCCATGATAAATAATAAACCCCGGAACGAGTCCGCCTAGGCGGATTCTAATTCCGGGGTTTTGACAAGTAAAGGAGTCTACGCTCCAAGAGGCATCGGCGGCACCAGGGCTTTCAGGCCTTGGGGGATAATTTCGATTTTGTATTCTTTTTCAGCGGGCAAAACTTCGCCGTCTATCTCGCAAGGCAGAAGCTCATCGGAAGAAATCGTCAAAGAAGAAACTTGGGACATGGCGACTTCCGGAAGATTTACGTGCGTTCCTCTCAACAATCGGGTGATGTCTTTCAGAGCTTTCATCTGCCCCACGCGGTCAATACAGCAAACATCGAGCAAGCCATCCCGCAAATCGGCGCCTGGGGCAATCCGGAAAATAGCGCCGTAAGTCGGTCCGTTGGTGACAGCCACCAGCAACAATTCTTTCGGATCCCCGCCATTCACGCTTATCCTGAAAGCCCGCATTCCTTTGATGATTTCACCCAGGGCCGCCAATAAATAATGGCTCTCTTTGGGTAAAAATTGATACTTTCCCCTGAATCTCTGGGCGACCTGCGCTATCCAGGCGTCGAAGCCGAAGCTCGCCACGTTGAGGAAATACCTTTCTTCGTTTTTTAGAATAAGTCTCCCGAAGTCCAGTTTGATCGGCTGGCCGGTTTCGGCGACTTGCAGGGCCTGGATCGGACTTTTGGGAACTCCCAGGTTTTTGGCAAAATTATTGCCGGTGCCCGCTTGCATGAAACTTAAGGTCGGCAACTGCCCTAAAGGAACATTGCTTGCCATCATGCCGCTGAATACCAAATTGAACGTTCCATCTCCGCCAGCCACATGAATTTCTTCAAATCCCTCCCTGACCGCGCTTTTGCCCAGATTGAAGGCGGTATTCGGCCCTTCTGGAGCGGTAAAACGGATAACCGGCTTGACGGCCAGCTTCTCATACCGCTTCTCAATGATTCTCTGATAACCCGAACCCTTGCCGCCTCCCGACCAGCAGTTAATAATAGACAATCTTTCTATCAACATTTCAACTCCTTCCTTTCTTTTATCAAAATATTAAAGATCAAAAAACTTAAACCGTTTTATTGGCTTACCATTTTTAAAGCGTTTTGTCAAAACCAACTTTATCTTTTACTTGGAGGTATATTCTATTTTCAGCCTGTCTTCGATTACAGCTTGCGCGGCCGCGAGTTTCGCGATGGAAACCCTGTAGGGCGAACAGCTGACGTAGTCCATGCCGGCCCGGTGGCAGAATTTAACGCTTTCCGGATCGCCGCCATGCTCTCCGCAGATGCCCACTTTCAAATTCTTTTTAACGGATCGTCCCTTTTTAATGCCCAAAACGATCAACTGGCCGACGCCTTCCTGGTCCAGGGTCTGGAAAGGATCGGTTTTGAAGATTTTCTTCTCCAGATACACTTTGATGAATTTGCCGGCGTCATCCCGGGAAAATCCCATGCCCATCTGGGTCAGATCGTTCGTGCCGAACGAGAAGAACTCGGCTGGCCCGGCGATCTGGTCAGCGGTCATGGCCGCGCGCGGCACTTCAATCATCGTGCCTACCGTGTAATCAATTTTAACTTTGTAGTCTTTCATAACTTCGGCCGCTATCCTGTCGGCGATTTCTTTCTGGTGGCTGAATTCGTTCAGGCCTCCCACTAAAGGAATCATGATTTCAGGCACGATTTTAACCCTGCTTTCTTTGAATAGTTCGCAGGCAGCAGAAATAATGGCCCTGATCTGCATTTCCGTAATTTCCGGATAGGTAATCCCCAACCTGCAGCCTCGATGGCCCAGCATCGGATTCAGCTCATGCAACGCCTGCGACTTGGCCAAGATCTTTTCTGCAGGAATGCCTATTTTTTCCGAAAGCTTTTGAGCTTCCGCTTCGTTCTTGGGCAAGAATTCGTGCAAAGGCGGATCCAGCAATCTGATAGTGACGGCAAACCCCTTCATCTCGCTGAACAGCCCCTTGAAATCTTCTTTCTGGAAAGGCAGAAGCTTTTCCAGCGCTTGGCGCCTCGCCCCTTCGTCTTCAGACAGGATCATCTGCTGCATGATCGGCAAGCGCTTCTCGTCGAAGAACATGTGCTCGGTCCGGCAGAGGCCGATGCCTTCAGCTCCAAACTTCCTGGCGATCTTGGCGTCCCTCGGGATGTCGGCGTTGGCTCTTACGGCCAACTTCTTGGTTTTATCAACAATCGCCATCAAATAATTAAATTCCGAACTCAAAGCCGAATCAATGGTCGGCACCTCGCCCAAAATGACTCTCCCCGTGCTGCCGTCCAAAGTGATGAAATCCCCTTCTTTTACAGTAAGGCCGTTAACATAGAATTCGCCTTTGGCTTCGTCAATCCTAATCTCTTCGCAGCCGGCAATGCAGCACTTGCCCATGCCTCGGGCTACGACCGCCGCATGGCTCGTCATACCTCCCCGAGCCGTTAAGATGCCTTGAGCCGCATCCATGCCGTGAATATCGTCAGGGCAGGTCTCAGCGCGCACCAGAATCACCTTCTCGTCGGCTAGCTGTACCGCTTTGTCAGCGGTAAAAACCACCTTGCCCGAAGCGGCTCCCGGAGAAGCCGGCAATCCCTTGGTAATAACTTGAATTTTTGCCTTGGGATCAATGATCGGGTGCAGCAATTGATTGATCTGGTCCGGATCAACGCGCATTAAAGCCTCCTCCCTGGTAATCAAGACCTCTTTGACCATATCAACCGCAATCTTGACGGCCGCGGCCGCGGTCCGTTTTCCGGTTCGGGTCTGCAATAAAAACAGCTTGCCGTTCTCAATGGTGAATTCAAAATCCTGGACGTCTCGGTAGTGCTTTTCCAGGCGGCTGGTGGCTGAAAAAAGCTGCTGGAAGATTACAGGCATTTCTTTGGATAAATTGGCAATCGGCTGAGGCGTGCGGATTCCGGCCACAACATCTTCTCCCTGGGCATTGGTCAGATATTCGCCGTAGAATTTCTTCTCGCCGGTAGAGGGATTGCGCGTAAATCCGACGCCCGTGGCGCTGTCTTCCCCCATATTGCCGAAAACCATCGCCTGGACGTTAACGGCCGTGCCTAACGTCTCGGAAATCTTATTTAATTTGCGGTAAGTGACGGCTCGCGGATTGCCCCAGCTCTTGAATACGGCGTCGCGAGCCATAGTTAACTGTGAAAAAACGTCTTGAGGAATCTTGGAATTAGTTTTCTTTTTGATAAGCTCCTTATATTGAGCAATGATGTTTTTCAAATCGGCTTCGTTCAATTCCGTATCAAACTTAACGCCCAACGCTTCTTTCTTTTTGGTTAAAATATGTTCGAAATCTTCTTTGGCTACGCCCAAAACGATATTGCCGAACATCTGGATGAATCTTCGATAAGCGTCGTGGACGAATCTTGAATTTTTTGTTTTTTCAGCCAGCCCTAAAACGATTTCATCGTTTAATCCCAAATTTAAAATCGTATCCATCATGCCGGGCATGGAAAACTTGGAGCCGCTTCTGATTGAAAGCAACAACGGATTTTTGGCATCACCCAATTTTTTCCCGGTCTCTTTTTCCAGCTTCTGAACCATCTTTCCGAATTGGACATCAAACCCCTGGGGCAACTTGCACTGGTGCTGATAGAAATAATTGCAGACTTCGGTCGTGACGGTGAACCCGGGCGGGACCGGAATGCCGAGATTCGTCATTTCCGCCAAATTCGCTCCCTTGCCGCCCAGCAGATCCTTCATTTTCGCATTGCCGTCGGCCTTCTTGCCTCCGAAATAATAAATAAACTTTTTGTTTTGTTGAATCATAATACATATCTTACACGTTCAATATAACTTTGTAAAATAAAACCCCGCTGAGGTTCATTCTCAACGGGGCTGATTGAATATTTAGAGCTTTTCTATCCGCTTAAATTCTTCCTTTTCTTTCGGAGTCAGGGAAGTCAGCCAAAAAATGAAGGGCCGGCGAAGTTTTTCTATGGACCAGTTGTTGTCTTTGAAAAGCGACGCTTTTTCCACTTTGAAAAGAGACAGCATGGAAGCGGTCGCTTGCAGGTCTAAAGAGGCCAGTCTGTTGTGCTCCGATAAAAATTGCTGTTTCTTCGTCATACTTCCATCATACGCTTATCCTCCAAAAAAGCAACTAGAGTGCGGGAAGAGTTTTGGGTTTGTAGAGCTCCGGATCAATGGTCCGGGTAAAGCAGGTTCTTTCGGCTTCATGGTCCCAATTCTGCTGGAATGATCCGTAAGACATGGGCTCTGTATAAAAGGCTCTTGAGCCCTTATAAGCTACCTTGAAATCCTTGGTTGAGGTTTTAAAGGTGGCGCATAATTCGAAAGAAAGCGGACTCTGAACAGCATATTCATAAGAAGCGTATGAATCGGGATCCCTGGGGATTATAAACCCGGAGATACTATCTTCAAGGTTATTAAGGCTTGCGGGCAGGGCTTGCTTCTGAATCCAGTAATTCACGATCTGACTTTGCAAAACCTGAAGGTCGCTCACTCTCTGCTCATCAAAGCGCCTCGCTCTCTGTTCTGCCGGCGAACCGATAACAAAAAATCCGATGACAATGCTGGCCACGACCACGGCGGAAATAACCCAAGCGAATATCTTAGGGATTCTCGAAGTGCCGTTATCTTTTCTTTTCAGCTCCCAGATGTAATAGCCGAAGACCGCCAAAGCCACCAAAAGTACGGTCAGAATTTTCAGAAAGAATTGAATCGTCAATTCCCCGCTCATGAAATTGTAAACGAAGATGATCAGATTGACGATGACGGTTACGGACGAAACAAAAAGCGTAAGGTAAATCAGCCATTTCCTTAATTTGCCCTCCCGCTTCTCGGGATTGACCTTCAGGTCTTTAGATAATAGCCAGGAAGTAATGATGAAGATCGGCACGGCCACGACGAACATCGAAGTCGCAATCCTGACTCCGTTGGCTACGGCCGTATAATAAAAATTGAGCGGATCGGGAAAAAGAGCCGAGATGTACTGGATGTAAAGTATAATGAAACCGACGACGCTCAAGTAAAACGTCAGAATATTCAAGATATATAAAAAAACGTCTTTGGGCGTATTTTGTTTGGTGGTTGTGTTTTCCATAGGTTTATTCCATTTTCTCATCCCCGGCCTCCCTTGTCAAAGTAGAGGGGGTATAGTATGCTTTAATAAAGAACGAAGTTTGTTGTATAGTTTAAAAAAGGTCGCGTTAAATAATAATTTAAAAAAACAATGGCAAAGTCAAATTCCGCGTTCATGAAGCCGATGAAGATCAGCGATGATTTAGCTCCTGTCGTCGGCAAAGGCCCGATGCCAAGATCCGAAGTTGTCAAAAAACTTTGGGTTTACATCAAGAAGAACGGCCTTCAGGACAAGAAGAACAAGAGGAATATCAATGCCGATGCTAACCTGAAGAAGGTTTTCAACGGAAAAGGCGTTGTTTCCATGTTCGAAATGACGAAGCTTGTTTCCAAGCATCTTTCATAGTAGTCATTCGCGAATGACTAAAAACAAACGGCCCCGCTAAACGGGGCTTTTTGTTTTACGATAAAAAAGCAGATAACTTGCTTTATTCACCCTTCTTGGTAGAACTATTTAAAGCGGCCCTTTGACAAAATTTAATTGAAGGAGGGGAAAACATGGCAACAAAAATCTTCTGCACGCTAAAGCTCGGGGAAGGCGATCTGGATTTCGTCGTAGATACGATTTCTCCGGAAGCCAAGAATAAAAAAGAGATTAAAGAGGCGATCATCGAGGATCAAAACTTTAGGTCAAGCATCATCGGCAACGACGCCTTATTTGAACGCATCGTCAAAAATCGCCAAATAGTTATGGGTATTTCGCCCGGCCTGCTTTTTGAGATCCTCTTGAGGCGTTCTGCGAAAGAAATAAGAGAAAGCGTTTATACGGTTGAAAGAACTATTTCTCAAAGAATCCCGGTGTTTGACACTAAGGAAACCTTGGTATTTTTAGGGAAGGAGGGTGTATTTGATTACCTCGTCGCAATGCTCGTTTCCTTCGTTTCTCATCAGAAGAACACCGCAACCGATATTAATATCGAAAACCTACTCAAATTAAGTAATGAGGCTTCTAAGGAACAACGCTTTGCAATCCAAAAGAGAATCGCCGATGTCTGCTTGTTTATCTTGGGTGTCTGCCCGGAATACGTCATGTACGATTATTATTACCTTTTCTTTCATAAAAAGATCCCGATCAGCGGCGAACTGACAAGGACTATGGGAGATTACGAAATGCTCGGCCAAGAATTCTATCGATTGGCCGCGAAGCACGAAAGGGCCCAAATCGATGATTTAGACGAAGTCCTGAGGCTCTTCTCGCAAAAATTCTATTTTGCCAAAAAGCCCCTGAACTACATGTCGGAACACTTTATCATTCAAGCAAGGTAAGTAAAATTAAAAAGGAGAGCTTTTGCTCTCCTTTTTCCCTTTATTACTTAAGAACCTCGGCTAGTTGCGCTTCGGATTTTTCTTGGATGGTAATTTCGTATTCGTTTCCCCAAAAATTCTTATTGAGCCACGCGACAATTTCTGGCGGTGTCATGTTAGAAAACAGAAAGTGGTAGGCATCGTGACGCACGATGGGCACGATAACTGTTTTGCCATCAAGACGGCTTTGCGGGATGATGTGATGGTTGTTGGTATGTCGATTGAAATGGCCTTTCTCTTCCTTTTTCTTATACCTCCTTTATTTTATTAAAGAACCACTGTTAAACGCTAAATTTCTGCTTGATAAGTTCTCTTAAAATCACCTCCACGTTTTTCATACTTTCGTCATCGATAATAGAAACAGGTATTGCTTTAACTCTTATTTTCTTTAACTCGCCAAGTTTTTTCTTGAGTTCAACTTTATCAACAAGATCGCTTTTACATATAAAAACATATTCCTGCTTTTCCAGCAATTCTTTATTGTAAGCGCCCAGTTCCCGCCTAATAACATGGTAATCCTTCATGGGGTCTTGGGATTCCGAAGAAATAAGATGGAAAAGAGTTTTTGTCCGCTCAACGTGGCGCAAAAACTTAATGCCCAGACCCTTGCCTGCAGAGGCTCCCTCAATGAGCCCAGGAATATCGGCTAAAATCAACTCAAAATAAACGCCGAGATTCGGATTAAGCGTGGTGAAGGGATAATTAGCCACCCTGCTTTGAGCGTTAGTTAAAGTGTTTAATAAACTGGATTTGCCGACATTAGGCAGACCGATCAGCCCGACATCGGCAATGAGTTTGAGTTCCAGCCTTAATGCGCGCTCTTCGCCCGGCAAGCCCACGCCATACTGCATCGGGGTGGTGTTGGTCGAGGAACGGAAATTCAGATTGCCCTTGCCGCCCTTTCCGCCCATAGCCATAAGGATCCGCTCGCCAATATTGATGATTTCGACGCTTTTACCGGTGGCCAGGTCGGTCACAACCGTGCCGATCGGAACTTTCACTATCAGATCTTTGCCGCTTTTTCCGTCGTTAAACTGGGTTTTGCCGTTTTCGCCGTTTTGGGCTTCAATCTTTTTCTTGAAACGGAATTGGTTAAGAGCGTCGATATTTGATATACCCTCTAAAAAAATACTGCCTCCCCGGCCGCCGTTGGCTCCGGCCGGCCCCAGGTTCATCTTGGTCTTATTAAAAGCCACGGCTCCCCGTCCGCCGTGTCCCGCGATGATTTTAATTTTTACGTCGTCAATCAACATTTCTTATGTTATTTCCCGGCTTCGGGAATCTTAAGCCATTTATTGGCGGACATATGCCAGCTTGCGACATCGGCTTTCTGGATTTCATCCCACATTTCTTTGGCAGATTGAGTGTAAAGCTTCTCGTCCCTTACTTTCTGGCGGAACGTCTGCCACTTTTTCGACAACAGCGATCCCCTTTCTTCGAGCTCTTTTAATTCTATATCCACTTCCAGATTATCGGCATCTTTAACTATTTTCGCTTCGGGCGACTGCCTCTCCTTATATTCTTTGAAAGCGTTCTGATAGAAATCGGTTAAAGACGTTCCTTCAAACAAATCCTTGGCTGCCCGTTCGTCGTCGGCTTTGACATAAACTTTTTGAATATAACTTAAATCTGTAGTCCGGGTTTCTTCAACATCGTGGATTAAAGCCATTTTAATGATTTTTTCCTCGTTGGTGACTTTTTCTTTCCGAGCCAAAATTAAAGCGAGCCAAACAACCCTTAAGGTGTGCTCTAAAATATTTTCACAATCTACGCCAAGATGCTGCCTCCATCCTCTTTGCAGGTTGCGCAAAGAGCCTAATTCATAAAGAAATTCCAAGTCTCGGTTATTGGTCATATTACCGCATCTTAACAAAAAGCCGCCTTTTAATAAAGCGGGGCTTGACAAAAAAACGAATATACTGTAAGAAAAAGGGAGAAAAGGAATAAATCGCGGCTCATTTACAATGGCTACGGGAAACTAAATTTTTTCTAGTTTCCCGAAAAATCGCTTCAAAAAAGGAGGAAAGGCGATGAAAAAATGGATTTGGCTAGCGGTACTCTTAGTTCTAGCGATTAGCGGCGGGACCTTCGCCTACACCGCCCTTACCGGCACTACGACAATCACGGTGACCGGCGGCGGGACGGAATACGCAACCGTCACCCCTGTAGGCTATGCGTGGTCGGCAAGTCCGGTCGGCGGAGGGCAAATTGGCACGGTTTCAGCGGGCACCCTTTACACAATCGCGCGGGACAGCGACTACACCGGGGATGTGGTTTTTACCCTTTCTGTCACCAATACTGACGAACTCGTCAGTAAGTATGTCTATCTCAATATGGAGATAGAGGTGTGGGACGGAGCAGTCCCCTCAGCCGAGGTAACGACGGAGTGGCTGACCTTGGAAGAGGCAGTCACGGAATTAGTGGTCCCGGCTGCGAAAACCTCGCCATTCACGGTGAAAGTCACCGACGGGACGTACCGAACCGAACGGGGCGAGGATCCAACAACCTCGCCGACATTCCATATCAATGTAAGACAGAAGTAACGCGAAAGAGCTGGGAGTCTGAAGTTTTCAACTCCCAGCTCAACTATTTTTAGGAGAAAGGAGGTGACGAAATGAAACGAAAAATCTGGCTGATCCTAGCCGTGTTATCAATTGGCTTTCTGATGTTTTATTTGAGAACCTGGGCGCCTTGCATGGCCATTTCCGGAAAGAGCATGGAACCCGAACTTAGGGCCGGAGACCTTATTCTTATCGAGCAGATTTCTCCCCAGGAAGTGAAAAAAGGCGATGTCATCGTATTTGAAATTCCGACCTTAGTCAGGGAACACTACAACTATCCATTGGTGGTTGCTCACCGGGTGATTGAAATCCAACAAAGAGGCGGAGAAATTATCTATAAAACAAAGGGAGACAATACCGGCGAAGATCCCTTTATTGTCCGTACGGTGGACTTAAAAGGGAAAGTCGGAACAAAAATCTCTTATCTCGGCCTTCCCCTGCTTTTCCTGCAGAGCAATCAGGGTTTGATAAGCGTAGCTGTAATTTTTCTGCTCATTGGGCTGGGAACTTATAGCCCGGAAATCAGCCAGATAAAACGAAGGGTTCAAAAAGATGTATTTTCTCCGGTATTGCAAGAGCAACAGGAAACCAAGCAAGCCTTAAATGGATTTGCGTCGGCAATGACAGAGTATGCTCAGCATCTTGCTAGTCATACCAAAGCCGTCCAAGATTTAGCTAAAACAACCGGAATGTTATCCGAAGTTGTTGAAAAACTAGACAAAAGATTAGAAGAAGAAGAGGAATCAAATAAAAAAAGCGGGTAATCTTTAAACCATTTTGGTAAAGACTTACCCGCTTATTTTGTTTTCTAAAATCGCAGTATCTTTAGCCGGGAAAATAAAATTATTTCAACAATTTAAATATTTCTTTGGGCGAAGAAATAACTGAAACTAATTTAGGAATTCTTGAATCACTATTTCTTACATTTGGACGAAAATAAATAAACTTAACTCCCGTATTAACGCTCGTCTTATAATCACTGAAGGCGTCGCCTATATAACAAACTTGGGAACCGGCCAACCCCATTTTATTAATCGTTAAATTCAGAGCGTCGGGCGAAGGCTTAGCATGTTTATACATTTCTCTCCAAATAATATTATTTCCAATCACTTTTTTGAGCGGCCAAGAAAGGCTTAAAACTTCTGTGGCAAAAAATTTATGGGCAGAAGTGCAAATCCAAACCTTGTATCCTTTTTGGATTAAAGCGTTGATGGTTTCTATTGTTCCGGGAAAAAGCGACACCTTTTTTATATTCTCCCTTACATATTTTTGCTTTGCATCGATGAATTTTTTAAGCAAATACTTTTTTTCTTCAGGCAGCATCATTAAGGCCGCCTCCTCATCGGATATTCCGCTTTGATTTTTCAGCATTTCTTCGGTAATTGGCATACTAAATTTCTGTCCAGCAGCCAACCAAGCGTCCCGATGCAATTTTAACGTTGAAATGAGGGTACCGTCTAAATCATAAATTATACCCTTAATTATTTTAGAAAACCCCATTTTTTCTCCGCATTTTTTACACAAATGAACCTCAATCAAATTTCCCTTTTCTGTCAGCCAAATATGATAAGCCCTATACATATCTCTATTGCAACTATCGCATGTAAACATTTTATAAATTGGCCGTACCTTAGTATTCCATTTTTTAGGAAGCCTCATTAATTCGTCTTTTTTCTCTCCAGAAAGTTTAAATCTTGATCTATTAATTACTATTTTTGGTTTATTTATCTTAATTTTGTTTGATTTAAATTTTTCTTCGCAATCATTACAAAAATGAACGGGAGTTTTATACCCTCCTTCTGTAAGCCAATGATACCATGCCTTACGCATATATTTCTGACAATTGGCGCATCTAAATCCTCTGTATTCCGGGTTTGGATTTAGATTCCAAGTTTGGACAATTTGTAGTAAAATTCTTGGATTCATTTAGTTATTTTATCAAAAAATAGCCATTTCGGCTAGTTTCTGAAGCGTCTCGGTCGGCCACGATACTGCGCTCAAGCGTGCTGCGAGGCTTGGATTCGAACCAAGATAGACAGATTCAAAATCTGTTGTCCTACCATTAGACGACCCCGCAATGATTATTTAATATCTTTTTAAATTCATTACCGCCCTTTAATGATTTTAAATATCTTTCTCGATGAATCGCCTCCTTTCTGCTTTCGAATTTTTCTTGAAAGATTAAAACAAATGGCTTTCTATTTTTAGTTGATTCGACCAAGCCCTTATTATGCTTAATCAATCTTTCTTCCGTATTTTCTGTCTGTCCGATATAAAATCGTTCGTCTTTTAAGCTTTTAATAACATAAACGCTAAACATGATGTGTCCTATCCCGCCTCAGCGGGATCCCGCTATGGCGGGACCATTAGACGACCCGGCAATCTGCCTTATAATACCTCATTTCTCCCCTATTTTCAAGCCCTCGACCACGGCAAGCTCCATGGACAACTGCGGGATTGAAGAATACTTCATTTTGTTTTCCGCTTCCATGAAGAGTTTTAAAATATTTCTCAAATCGGCTTCTTCGAAAATAGCTACCTGCGCCTGAAGCTTTGCCGTCTCTTCTTGGGTCAGGCCAATGATAATCGGGTTTGAAGGCTCGACGCCGATCTTCAAGATCAAGCCTTGCCTTAAGTAATTAATAACGGCTTTGGCAAGTTCCTGGATGTCTTTGCCCTTTTCTAAAATTTCGTTCAAAAACTTAATAGCTTCCCCTCCCTTCTTTTGGCAAAGTAGATCGACAAAATCGCTGATAACTTTGACATCCACCATGCCCAAAAGCTCCTTTAAGTCTTCCGCCTTAATCACGCCGGTTCTGCCCAGTGTTCCCGAAAATGTCAAAGCCTGATCCAATAAACCCTCTGCATCCCTGACGGCTCCTCCAGAATTCAAAGCGATCAGCTCTAAAGCGTCTTTATCGATATGGACGCCTTCTTTTTTAGCTATCATCTCTAATCTTGAAATAATTTCGAGTAAGGTCAATTTCCGGAAATCGAATCTTTGACAGCGGGAAATAATCGTCGGAATCATTTTATGGATTTCCGTGGTAGCTAGAATAAAAACGGCATGCGCGGGCGGCTCCTCCAAAGTCTTCAGCAAAGCATTCGCCGCTTCTTTGGTCAGCTGGTGCGATTCATCAATGATGAAAATCTTATATTTCGATTTGACCGGCCGGAATTTAATACCGTCCCGCAGTTCCCTGATCTCATCAACGCCTCGGTTACTGGCTGCATCAATTTCAGTTAAATCAATACTTCTTCCTTCGTTGATTTCCAAACACGAAGAACATTTATTGCACGGCTCGAATTCTTTTTCTTTTCTTCCTTCGCAATTCAAAGACTTCGCCAAAAGGCGCGCAATCGTGGTTTTACCCGAACCTCGCGGCCCGCAAAACAAATATGCGTGAGAGGTAGTACCCGAAGACAAGGCGTTAGTCAAAGTCTGGACAACGTGCTCTTGCCCGGTGATTTCCGAAAATAATTTGGGCCGGTATTTGCGGTATAATACTAAATTTGACATAATAAAATTATGAAGCTTTATAACACTCTAACAGGAAAAAAAGAAACTTTCAAACCGAAGCGAGGCAAAAAAGTTAATCTTTTTGTCTGCGGACCGACGGTTTACGATTACTCTCATTTGGGACACGCGAGAACCTACATCGCTTTTGACGTTATCGCGAAGTACCTTAAAGAACAGGGCTATAAGGTTTTTTATCTGCAGAATATCACGGACATTGACGATAAAATCATCCAAAGAGCCGAAGAAAAAAACGTTGCCGCAGGAAAATTGGCCCAAGATTTCGAAAAAGCATACTTAGAGGACATGAAATCGTTGGGAATTAATAGCGTCACTAAATATGCAAGAGCGACCGACCACATCAAAGAAATTATCAAACAAATAAAAATCCTCGAAGAAAAAAGATTTGTTTACCAAATAGCCGATGGCATTTATTATAATATAAGCAAATTCAAAAACTACGGGAAACTCGCGAAAAGAACGGCGCTGCAAGCCGAAGATGGTGTCTCGCGTATTGATGAAAGCAAAGAGAAAAAAAACAAAGGCGATTTCTGTCTTTGGAAATTCTCAAAAAAGGGAGAGCCTAAGTGGCCGAGTCCCTGGGGAGAAGGCAGGCCCGGTTGGCACATTGAAGACACGGCGATTACTCAGAAGTTCTTCGGAACGCAATACGACATCCACGGCGGAGGGAAAGATTTAATTTTCCCCCACCACGAAGCGGAAATCGCCCAAATGGAAGGAATTTCCGGCAAAAGGCCCATGGTTAAATACTGGATCCATACCGGCTTTTTGACCGTTAACGGCAAGAAGATGTCAAAGTCCTTGGGCAACTTCATCACCATTCAAGATTTTTCAAAAAAATATTCAGCTAGAATCTTAAGGTTTATATTTGCAAAAAGCCATTACCGCTCCCCCGCTGATTATACGGAAAACTCGGTGGCTCAAGCTAAAAAAGAACTGGCTAAGATTGACGAATTTGTTAAAAAATTAAGAAGTTTCCGAAACCGAACGTCAGGTGTTAAATCGGTTTCGGAAATCAACAAATTTAAAAACAATTTTGAGCAGGCTATGGAAGACGATTTTAACACTCCTAAAGCCATCGCCGTCATTTTTGACCTGATGAAAACTCGGGGGGCAAATGCCACTGATATTCTGAAGTTCTTCAAAAAAATTGATCGGGTTCTCGGTTTTATTTTCTGGCCGACTCCTGTAGAAAAAACGCCGCAGGAAATCATCGACCTTGCGGAAGAAAGAGAAAAACAAAGAAAAGAAAATAACTGGCAAGAAGCGGACCAAATTAGAAATAAAATCAAAAACCTCGGCTGGCAAATCGAAGACACCAAAAACGGCCCGAAATTAAAGAGATTGTAGAGATATTCGGCGCAATTTCTTTTTTTGAGAGTGTTGTTTTTTTATCTGAAGGCGCTTTTGTTTAACGCCCCTCGGAATCCCGGTAGGGATTCTTTTTTTCTTACGCTGACGAAGCTTAGCGAGTTTTTTAGCTAAAATCTCAAATGCTATTTTTTTGTTTTGGGACTGTAATCTTTGATCGTCAACCCGAATAATAATACCTGACGGCAAATGATGAAGAATTACCGCCGTTTTCTTCTTATCCCGCCTTTGCCCGCCCGGCCGAGATGAGGTGGAATAACTGATTTCGATATCTTTATTCATTGACTGATTTTAGCACAATGTGCTAATTTGAAGTATATGGCAGAAAATTTGCCCGATAAAATCCCGCCACAAAGCATCGAAGCGGAACAGTCGCTCTTAGGTTCTTTAATGCTTGATAAAGATGCAATCATTAAGGTGGTCGATTTTTTACAGGCCCGAGATTTCTATAAAGGAATCCATAGCGAAATCTACACAGCCATGACCGATATTTTCGGCCGGGGCGAGCCGGTGGACGTGCTTTCTGTTTCCACCCGCCTTAAAGAAAAAGACAAGCTTGATGAAATCGGCGGCAACGCCTATCTGACCGAATTAATCAACTCAATACCTACAGCCACGCACGTTTTGAACTATGCTAAAATCGTCCAAAAAAAGAGAATCTTGAGGGACATGATTGCGGCAAGCCATGAAATCGGGCTCATGGGGTATGCTGAAGATGAGGATGTGGAAGAACTTTTGGACCAAGCCGAAAAAAAGATTTTCAGCATTGCCCAAAAATCGCTTTCCCAAGCTTTTGTCCCTGTAGAAGCCGCCCTAGAAGAGGCTTTCGAAAGGATAGACAGACTGTCTAAACACGGTGGAGAAATGCGGGGATTGCCGACCGGCTTTACAGACCTAGATAATATCTTGGCTGGTTTGCAAAAATCAGACTTCATTATTTTGGCCTCCCGGCCCTCTATGGGCAAATCGGCTTTAGCTGTAGATATCGCCCGAAGCGTCGCCAGCCGCACGAAACTCCCGGTCGGCATTTTCAGTTTGGAAATGTCTAAAGACCAAATCGTCGACAGGATGATTGCCGCCCAGGCCGGAGTTGATTTGTGGAAACTGAGAACAGGGCGGCTATCCAATGAGGGACCCGACAACGATTTTACCAAAATCCAACAGGCACTCGGAGTTTTGGCCGAAACGCCCGTTTATATCGACGACGCAGCGAGCACCAATATCCTACAAATGAGAGCGCTCGCGAGGAGACTACAAGCAGCTAAAGGGCTTGGCTTGATTATCGTTGACTATCTGCAATTAATGGAATCCAGAAATATTCAAGCGAACGCCGTCCAGCAAGTAACTGAAATTTCCAGGTCCTTGAAAGGCCTGGCCAGAGAATTAAATATCCCGGTCTTGGCGCTTTCCCAATTATCAAGATCAGTGGAGTTCCGCTCCCCGCCACGGCCCAGGCTCTCCGATTTAAGAGAAAGCGGATCCCTGGAACAAGATGCGGACGTCGTTCTGTTTATTTACCGGGAAAAACCTATGGGCGAAACCGTGCCTTCGAATATCGCTGAAATCATCATTGCTAAACACCGCAACGGACCGGTAGGCGCCGTGAAGCTATTTTTCGACTCGGAGAGAGTCACCTATCGCAATCTCGAAAAAGATTTCCAGGAATAACCATGTATTCCCCCGCCATCCAAAAACTCATAACTTTGTTTTCTAAGTTCCCTACCGTGGGGCCTCGAACAGCCGCCCGTTTTGTTTTTTATTTATTAAAAGCCTCCGATGCGGAGATCAAGGAAATTACCGGATCGATTGCTGCTTTAAAAAGCGAGGTTAAACAGTGCTCGTTTTGTTTTAATCCTTTTGAGGGCGAAGGAAGTTTATGCGAAATCTGCAAGAATCCCCGCCGAGATCAAACCATGCTCTGTGTGGTGGAAAAAGAAACCGACTTAGTCCCTATTGAAAAAACTAAAAAATACCCGGGCAGGTATTTCATCTTGGGTGGCGCGCTTTCGCGGTTCAACCGCGAAGACTTAAAAGACTTGCGCACCGAAGAACTTTTGGCTAGAGCCGGCCGACAAGAAATCCAAGAAACCATTATTGCCACCAACTCCACCACCGAAGGAGAAAGCACCGCTTTATATCTTGAAAGAATTTTAAAACCTTTGGGTAAAAAAGTAACCAGGCTCGGCCGCGGACTGCCGCTGGGCGGAGAACTGGAATACGCCGACGAGGAAACACTGGGTTCGGCCCTCGAAGGAAGAAAGTAGCACCCTTGTTCAACACCGAGTGTTGAACATTAGGATAGAAAAATTGTACTTCAGTAAACTAAAAAAGCCAGAAAAAAATCTGGCCCCGTTATGCAAAAACCGCATAACTTACAGCTGTTAGGCGCTGCCCCTTTACTTTGACTTACGAGGATATTTCTTTTGATGTTCCGCCATTTCCTCATCGGTCCAGCAGTCTGCATGCATACTGATATCAATAATATCGGTATTTTGCAGAACGTCCTCGGGATAACCAGCTTCTGCGAGCTTTGCCAATCCAGTTTTTAAAGTCACTGGGTCAACATACTCTTCGTCTGTGGTGTAATAACGACTGCCCACAGACCTCTGCTCATCCTTAGATAAAGTTTGCCAAACCGCTTTGAACTTCCGTCCCCTTTCTTTGTCCTTTAGAGAAAGGGGTTTAGACCAATCCGACATTTCAAAGACCTCCTTTATTTTATTTATTTTCCCCATAGCATTGATCTTCCCTTGAAAATCAATCTTGTGGAGAGGAGAGCCAAACATCTTTTAAAAAGACTGTCTGGCTCTCTCTTAGAATGAACTACGATTTAATTTTTGGGGTGGGAAGAAGGGAGGAGAGACTTTCTCGTGTTCTGCCTTTATCTTTGCTTTTAACAAAGGAAGCACATTTACCATTTTAGGAGCGCTATGCGCTCAACCTTTCCTTCTTCCCCGATTCCTCTTCTAGCTCAGAGCTTTTTCAGTAAGAGTCATAATGCCATCTTTGACGAACTCCTTGAGTTCCTCTATGGGAATGCCCGTCCGACTGGATATATTGCCCAGATCTCTTTTCATTCCAGTAAAACGAATGCCTTGTTGCATTTTCTGATCCATAAGAAGATCTAAAGCAATTTCGCCCTTTCGCTCTTTTGTCATCGCCATCTTTTTCACCTCCTTTAGAAGAATAAATTAGGAACGTACTTCATTCCTTTTCTTCTACCCAAATTATAGCATATCTATCAGATTTGTCAAGTTTTTATCGTGGTCCAATACCTTGTAACCACCTCTACCTGTTCGACACCGAGTGTTGAACATGATAAAATATCTTAAACATGCGGAAAACAAAAATTATTCCTGGCGAATATTATCATATTTATAATAGAGGCAATAATAAACAGCCAATTTTCCTTGATGAAAAAGACTGGTCCAGATTTTTATTTCTTATAATTTATTTTCAATCCCCCATCACTTTTTATAATATTGGTAGACAAGTAGCCTATTTTGTTAAACACCGAGTGTTGGACATACCTATGACGGAAAAGATGCTAAACGATCGAGGCGTGGAATTGATTAGCTTTACATTAATGCCAAACCATTTCCACTTATTAGTTCACGAATTAAAACAAAATGGTTCCTCTAATTATATGCAAAGGGTTTTAAATTCTTATACAAAATACTTTAACACCAAATACAAAAAATCCGGCCACCTTTTTCAAGGACCATTCCAGTACGTTCATATTAAAGACGATAATCAACTACTTTATCTTTCCGCTTATATTCATCGCAACCCAAGAGAGATTAACGCATGGATTAATAAAGAAGATATTTTCCCCTGGTCGAGCTACCAAGATTATATAAATAAAAACCGCTGGGGCGAACTTTTAAAGACCGGTATTATTATCGAACAGTTCCCTGACGTAGAAAAATATAGATCATTTGTGGAAACAAGCGGAGCCAAAGAATTGCCCAAATCAATCGATGAGAAACTATTATTAGATAACTGTTGAACACTAGGTGTTTAACATAGTTGTTCGACACTCGGTGTTGAACATCTATTCGATTTTGGTAATTTCCACTTGGGTGAAAAGCTGCCGGTGCCCCTGCTTTTTATGATAGCGCTTCTTGGCTTTGTATTTGCCGATAATCACTTTCTTGCCTCTGCCCTGCTTTAAGATCTTAGCGAAAACTTTGGCTCCGCTCACGAAAGGCGCGCCGATTTCCACCTTATCGTTTTTCTCCAATAACAAAACTTCGTTAAAAGCGACTTCGTCGCCTTCTTTCTTTTCTAACTTCTCGATTTTGATTCGATTGCCCGGCGCTACCAAGTATTGCTTGCCGCCGGTTTTGATGACAGCCAACATAGTTTTATTTTTCTCTAGGTTCTTTTAATTGTTTATACTCCCCTATTTGTACCAGTTTTTCCACCTTTTCGTCAAGTAGTCCGAGCCTTTTTTCGGAATCGCCGTAAGCCGAAGAGGCGTTTCTCAAATGGCTGCCGAGCTTCCGGAAATCGTCCATGAGCTTCTCTGAATCCTGGTGCACCTTGGCTAATTTCTTTAAAATCTCCTGGGTCTGTTTGGAAACCTGCGTGTCGCGGAACCAGTGCTCGATTGTTCTCAACGTCAGATAAAGAGTGTTGGGCGAGGTGAGAATGATCTTTTTCGACCAGGCAAACGCCGCCACGTCCACCTCCTTGCCGATGTTGCTCACAATCTCATAGTAAATGGCTTCGGCCGGAATGTAGATTAAAGCGAACTCCGTGGTTTGTTCAGCCGGCAGAATGTATTTGGTGGAAATCTCGTTAATCCTGTTTTTGACGTCCTCCAAAAAACTCTTCTTGAAAAAAGCTTTTTCGGTTTCATTCGCGGCTTTCACCATCTTGTCGAAGTTTTCCGAAGGAAACTTAGAGTCAATGGGCAGAACAAGATCATTGGGCAGTTTTAAAACAGCATCAACCTGCTCGCCCGAAGAAAAAAGATACTGGATGCGGTAAAGCTCTTTGGGGAAATGCTGGGATAGAATATGCTCCAAAGAAGCCTCGCCCCATTGGCCTCGGAGTTTTGGCGACTTGAAAATTTCCTGAAAAGTGGAAACGTCTTTGACGGTAGCCTGCACCTGTTTTAAATCTTCCCTGATTTGAGTCGCTTCTTGGGTAAAAGAGCGCATCTGGTCGTTCATGGCTTGGGAAGTACCGTCAACACTACCCCTAATTTCTTTCAACTGGCCAATCATCAGGTCGGTCAAACGCCTTTCCAAATCCCTGATGGCATCGGTCTGGCGAATGTCAGTTTTTGATTTCCTGAAATAAAAAATAACAACAACCGCGACAAGAGCGGCTAAAAAAGCGATTAAAATTAGTATTAAACTGTTCATCTGGTTAAGATCTCGACTATTAAAAACGCTATGTATATGCCGATTAAAACAATGCCCTCTTTTCGGGTTATCTTCTGGCCGGTTTTTATAAGAATGAAGAACGACAAGACGGCGATAATGAGAAAAATCCTGGCGATAATAAAAGGCGAGAAATCGACAATCTTAATCGGCGCAATCAAAGATACTATTCCTAAAACGAAAGTGGAGGTAATAGCGACGTTACCCATCAAGTTGCCTAAAATCATCCAATCATGGCCCTTTCTTGCGGCATGAAGACTGAAAAAAGTTTCGGGCGAACAAGTTCCAATGGCTACGACGAAAATGCCGATCAAACCCAGAGGCAAATCAAACGTTTCATATAAAAAATTGGCTGATTGGACTACTCCCTGGCCTCCGATAAAAAGCAAGGCCAATCCGGTTAAAATAACGAATGCGTCTCTGGCGATTTCCCTTGAGGTGAATTTTTGCGGACAATTTTCGTAAACTTTTGTAAATCTGTCTTTCTTGGAAAAAAGCCAAACGGTATAAATAGCAAAGCCTACCAAAAGAACGACCCCGTCCAGCCTAGATAGAATGCCGTCGAAAATCAAAAAAAGCGGCAGAAGCGCGATAATCATTATAAAGACAGAACTCCCCTGAACCGTCCGGCTGTTGGAAGAAAGTCCGCCTCTTGAGATTAAAGCGGCTAACCCCACAACAATAGAAAGATCAAAGATATTAGCGCCCACCACGTCGCCAAAGGAAAGTTCGGGTATCTTATGCAGGGCCGAAACAATGCCGATGATCAAATTTGGGATGGTAGCGCCGATGCCCATTACAAAAAAAGCCAACACAAACTCTTTTAATTTCAAACAAATGCCGATTCGCGCTAAAGCGTCAATCAGCCATTTTCCGGCAAAAGCCAGTAATATAAAAGAACCGATTAGAATAGTGAAATGTAAAATCATATTCCTTTATTGTAACAAAAAAGGCGACTTTTGTTAAAGCCGCCTTTTCGGTTTTGGAATGATGACTTTAGTTAGGGCCCCTTCTCTTTGATACGTTGTGCGAGAGCAGCTAGCTGCCCCCGCGTTTTTGCCCGAAGGACAAGAAAATTGAGAGATGTGAGCTCTTCCTGGTTGAAACCATGAAGGCGCCCTTTATCCTCGTTTTTCCTAATTTGGAGAAAAAACTGGTCCTTCGCCCTCTGGTCCACCGCTTGGTGAAAACTAATGACAACCGCAATATAATCAAGAACAAAGAGATACCGAGCGTTGAGCTCGCTGCCGTTAAGAGCCTCTTTCATCAGCCTTTCCATCCTCTCAATTATCCTTAACCGGATATTGGGAGGAGGGTTAAGGTTTTGCGAGGAAAAAGGCCTTAATGCTTTCCGCATTGTTTTTTTCATCGTGCACCTCCATTGGCCCATTTTAGGTCATCATTCCTATTGCTAAAGAGCTATAACCTAATTTATCATATATCTTAACCTTGTCAAATATGCGGCCCCAACCGGAGTTGAACCGGTGTTTTTAGGTTGAGAACCTAACGTCCTGGGCCGCTAGACGATGGGGCCATACGATGATTTATCAAATTTTTCTGATTTCGTCAACGATTTTAACCATCTGGAGCTCCTTCGATCCGTCGATCAAAATCAAATCTCCTTGCTTCATCTCCTTCTGCAAAGCTAATCCTGTTTCCGGAGCTTCATCAAAAGAGAAAATTTTATCCGGAGCAAAACCTGCTTTCTTTGCTCCTTCCGCATAAAATTTGGCGCGCAGCCCTACTGTAAAAAGTAAATCAGTGGAAGTTTTTACCATCGCACCGATAGTTTCGTGGGTTTCGGGCACATATTGTCCGCTTCCGATAATATCTCCCAAAACAGCAATCTTCCGGCCGCTAGTTTCTATTTTTTTAAAAACATCCAGGGCAGCTTGCATTGATAAAGGCGAAGCGGATTCGGAATCGTCTAAAATCAACGTATTTTTAATGCCTTCAACCAGCTTCATTCTTCTTGGAATACCTTCATAAAATTTCAGGGCCGCGGAAATTTCCACCAAATTCAGCCCTAAAATCTCGCCCACGCCAACCGCTGACAGTGCGGCGTAAATGTGCTCTTTGCCAAAAAGATTTTTCAGCCAAACGGGCACGATATTTTTTTCGTAATTTATCTTGAAGTTCGTGCCAAAGTCCGGCGATTGAGTTATTAAAACATCGGTTGCCTGGATATCGGCTCTCATTCCAAAACCGAAAGCCAGAGAATTGACGTTTGTTTGATTTTTAATATCCCTGATTATTTCATCATCAAAATTAAAAATCAAACGGGCTTGAGCCGGCAAATTTTTAACCAATTCTTCGATAAAAACGGCGTCTGACTTTTTCCCAGCGAAAAATTCTTTATCAACCTCATATTCGCCCAGGTGAGTGGCTACAAAAATGACTGATCGCGAATTTTTTAACAAAAATTTCGCCTCATTAAAATGCGCCGCATCAACTTGATAAATCAAAACATCCTTGTTTAATTGGCCAATAGCCCGAGCTGCGGTTTCTTTACCTCTGCCTGCAATCAAAACAACCTTCGGTCTTGTTAATAAAAATTTGATTTTATTGAACATGCTATTCATTGTGGTCAGGGGGTATTTGATAATAATCGATAATATATTTGGCTAGGGTCTGAAAAATAGGTACGGCTGAATACTCGGCTGTCTTGGTCGCGGGATTGTTTAATTTGACCAGAATCAGGAATTGTGGGTCAAAAGCCGGAGTAAACCCGATGAAACTCTGCCACGTTTTATCCGAATACCCTCTTTGATTAATGCCCAAGGCTGAATAAGAAACCTGGGCAGTGCCGGTTTTACCCGCGACATAATATCCAGGGACTTTAGCGGCTTTAGTGTAAGCTGCCTCAACTACGCTCACCAGCATCGCCGTCACCTTGGAAGCGGTCTGCGGAGAGATTACGTTATTATTACTTATTTTGGAATCCTGTTCAACTAGATAGGGCTCGATTAATTTTCCGCCGTTAGCAATAACAGAAAAAGCCCGGACAAGCTGGATCGGCGTCATTTCAATGCCTTGGCCGAAACTCGCGGTAGCATAATTGATTTCGTAACCCTTTTTAAATTCGGTATTTTTGGATGAAATTTCTCCCGAAATATCAATTCCGGTTTTTTCAAAAATGCCGAAATTGGTGATGTATTCCAAAAACTTTTTGTGGCCCAACTGGCTTTCGGCAAAAACCGCTCCGGTATTGATGGATTTCTCCAAAACTTGAGTCATCGTAATATCGCCGGGATAAATTCGTTGGTCGTAGTTATAAATCGGCCAACCGCCGATTTCTAAAACTCCGGGATCTTGGTAGGTTGTTTCTGGTGCAATTTTACCCTGATCTATCGCCGACGCCATCGTAATCGGTTTAAAAACAGAACCGGGCTCAAAGATTTTCTGGGTGGCGTCCGATTGGAAAACGCTGAAATCTTTTTCTTTCGAATATTCAGAAGGATTAAAACTCGGCAAATCGGCCAAGGCCAATAATTTACCGGTATTGGGATCGATAACAATAATCGTGCCGCCTTCAATGTTTAAAGTTTTTTCGGCGTTTCTTAAAAGCTTTTCGGCGAAATACTGGATATTGTAATCTATCGTCAAATTGAGATCAGCTCCTTTGTTGTCGGAACTGCTCAACCCGGGGAAAAAATAACCCAAAGGTCCCTTAATGCCTTCCCAAAATTCTTCCTTGCCATGCAAAACATCATTAAAGAACTCCTCCGCGCCGTATTGGCCTTCGCCGGCCTCGTTTACAAAACCGAGAATATGGCTTGCAAAATCGCCATAAGGATATTCCCTAAACGTTTCTTTTTTAAAATGAACTCCGGTGAGTTCAAGCGTCTCGATTGGGGTGACCTCCTCGTCGGTCATTTTGTCGCGAACGAGTTCGTAAAGATTGTCCTTTTGGAGCTTAGAGATAAGATAATCCTTGTCTATGTCTAATTTTTCGCTTAAGGCTTGGGCTACCTTTTCTTTTTCGTCTGCGGGCACTTCGTTTGGGGAAAGGTATAAAAAAGAATACTCCCGGTTAGTCGCTACGGGCAAATCGTGATTGGTTAAAAAAATTTCTCCCCGATCGCCGATGACATCCTGAAATAATTTCTGCTGGCCTCTGGCCAAAGCGGCGTAATAATCGTGTTTCACCACCTGCAAAAAAAATAAACGAAAAGTTATGGCCGCTGAAAATATAAAAATTAACGTCAAGACAAAATTAATTCTCCAATTTTTCATAATCAATTACTTAGCTACCACCGCGCCTTCCAGCATCTGGATGTAATTAATCTTACCCACTTTTTCGTAGCCCTTGGCGACCAATGCCTCTTCGAGACCGGATAAAGAACTTACGTTGGAGAAATTAAGCTGCAGATTTTTGGATTCTTTATCCATATAGGCAATTTGCTCTTCATAATTAGCAACGGTAAAACTTGCCTGAGTGACGGAGCTTATCTGAAAAACATATAAGCCGATCAAAGAAATAATCAAAGAGAAGCCCGCAAGACAAAAAGCCCTAAAACTAAGTTTCCACTTAAAGATAAGGGGACGGATAAGCGAAGGATTGAGCATTAACGCGTAATTCATATTTTTGTGGCCGCTCTTAATTTGGCTGACCTTGATCTCGGATTAATGATTATTTCTTGACGAGTCGGAACGACCGGCTTTTTCGTCAAAAGATTGATATTTAAATTATTTTTAAAAAAGTTTTTAACGATTCTGTCCTCCAGCGAGTGAAAGGAAATGACGACCAGCCTCCCTCCGGGCTCCAAAATCTGCAAAGCTTGAGGCAAAACCTTTCCGATATTATTCAGCTCATCATTGACGGCAATTCTTAAGGCTTGAAAGGTCTTGGTGGCAAAATGGATACGCTGATTAAAATATCCTCGAGGAACGGCTTTTCTGATTGCTTCGACCAAATGATTGGTGGTTTGAACGGGCTTTAGTTTTCTTTCCTTAATAATCTGTTCGGCAATGTTTTTTGCGAATTTCTCCTCGCCATATTCCTGAAGAATTCTTTCGATTTCGAATTTGGACCAAAAATTCACGATTTTTTCCGCGGTCAGCTGATTCTGCGCGTTATATCTCATATCTAAAGGTTCTTTCTTTTGGAATGAAAATCCCCTGCCCGATTCCTCCAAATGCCAACTGGAATACCCTAAATCAATCAATACTCCTTTTATTTTGGCAAATTTCTGCTCCTTTACGATTTCGGCTAAATTCGCGAAATTATCGCAAACAAGAATCTGATTTGGGTTTTTCTTAGCTCCGCCAATCGCTTCCTGCGTCCAGTCAATTCCCAAAACTTTACCCCTTGGCGCTATCTTTTGTAAAATTTCTAAACTGTGTCCTCCCCCGCCGAACGTCGCATCAATAAAATTCTCATTGGGCTTGGGATCCAGATACTGCACGACCTCTTTTTGAAGAACCGGTATATGCATGTCAGATACCTAATTCTTTAAGGCGTTCGGCGATGTCGCCCGCCACTGTTTCGGTTTTCTTGCGGTGCTCTTCCCACTTGTCGGCGTCCCAAATCTCAATCCGGTTAGAAAGACCCAAAATAGCCACATTCTTTTTTAGGCCAGCGTAATTTTTTAAATAATCGGGAATTAATATTCTGCCCAGTTTATCAAGCTCGGTATCGGTCGCTCCGGAAAGCATAATTCTTACATAGTTCCTTGCATCGGATTGGCCAGTAGGCAAAGCTTCAAATTTTTTCGCTTGTTTGTCCCACTCCGGTAAAGTATAAACGACCAAACAATTTTCCAGCCCTTTAGTGATAATCGCTTGTTCACCTAAATCTTTCCGAAATTTGGCCGGAATGGCTAATCTTTTTTTCGTATCAATAGTGTGTTGGTATTCGCCGATAAGCATAGGAGTTATCCCCAGTTTAGCCTATTTATCCCCATCTTTATCCACAATTATCCACTACACATCTATTATCGCCCACTCAAGCATCTACGTCAACCACCCGAAAACACGAAAAAAGCCCTATAAGAGGGCTTTTTGTGCACAGTTTATCCACAGATAACCTTATAAACGCCTAATCAAATGAAAATCTTGAGAATCGATCTCTACGCTATCTCCCCTTTTAAGGGTGTCAGAAAGCAATGCTTCCGCTAAAACATTTTCCACCTTATCTTGAATCACCCGCTTCATTTGGCGCGCGCCAAAAGTGGGGCTGTAGCTTAACTCGACAATCTTTTCTTTTAAAGGTTTAGTGACGATGAAATCGATGCCTTTTTCTTTGAGGTGATTTTTTAAAGACTTCAGCATAAGCTCGGCAATATCCAAAAGGTTCTCCTGGCTTAAGGGTTTGAAAACGACGACTGCGTCAAAACGGTTGATAAACTCGGGGCGGAAAACGCCTTTTTCGAAAATATAATCCAAAAGTTTTTGTTTGACACCCGCCCACTCGCCCGGCGTTTTCAAAGCGTCCAGAATCACCTGATAAGCCGCATTGCTTGTTGAGATGATAATGGAATTCTTGAAATCAACTTTTTTCCCCTGGCCATCGGTTAAAAATCCTTCATCCAAAACCTGCAAAAATAAATTTAAAATATTGGGATGGGCTTTTTCGATTTCGTCCAAAAGGATTAAAGAGAATGGATTTTCAATGACGGGGGTTGTGAGCATTCCCTCTTCGCCGATGCCGCCAATAAGTCTCGGTATGTCTTTCGTGTCTTGGAACTCGGACATATCCAATCTGATCATTCTGGATTCGGAACCGAAATAAATTTGGGCTAAGGCTTTTGACGTTTCGGTTTTGCCCACGCCCGTAGGCCCCAAAAAGAGAAACGTGCCCATCGGGCCTTTTCTGGCTGACACTTCGGCCCGGGCCCTTCTTAAAGCGGTCGAAACTTCTCTCACCGCCTCTTCTTGATTAACGATTCTTTGATGGATTAAATTTTCCAAATCGAGAAGAATGCTTTTTTCTTTCATTTCCATTTCGCCCAGAGGCACCTGGACCTTTTCGGTAATGACGGCGGCGATATGAGAGGGCAGAAGAATTCTTGCTTTGGCTTTAGTTTTGGCATAAATCATGGCTTCGTCAAAAAGGTCCAAGGCTTTTTTAGGAAAAGGCAAAGAGGTAAGATAGCGCCTGCTTAAAGAAATTATTTCTCTCAAAGCCGGGTAGCTGACGAAAATTTTGTATTTATGCTCTAAAAACGGGGTTAAATTCTCCAGAGCCATTAATGTTTCTCTTTCGGAAATTTCTACAACCTCGACTTTCTCAAAAAGATTTAAAACCGAGGGGTTTTGTTCAATATTTTTATGCAGCCCCGCAAAACTGCAAATCGCCACGATTTGAAATTCCGGCAAGTTTAAATAGGGTGAAATGACTCCGGCAATATCCGCGGCACCCGGCCCGGGTTTTACCCCGATGAAATTATGAAATTCGTTGATCACTAAAATGACGTTGCCGGCCGAAATCACTTCCTGAAAAATTTTATCTAAGACTGCCTCCAATTCATCGACGGTTTCGGTTTCGGCCATTAATCCGGACATATTCAGCTCCACTACCCTTTTATAATTAACGTCGGGCAGGCTTTGGCCTAAAACCGTTCTTCTGACCAAGCCCTGAATCACGCCCTTTCTGCCGACTCCCGGCTCACCCACCAGCAAAACGTTGTTGTATTCGCGACGGGCCAAAATCCGCTCTGTTTGCTCAATTTCCTTCTGGTGCCCGATAATTTCCGGAAACCCTTCTTTTTCGGCGATTTCCGTCCAATCAGTAGAATATCTATCAAGAGTCAAAGTATAGCCGGCCGTCCATTCTTTAGCTAAAGTCCCGCGCCGCATCAAATTATGATATTTCCACCACCTCTTTCCTTCTTTAATTCTGGCTTTGACAGATTCCAGCCACCAGCTCAAATTTTCAATATCGGCGTTTTTTAAATTGGCGTTAGACAAAATTCTTTGAAAAACCGGATCATAAATCGCCAAAGCGCTCAAAATATCTCCAACAACAACATATTTATGATTTCTTCTTTGGGCTATCTTTAAAGATTCCCAAATAGTATCTTGATAATCTTGGGTGTAACCCAAACCGTTTTGAGCCGTTGCTTCGTATTCTCTAACCTTAATCCTCAAAAGAGCTTTAATCTCTTTAAGATCTAAAAGGTCGCGAGAAAAGATAAATTCAAGCCCCTGCGTTTTTTCGAGCAGAAAGGAGAACAAGGCCGTGGAATTGGTCGGGGGAAGTTTTGAAGAATCAGCAAACCTGTCCGAAGCATCTACGGCTTTGGCCGTCTCAAAATCTAAAAACTCGGCCAGATTCGCTCCTCTCACCCCGTCCAAAGCGTCGCTTATCGTTAAAGCCAGCGCCGGTTTTTTGAGTTTGAGTTCAAAAAAAGATGACCCTAACCCGAATCCGATCGAGCAAGTCGAAAAAATGAGAAAAAATCCCAGCAAGGTCGAATTAGAGCTGTCAGAAAAATTACCGCCCAAAAAACCGTATAAAAACAATAAAAAATCAAAAATGAGCAGAGAGAGAAATATTTTATGCAAGACCTTCGCCATGCCAAAAACCCGCAACTTGTACCATTTGACGGCTTGATAAATCTGGGCTTCTTTTAAACTAAAGGAGAATTTTCCATCCATAAATAAAACCGAAAAATATGAAAAAAGGTAAAACCAGCCAAGCTAAAAGAACGATTGCGCCGGCAAAAAACACCAAAATCTCCGCAACCAATCCCATGATAATCAGAACTGTTCTCATAATGGCGCCGATAACACGGGAGGTCATGTTAAACGTAAATACTTCGAAGTATTTGCCGAAACTGAAACCCTTGCCGTAAGAAGATCTATAACGCCGCCAGGGCGAAAACCAAGTCTTTAAAAGCAAAGGCACCGACCAATGGTTCAAATTAAACTTAAGGCAATTCCGCCAAGCACGAAGAATGCCCTGGGGGGTATCAAAAAAATGCCATACCAAATATTTGATGAAAATATTCCGGCTCATCAATTATATTGTAGCATATAAAATAAGGTGGGCGCATCTGGACTCAAACCAGAAACCTTAAGAACCGCGGAGGTCGGGTCTCCGCGAACTTTTTATTCTAGAAATAAGTCGGGCGATTCTTTAATCTTCCCCCTATATTTAATCCAATCTTCAATAAATTCTTGGCAACCCCTCTCACCACCCATAGTTTCTAAAATAAAATCCCTATCAGTTACAGATGGGAAATTCGGTTTTCCTAAATAGTCAGAGCAACTTGACCATTTATAGTTTTCAACGAATTTAATAGATTCTACCGAGTTATTAATACCATTTTCTTTCCACTTCGGTTCTATCAAAGAAATAGGGTTAGCATGAATATAGGCGAAAACAACTCTTAACTGCTCGTCGGTTTTGATTGGAACCGCTAAAAACCTGTTTTGAAAAACATAACCCTTACGACTATGCTTTAAATTAAAATACCTCGCGTAGCCACCACCCATCTTGGCCATAAACTTAATAATACCATTATCTTTAATTTGTCTTATCAATAAATGAATATGGTTTGGCATCAAACAAAAGGACAAAACTTCTACCAGCTTGTCCCGCATATCAAGATTGGCGGAGTTCGCGGAGGTCGGGTCTCCGCGAGCTTTCAATAATTGCTTCATTTTGATACGGGCCTCGCGACGCCTTCTAATCTCTACGGGATTAGACGTATTAAATTCATAAATAGAAAAAATACCACGATAATAATCGTTGATATCTTTAAAAAGG